>Ga0185307_1000293_pt1 | contig 32932 bp, 33 predicted proteins | sample LHCtaG_FD_128010 | JGI IMG/M metagenome (GOLD analysis project Ga0185307, IMG submission 128010) | Hot spring microbial communities from Little Hot Creek, USA to study Microbial Dark Matter (Phase II) - LHC4sed_matched (SPADES... | ecosystem: Environmental > Aquatic > Thermal springs > Hot... | reverse complement strand
AGCTCTTGGCGGAGAAGTACCTCGTAAGGAAGATAGCGTGCACGCACTGCCCGATAGGGTGCATACACCTAGCGTCGCTCAGGATAGCCTTCGCCCCAGGGCACGAGTACGAGACCCTCATAATACCATACGACTACGAGCCGATATACGCCTTGGGATCGATGCTCGGGATAGGGTCTGCCGAGGGGTTGTTGAGGCTCATAGAGAAGGTCGACGGGCTGGGGCTCGACGCCATAAGCACAGGAGTCGCGATGGCTTGGGCCACTGAAGCCTACCAGCGAGGGCTCATAACCGACAAGGAGACCATGGGCCTCAGGCCCAATTGGGGCGAGGACGTCGACGTCTACATAAAGATGGCCGAGAGGATGGCGAGGAGGGCGAACGAGTTCTACAGCGCCTTGGCTGACGGGGTCGAGGTCGCGGCGTCGAAGTACGGAGGCCTCGACTTCGCGCTGGCCTGCGGAGGAAACGAGGTCCCCGGCTATCACACCGGGCCAGCGGCCCTCGTCGGCTTCTTGACGGGGTCGAGGCACTCCCACCTCGACAGCGCCGGATATAGCATCGATCAAAGGGCTCTGAGGACCCCGATGACGGACGAGGAGATGGTGAGGCAACTAGTGGAGGAGGAGAGGTTCCGGAACGTCTTGACGAGCTTGGTCGTCTGCCTGTTTGCGAGGGGCATCTACAAGCTCGAGAGAGTCGCCAGGGTCCTCGAGCCGCTAGGGGTTAGGGTCAGCCCCGAGGAGCTCATGAAGCTCGGGACCGAGATCGTGAGGGCGAAGGCCTCGTTTAAGGCCAGAGAGGGCTACAGCCCCTACAAGTTGAGGATAGCCAGGAGGTTCCTCGAGACGCCGACGCCCCTCGGCAGGCTGACGGAGGGGAGGATCAGGAACATGATCGGGATGTACGTGGAGAAGGCAGGGCTCAGCGACATATACACGCCTCCAAGCCAAGGCTGAGGCCCTTGCCCTCCTTAAGAGGTTACAAGCGACGTTAGGGAGGATCCTGGCTAGTTCTGCGTGCAGTCTACGTGAAGAGGCTGCGTCGAGAAAAGGGTTTAGCAGTGCCCTAACTCATCAACTCCTCTACGTTTATGCCCCTCTGCTTCCTAAGTAGGAGCATGAGGTTAGCGCCAGCAACGCTATCCAACCTAACATCACAAGCCATGAGAAAAGCGGGTCTGTAGCGTTCACTTGCTGGCTCCTAATCCATGCCACTGACGCTTGCATCCTTGGCTTAGTTATATCATGGTTATGTCTGAGCGGTGTATTCGCTTAGTCTTGCTATCAGGCCAAAAGATAGCGCCTGCATCTCCACACCACCGGCGTGATTAGCTATGTAGCCTAGCCCAGAGGTCAGCTCTACAAGCCCCTCCTCAGTGCAGGCACCACTACAATTGAGGGCCCTGCCCTTTGGAGTTTGAAAGGGAGCCTCTGGAAACGTCTCTGAGGAGAAGCTCTATAAAGCTGGTTCAAATTGCTAGGCACCTCGCTCTCCCTACCTCTAAGACGCCCATGTTTTCGTGGACAAGTCTCGCTCTCAAGCTGAGCTCACTGAGAGACGTATGAGGGGTTCTCTGAGGGTCAGCTCAAACCCTCGCCCTTTAGAAGCCAGCTCTCTCTATCATGACTCGAAGCTCGTCAGCAGCTCTCTCGGGCGGAACCTCGTTTATGTACATCCCTGACGTCAGCTCGAAGCCACCTGCCACCGCCATTCTCGGGTGGATCTCTATGTGCCAGTGATAGCTCTCGCTCCTCCACCGCACAGGAGCCACGTGGAAGCCGAGGTTGTACGGAGGGTCGCCGGCCACTTTCTTCAGGGCTGACAAAATAGCCTTGAGGGCTCTCGCCAAGGCCTTCCTCTCCTTGGAGTGGGTGTTTACGAAGGTGGGTTCGTGCCGCCTTGGGATTATCCAGGTCTCGTAGGAGAAGAGGCTGGCCCAAGGGGTCACGGCAACGTAGTGCTCGTTTGCGTACACGAGCCTGGGAGAGCCTACTTCAAGCTCTATCAAGTCGCAGTAGACGCACCCCCCTCGCTCTCTGTTGTACCTCCTGGCGGCCTCTATCTCCCTCTTCACCGCTGAGGGCACGACTGGCAGGGCCATTACTTGGCTGTGCGGGTGGGAGATGGAGGCCCCGGCCTCTGGCTTGTAGTTCCTGAACAGGCAAACGTACTTCACGCCCTTTTCGTAAGACAACCTAGTCATCACATCGAAGTAGGCCTCTACGACGAGCTCGAGGCCCTTTACGCTACTGCTATGCGGATGAGCGTCGTGGATCGGGGACTCGACTATGACGTAGTGGAAGCCGAAGCCGCTGTAGGACGTGGTCGCGAAGAAGAGAGACTCGCCGGGCTTCTCCTCAAAGGGCAGGTCGCTCCTAAGCGCTGGGAACATGTTAGGGAAGCACCTGATGACCCAGTCGCCGACTCTCTCGTTCTCCTTATCTGCAAGCTTGACCAGCTCGCCCCCGACTCGAGAGTAGACGAGCCACGCCGGAGGGGTCATGTATTCGTTTCCAGGGCAGAAGGGACACTGCTTCTGAGGGCTCTCTTCCCTCGGCCTCTTAGCTCTGTGAGGGGCTATTATCACCCAACGGTCAGCGACAGCGTCGTGCCTTATCTCCGGCTCGCTCAAAACTCACTTCATCCCCCTTCTCTACGAACAGGTCTGCACGGTCGATCTCGAGTTCCTCGGCCCTAGCCTCGATGTCCGGTAGCAACAGCTCCATCTCCTCATGGCGTCCTAGCACCTTCAGCCTTATCTTCACGATCCTCAAGCTCGTCGAGATAATCTAGAGGCCCTACCCTTAAATGCTTTAGACAAGTCGTTCTCGCACTCGGTTTAAAGGGCCCTCAGCCCCAATAGTATCGGGTGCTCAAAGATGTTGATAGGCTTGATCTCCGACACCCATGACAACTTGCAGGCCATAGCAGAGGCCGTAAAGATCTTCAACTCCAGAGGGGTCGGCTTGGTCCTGCACGCGGGCGACTACGTCGCGCCCTTCACTTACAGCGCCTACAAGGGACTAGGGTGCAAGCTCGTGGGGGTCTACGGCAACGTCGACGGCGAGAGGAGGCTCCTGCACGAGAGGTTCTCGAGCTTGGGGTTCAAGGTGGAGAGCGACTTCGAGGAGCTGGAGGTGGACGGAGTCAAGATAGCGCTGCTCCACGGGGTCTACCCCCAGATAGTCGAAGCACTGGCCCTCAGCGGCAAGTATCACGTGGTGGTCCACGGCCACACGCACGCCAAGAGGGCTGAGAGAGTGGGGAGCGCGCTGGTGGTGAACCCCGGCGAGGCCTGCGGCTACGTCTGCGGAGTCAGGTCCGTGGCCTTGCTCGACACAGCAACGCTTAAAGTCGAGTTCATAGAGTTTTGAGCTACAGGGACTTGAGCTATGAGCGAGGATTTGTGGCTACAAATGAAGAAGCTCGAGCTCCAGCGCAAGCTACTCGCACAGACGACCAAGAAGGTCGAGGAAAAGGAGGCGAAGCCCAAGGATCCATACGAGGTCATAAGGCCCTTGTTGGAGGAAAGGGCTGACGAGGTCCTCGAGGCGGCCAAGGCGCAATACCCGAGGGTCGCCGACGCCGTCGTTGCCGAGCTAGCGAGGCTTGTAGAGGCTGGCTTAATAAAGAGGATCACCGGCCCTTGGCTGATGTCGCTCTTTACGAGGCTGGGGTACAGGCCCAAGCTTGAGACCAAGATATCAGTAATCTCGGACGGCAAGGTAATGGACTTGAAGGAGAGGATCTCCAAAGCCCTTCAAGAAGAGTGACCCCTTCGCTTTTAAGTTGTCCTTTCACCGAGGGCCGCTCCTACGGGCCCCCGCGAGTTCCTCGACCTTCTCCAGCCCCCACGCCAAGAGAGCCTCGGCCACCTTTGGCTCCTCCGACTCAGCGTATACCCTCACGACTGGCTCTGTGCCCGACGGCCTTATCAAGACCCACCCCCTCTCAGTGACGAACTTAGCCCCGTCGATCCTGCGAACTTCCTTCACGCGAAGCGATCCTATGCTCTCGGGCTCGAGGTCCTCGAGGAGGTCCCGGATCTCTTGAGGTCTCTCGACGTCGACCTTCCCCCTCACGCTGTACATCAACTTAAGCTCCTTGCCCATCTCACGTATGAGCTCCTCGAGCCTCTTCCTGCCGGAAAACGCCAGGGCCTCGACTACGTACAGGCACGTCAGTATCCCGTCCTTTTCCGGGACGTGCCACTTGTACCCGAAGCCACCGCTCTCCTCGCCGCCCATGACCGCCTCGCCCATCAGCAAATGGGGCGCTATGTTCTTGAAGCCCACGGGCACCTCGTAGACCCTCAGCCCGTTCTTGGCGGCTATCTCGTCGACCATGTGCGTCGTGGCGACCGTCCTCACGACCCCTCCTCTGACCCCTTTATTGAGCATGTGAGTGAGCAGTATCGGGAATAGCGTGTTCGGGGAGATGTAGGTCTCGGAGTAGGCCGACGCCCTGTCCCCATCGCCGTCAGTCGCGAGGCCCACGTCTACGCCCTTCATGAAGTTCTCCATATCTTGGACGGACTCGGGCAAAGTCGGGTCTGGCGTCAGGCCTCCGAACGTCGGGTCCTTCTCGCATCGCATGCGCTTGACCTCGCACCCCAACCTCCTCAGGGCCTCATCCAGCACCCCCGCCACGGAGCCGTGCAAGGGGTTGACTAGGACCCTCAGACGGGCCCTCTGAATTGCGTCTCCGTCAACAAGCGACGAAACCCAGTCCAAGTACTCCTCCCTAAAGTCCACGTAGGCCACTAGTCCCCTCTTATCTGCCTCTTCGATGCCCACGGCCCTGACCCTCGATTTGGCTATGAGGCCCTCGATCTCCTGGGTTATCTCCGTCGAGGCCGGGCCGCCGTAGTGAGGTATGAACTTTATCCCGTTGTACTGAGGGGGGTTGTGAGAAGCCGTGATCATGATGGCGCCTCCAGCCCTCAACCTAACGGTCGTAAACGCGACGAGGGGCGTCGGGACGTCCGTGGCGGTCATGTAGACTGACACGCCGTTCCCAGCGAGGACCTCCGCACACGCCTTGGCGTATTCCTTGGAGCCCCTCCTAGAGTCGTATCCGATGACGACTCCGTACCTCGCGAGCCCCCTACCGATGACGTAGTCGGCTATCGCTTGAGCGACGACCTTGACGTTGTCAATCGTGAAGTCGACGTCCATCAAGCTCCTCCAGCCATCGGTACCAAACTTTATATGCAAGCTCTTCACCTTCGACAGAAAGAGGGACAAATAATTGAGAGCCAGCAAGAATAAAAAGGTGGTCTGCGCTTTAGCTCATAGTTTCGTTGACGTTAATTTTGTAGGGATGCTGGGCAATTGGATTTTTGCCTTACCTCTTCGAGTGCCGCGCCGAGCATACAGCGCAAGCTAATGTCAAGCGTAGGAGGCATCGAGATAAATAACAAGCATAAAAGAAATATTGTCATGGCACCGCTTCTTCATCTTTAATTGAAACGTTGCGTACGGCACGATCATATTATGAGGTCTAACTAAAACGTGGGCACATCATTAAGGTGGTGTTGCGCTGTGAGGAAGGCGAATAAGGACCTGACTAGTAATAGTCTTCTCGAAGGGCCGCGCTTTTAGAGAGTTCTGGGTAAGAGGACGTGCGCGTCCCTCGGTCTTGGGTAAAGTCCTCAAGGTCTTAAACAAACACGGGCTTCTCCTTCGAAACATTGTGGTTCACCACGAGGGCAATGAAGAGGTCTCGTTCATCCTCGCAGACATGATCGAGACAATCAACAGCATTGAGGTAGTTTCTTGCGAAGCTAAAGGAGACGATGCTTGCTTGTTCGTCTCTCGCCTCGAATGACTATGCTCGGCCCCTCAGCCGAACCTCTTGAAGACCACGTACGCGAAAGGGGCCAAGTAGGCAAGCGACCACAACGTCAGCACGACGTAAGACTTCAAGATGGCCATGATCAGGGTCGAGAGGAGAAGTAGCGAGAAGACTAGCTCAGATCTCGGCAAGGACCTCGAGGGCCTTTTATTAGACCCCTTGGGCGTTACCCTCCAAGTGTAATAGGCTTTAAACAAGGGCTTTACCGACGACACGAGGATCTCGAAAGCCATGGCCATGGCTAGAGCCGACGATCTTCCGAGGACCCTAATCCTTTGAGCTAGGCCGGGAGCTCCTGAGATCCGTCTTAAGAGGCTATAACCGTATAGCACCAACAATGCCGCTCCAATGCCCAGGAGGGGCAAGAGGGGCAAGAGAGGGGGCTCTCCTCCAAGGAGAACCAATAACGGTAATGCGATAATCGATAGCCCAGTCAACGCTAAGCCCCAGTACTGAGTTAGATAGATCAGCAAACTGGTCTTCTCAAGTCGGCTTAGACTTGAGGCAACTATGGCTTTGGCGTGCTTCAAGAGGACTTGGGTCACGCCGTAAGCCCATCGCCTCTGTTGCTTCTTGAAGTCGCCGTAAGTAGGTGGATGCTCAACCCACGCAGGTACGTCATCGTTGTACACCACCCTGTAACCTCTAAGCCTGAACCTTATCCCTAGCTCTACGTCCTCCGTTAGACACTTTTCATCCCACTTCCCAACGCTTAGAAGGGCCTCTCTCTTTATGATGCAAACACTGCCGACGAGGATCGAGCTCCTGAACATCGCTTGGAGCCCCTTAAAGAGTATGCCCGTAAACAGGTTCCAGCCGAAGCTTACGGCTTCGGAAATCGGGCTTTCTTTAGCGTTGAGCGGCTCGAACCTGACGACGACGGCTGCGACGTCATCGGATTCGTACAGAGATGGCAACGCCTTGACGAGGAAGTCCGGCGGCAGTATGCTATCGACGTCCAACGCTACGACCACGTCACTTTCAACTTTAAGGGCTTCGTTGAGTGCCCCAGCCTTAAACCCCTTGAGCTCCTTTCTGTGCACGAACACCACCTCTAAGTCCTCTCGCGCTCTGTTGCACACCTCCTCCATGGGTCTAGGGTCCTCGTCGTCGCAGACCACGACAACCTTGATTTTGTCCTTGGGGTACCTGAGGCGCCTGATTGAGGCCAAAGCCCTTTCGAGGAGGAGCGGCGGCTCTCCCCTTACGGGGATGTGGAAAGCGACCGTCGGCGTTCCTGGGAGGTAGCCCTTAGGGGTCGAGTACTTAGGAGTAGCCCTTAAGAGCCATAAGTGGTGGCTTAAGTATGTGAGCTCTATTATCATTAGCAACGACAGTAAGGCTAGCGCTGCTATCGATGTCGCTTCCATGGTCTCAGCATACTATCTCCATGGCTCTAGACTTTAGCTGTTTCTCTATTCCTTTAGCCCTCCTTTATCTTGCTCTTCCAAGCGCTCTTGGGCTGATAGACCTTGTCCACAAACCAAACGCTTCTGCCACCGATGACCCTGTGGTGATACTCGCTTTTGAAACGCGCTATTTCGTTTTTGTACTCGTCGAACCTCTTGAAGACCCTAACCTCCGTGTCCCTCCTCCGAACTCTATTCTTGCAAACGGGGCATTGGTATATCCTGGTCAAGGTGAAGAACTTCGAGCCGCAGTTGCCGCAGTTGTACTCGTGGATCTTAATGACGTAGTTCACAATACCACCTCAGGAGAGGTGGTAGAGCTGAATGAAGGTGTGTGATGAGAAATTTTTGATTTTGCGTGAAAACTTTGTTTAAAGGCTTCTGATGCTGAGGTCGAAGTCCCTCAAATAAACTCTGCAATAGTCGAAAAATAGTTATCGAGAAAAGCTCGTTGAGAGAGTATCAGGCCTTTACGATCTCCGACAGAGCTCTCTTTTTAAGCGTCTTGAAGTGCCCGGCAAATGATTAACGATGAGGGCAAATCACGTTCCAGCTGGCAAGAGGTTTCTCTTCGTTCGCGTTCTTAGGCCCGAAGGAAAGAGATGTTGCACTGGATCTGAGCCGTGAATACGGTGTCGCGCAACGACCGTGGCGCTAATAGTCGTGGGCGTAGTCCCTACGCTTTGGCGAGTACCTTGACTGTATGTGGACCGCTCTCTGAAAACCGCAACTCTCCGATCGGTCGTAGAGCTCTTTTTTGAGAAGCTCCCTAAGAGCAACCCTTATGGCTTCGCTCCTTGAAGGATATACCCCTAACTTAACGAGCTCGTCGAGCTCCCTGAGGTAGGCTTCCGGGATTTTGACCGTTATTATCCTCATCGCTATCCACACCACCTTATCGTAGGTAGTGCCCCCTCAATAATAAGGATAGGTTAAAACCTTGACCTTCACATGGACAGGCTCTTTGGGGATAGGGTTTAAATGTCCTTGGTAATGACGTCTCGAGGGAAGGGGCCTGTCGGACTTCAATGTGTTATCGATTGCTCGAACTCGTCGTTTAAGAGGCTCCTAGAGTGAGCGGTAAAGTCGTCAGATGTCGTTTTTCGATAAAGCTTATAATGAACCGAAGCCGAAGCTAGAACTTGTATTGAGATTATCCCAGGTGATAGTTGTTGAGGCCTATAAAGAGGACCAAGAGCCTATGCCCTGAGTGCCTTCAGGTGGTCGAAGCACTGGTATACGAAGATGGTGGATGCGTATACATATCTAAGTCGTGTCCTCAACACGGGGAGTACACCGACATCTATTGGAGTGACTACGAGCTCTATCGCTGGGCTGAGAAGTGGGAGGTCGTCGGTAACGGCGTTTCGAGCCCCCAGAGGAAGAGGGAGAAGGGATGCCCCTACGATTGCGGCCTGTGCGAGAACCACAAGACGTGCACTGTGCTGGGCATAATAGACGTCACTAATCGCTGCAACCTCAACTGCCCCATATGCTTCGCCCACGCCGGAGCCGTCGGCTATCTGTACGAGCCGAGCTCGGAGCAGGTGAAGCAGATGCTGAAGAACCTCAGGAGCGTCAAGCCCATACCGCCGACGGCCCTTCAATATTCGGGCGGAGAGCCGACCCTGAGGAAGGACCTCCCAGAGCTCGTGGCCATGGCCAAGGAGGAGGGCTTCAGACACGTGGAGGTGAACAGCAACGGTATCGTGCTGGCGAAGAACTTGGAGTACTACAAGAGCTTGCTCGACGCGGGCACGTCAACTGTCTACCTCCAGTTCGACGGCTTGACGGACGACATATACGTCAAGACCAGGGGGATCCCGCTATTAGACCTCAAGCTCAAGGTCATAGAGAACGCGAGGAAGCTGAAGCACGACTCCATAGTCTTGGTGGTGACCCTAGTCAGGGGGGTGAACGACCACCAAGTGGGCGACATAGTGAAGTTCGCGGCCAAGAACTGCGATGTGGTTCGGGGGGTGAACGTCCAGCCAGTCTCCATAACCGGCAGGATCAACAGAGAGGAGCGAGAGAAGATGAGGATAACGATACCCGACTTCATGAAGCTTTGCGAAGAGCAGACCAATGGCGCGATCAAGGTGTCAGACTTCAGGCCAGTGCCCTGGCCAGTGGCCTTGGCTAGAGCAGTAGGGGCTATCAAGGGCAAGGGGTACCCGGAGTTCACTGCTCACCCTCACTGCGGCGTTGCGACTTTCTTCCTGGTAGAGGGCGACGAGATAGTGCCAGTTACGAGGTACGTCGACGTTGATAAAATGGCCGAGGACTTCTGGGAGGCCTACAAGCTCGCATCCGAGGGGAAGAAGTTCAAGGCGTACCTCAGGTTGATGAGGGCGGCAAGTCGGGTTAAGGGCAAGCTCAGGAGAAGCTTGCTGAGCGTGTTGATCAAAGGGTCGTACAACGCGCTGGGGCAACTCATGAGGAGGATGGTGTTATTGGGTTGCATGCACTTCATGGATCCCTACAACTTCGACCTCGAGAGGGTCGAGAGATGCTGCATCCACTACGCCCTGCCAGACGGCACGATAAGACCCTTCTGCAGCTACAACAGCATCCACAGACCGGTGGTCGAGAGGGCTCTGAGCGTCCCCTACCCCGTTAAAGCCGAGAGCGTCGGTCATGGCTAAGAGAGGCCTGCTGAGGGAACTGGCGAAGAGGATAGTGCCGCCTGACCTGCTGAAGCTAGTGCCGAAGGGCTTCGAAATCATAGGAGACATAGCGATCCTGAACCTGCCCAGAGAGCTCGATGGGTACAGATTCGAGATAGGAGGGTCCCTCCTCGACAGCCTGAGGCCCCGGATAAGGCTCGTGGTCAGGAGGGCGTCGCCCGCGAGGGATCCGGAGAGGGTCCACGCATACGAGGTCCTAGCCGGCTCTGGAGGGTTCGAGACGCTGCACAAGGAGAGCGGTTGCGTCTTCAAGGTCGACATATCGAAGGCCTTCTTCTCCTCCAGGCTCCAGTACGAGAGGTCCAGGATAGCCAGCTTGGTCAAGCCCGGTGAGGTGGTGGTCAACATGTTCGCGGGCGTCGGGCCTTTCTCTATAGTCATAGCGAAGAAGGTCCCGAACGTCAAGGTGTACTCGATAGACGTGAACCCCGAAGCCTACAAGCTCATGGTCGAGAACGTAAAGCTAAACAAAGTCGAGGGCAGCGTAGTGCCGCTTCTAGGCGACGCTGCAGAGGTCATAGACCTCTACAACCTCGAGGGCGTGGCCGACAGGGTGCTCATGCCCTCTCCAGAGCACGCCATAAACTACTTGGCCAAGGCGGTCGAGTCCCTAAAAGCTCAAGGCGTCATCCACTACTACGACGTTGCCCATCGCGCAAAGGGACTTCGCGAGCACGTGCTGGAGAGGGTCTCACGGATCCTTGACTGCATGAGATGTAGGTGGAGGGTGGAAGGCGTCAGGGAGATAAGGTCTGTGGCCCCCTCTAAGACCTACGTATGCGCCGACATATTCGTGGAAAAGGAGGCCAACGATTAGACGGCCCTCCTGGTCCTGCAAACGACGACTTGGTCTATGCTCCTTATGGCTACGCTGTTCTCGGCGATTATCTTGGCCACCTCCTCGAAATCTATGTTCTGGCCGATTATGGTTATCTTGACAGTCTCAGTCTTGGCGTCCACCTCGGTGACGACGATGTCCACCTCTTTCACCCCCTTGGCCGAGCATATGGCCTTGGAGAGCTCGGTTATCGGTATCTCTCTCGGCTTCAACGCATCTATCAAGAGCTTCCTTATCACCACAGACAAGCAGGTGCACCCAAAATACTAGATGTGCGCCCCTAACAAGACTATAACTATTGCTGAGGCGACTCCCGCGAGGACCATAAACACCGCGTACCCGAGAGGCCTCTTGCCAGCTATCCTGCTCAAGAAGTAGCCCAGAGCACCCAAGAGGGCTATGCCTGTGAAGAGCGAGGCGAGGGCCGCCGAGGCGAAGTCCGTCACGAATACATGAGAGAGGGCAAAGGGGGTTACCAGTACCACGCAGGCTATTAACGGAGAGATTCCGCTGACGACTGAGACGACCAAAACGGCGAGCTTTGAAGACTTCTCGTATATGGAGCCCTTCATGTCTTGGAAGGTGGCCTCTTCCAGCTCCCGGAGCTTTCTCTCCCTCTCTGCCTTCTCAGTCAAGTAGGCCCCCCACGTACCCGAGATGAACATCGCCAGCCCGGCCGAAAGGACCGTCTTGACCATAGCCCTCGGGTCGACTATGCCGGAGATCCACATGCCCATTATCACTCCAAGAGCTGCCAAAGCGCCGTCGAACATGTTCGTGACAAAGTACCTCCTGCATATCTCGGGCACTCCACTTATCCTCAGCATCTTCTCGAGGTCGTCTAATTTCCGCCGCAACAGCTTCAACTTCTTCTTCGCCTCGACTACGCAGAGGTGTGGCGCTCCGCCAAGCTCCCTTTAATTACTATAGCTTAAGCTTACTTTCACTTTCCACGTGACCTTAAACGCGTTAAGAGTAAGAGAAAGGCTAAAAACTCTTACGCCTCGATGGAAGTGACGGTCATTGACGTGCGTCTTTTCTCGCTACAATAGCACTCCATTGCCTGAGACTGGCCGCTTGTAGGGATGACCTTCTCTCAGTTGCTCCATGACTGGCCATACATAGCGAGCCATGTGAAGATCAAGCCCATGCCACGCGCCCGGGCCACGAGAATCGTCGATCGTCGAGACCGATCGCCTGGCAGAAGGCTTATTAGCCCTCTTCTGTAAGGGTGTAAGCTTGCGGAGGGCTCAAGATATGGGTGATCGTCAAATCAAAGTCCATTGAGATCTACGACACCACGCTCAGAGACGGAGCACAAGGAATGAAGGTCAACTTCTCGCTTCAAGACAAGATAAGCCTCACGCTGAGGCTCGACGAATTCGGAATCCCCTTCATCGAAGGTGGGTGGCCCTTCTCGAATCCGAAGGACGAGGAGTACTTCAAGGCCATAAAGGACTACTCCCTTAGGCAAGCGAAGGTCGTGGCCTTCGGGAGCACGAGGAGGAAGGACGTCAAGCCGGAGAAGGACGAGAACTTGAACGCCATACTTAAGTGTGACGTAGACTACGCGGCCCTCGTCGGAAAGTCTTGGACCCTCCACGTTAAGGAGGTTTTGAGGGCAAAGCTCGAAGAGAACTTAGACATGGTCTACGAATCGATAAGCTATTTGAAGAGCCACGGGATAAAGGTGATATTCGACGCCGAGCACTTCTACGACGGCTACAAGGACGGCCCGGAGTACGCTCTTAAGGTCCTCAAGGTGGCGCGGGAGGCCGGGGCCGAGAGGATAGTACTCTGCGACACCAACGGGGGCACCCTAACCCACGAGTTCTACGAGATAACTAAGAAGGTATGTGATGAGTTCGGGGATTGCGTAGGAGTGCACTGCCACAACGATTCGGGCTTGGCGGTGGCCAACAGCTTGATGGCTGTGGTGGCGGGGGCAGTCCACGTCCAGGGTACCATAAACGGCATCGGAGAGAGGTGCGGAAACGCAGACCTATGCCAAATAATACCCGCCTTAGAGATCAAGATGGGCTGCAGAGCCCTGAGCTCGAGCTCCAACGGCCTCCGAGACTTGAAGAGCCTCTCGCTGTTCGTCTACAACCTAATCGGCATGGAGCCCGACCCGTACCAGCCCTACGTAGGTCAATACGCCTTCGCCCACAAGGCGGGGACTCACAGCGATGGAGTGGTAAAGGTCTCGAGGGCCTACGAGCACGTAAATCCAGAGCTCGTGGGCAACGACAGGTTCATAGCCGTCTCCGAGATCGCTGGCAGGTCAGCCATAGTCTACAAGGCTAAGAAGTTCGGCCTGAACCTCGAGAAGAACGACGCGGTAGTGCTCAAGGCCTTGAGGATGGTGAAGGAGCTCGAGGCCTCCGGCAAGATGTTTGAGGACGCCGACGGCTCCCTCTACTTGCTCTTGTTGAAGGCAATGAACGCGTACAGGCCTCACTTCGAGGTGCTGTCCTGGGCCGTGACGAGCAGGGCTGGCAAGAGGGGCGTGAAGTCCCTTTGCACTCTAAAGCTCAGGGTCAGAGACAAGATCGTCACAAGCATGGCCGAGGGCCTGGGCCCGGTGCACGCGCAGGACCTGGCCCTGATAAAGGCGTTGAGGCCCGAGTACCCCGACCTGGAGCGCGTAAGCCTGATCAACTACAAGGTGTCGATAGTCGGGAGGAGTGCGGGGACAGCCTCCGTGGTCAGGGTGCTCATAGAGTTCAAGGGCGACGGCGAGTACTGGGCGACTACGGGGTCTTCGGCCAACATACTAGAAGCGAGCATGGAGGCGCTGGTCGAGGGGTACGAGTATTACCTCCACAGACGCGAAGTCAGGCGATGAACAATAAAATGCCGGCCTCATTAAACTTATAAGCATTAGACGTGGCATAACTTTCTGTGGTGGTCTTGTTTCGAGGGCTTGAGGACCCTTAGGGCCAAGGCGCTCGCCGACAGAGTAACAGTTGAGGACGCCATGCGATGCTTGCTGGGCTTGAGCAGAGACGAGGTCAAGGTCTACTTCATGCTCCTGAGGGGGCCCATGACGGTCGAGGAGATAGCCGGGCTACTAGGCAAGAGCAAGCCTACTGCCTACAGAATAGCGGTCAAGCTAACGAACATGGGCCTCTTAATTAGGAAGCCCTGCATAATTGAGAGGGGGGGTTACTACTACAAGTACGAGGCCGTCGAGCCCGAGAGGGTCAAGAGGGGCATTTTAGACATCCTCAACGTCATATGCAAGAGGGTCTTGGAGGCCTTAAACCAGGACTTCATGGAAGTGATGAAGAGGTTACAGAGTAGCGGAGCGAAGGAGAAAGAGAGGGCAGGCGAGGGTCCAAGCAACTGAGCTCCTTCTCGGAATCCCTTCAATTCCGATAAACGCTTAACTACTCTCCTCCAGCTTTCAGGGCTGGCGGGGATGAAGATTGTCTACTAGGGTGTCAACCCTTCAGGTCTACAAGCTCCTGCCTGGGACCAATTGCAAGAAATGCGGGACTACTTGCATGGGCTTTGCCGTCAAGCTCATTAGGAGAGAGGCCAGGATAGAGGACTGCCCCCCGTTAGTCAGCGACCCCAAGTACTCCGATAAGCTCGCGAAGCTCAGAGAGCTCTTGGCGCCCCTACTCTCCGCCGCCGAGACGCTGGTTCAGGTCGACCCCGAGAAGTGCATCGGGTGCGGCAACTGCATCGTGGCGTGCCCTGAGAACGTGATCCTAGACCCCTCATCGGCTGGGGGGCGCAACCCCAAGAGCCCCGACGCACTGTGGACCGTCGAGGATGGCAAGATAAAGGTCCTGCACCTCGAGAAGTGCAGGCGCTACCCGCCTTCAAGGATGAACTGCAACGTGTGCGAGATCGTCTGCTTCAGCGGCGCGATAAAAGTGGTGGCGTGAAGATGATGGTAGAGAACGTCGTGTGCGCGGGCTGTTCGCTGCTATGCGACGACGTGGACGTGGAGGTCGAGGGCTCCTCGATAATCAAGACGAGGGGGGCCTGTAGCCACGGAGACGCAAGGTTGAGGGGCCTTCAACGGAGCAGGCTCAATGAGGCCTTAGTGAATGGCGATAGAGTCGACGTCGATAAAGCGATCGACGAGCTTGCGGAGATGTTGAAGTCGGCTAAGAGGCCCCTGATATACGGGGGAGAGTGCTCCAGCAACGCCGCCGTGGAGCTGGCACTGAGGATAGCTGAGAAGCTGGGCGCCTACTACGACGCCCCATGGTCGATATGCAGGGCCCTAATACCACTCCAAGAAGAGCTGGGGGTCAGGAGCTCGAGGCTCGAAGAAGTCCTCGACGAGGCCGACTTCGTGATTTACTGGGGGGTCAGTGTGGCGGACACTCACTTACGACACGCAAGCCGCTATGCGGTCATGCCTAGAGGTAGCGTAGCGAAGATGGGCAGGGAGAGCAGGATGGTGGCGTTGATCGACATTAGGGAATCGATGAGCATGAGGATAGCCCAGCACGGAGTGGTCATAGATTTGTGCTCGGACGCGGAGGTGGCGAGGGCCATCACCGACCTAATAGATGGGCGCGCCCCGCCACTGAGAGCCGACGTCGCGAGGCAGCTGGCCCTCTTAGCCTCGGACCTCAAGAGGGCCTCCTTCGTGGCCATGTTCGTGGGCTCGGGGGTCTTGAGGTGCGGCAAGGGCGAGGAGGTCGTGAGGGCGATCCCGAAGCTCGCGGAGAAGCTGAGCGCTAGGTGCAAGTGCTCGGTCCACCCAATGGCCGAGAACACGAACTCCTACGGCCAGGCGAGGGCCATGTGGAGGGCTTTAAAGACGTGCTCCCCCTACGACTTCAAGGAGAAGAGGCCCGCAGAGCCGATACATGCCTTAGCCTCGCGAGAGGCCGTGGACTTCGTCTTGGCCGTCAACAGCGACGTCCTAGCCCAGATCCCTCTAGAGGCCTCGAAGAAGCTCAGGGGCAAGGTCGCTTGCACGACAGAGCTGAAGAGCGTGACCCAAGCGCATTCGAGGGTGGCCATACCGGTCAAGGTGTTGGGCGTCGAGGCGGGAGGGACGGTGACTAGGACAGACGGCTTCGACGTAGAGCTCAGGCCCTTCATGGTTAATAGGGAAGTTCTTAGCGAGGAGGAAGTCTTAAGCCGCTTGTTAGCCCTCATCTAAGTGACTTAAGATGTCCCAATACAGCGATGCGTCGAGCCGCAAGGGATCGGAGAAGGTGCTGCTCTTCGTATGCAGATGCGGGACCAACATAGCTGGAGTGGTGGACGTAGAAAAGGTGGTCAGGCACTTCTCCGGGAGGGAGGGAGTCGTCGTCAGCGACCAAGAGCACTGCTGTAGCGACGAGGGGATTAAAAAGATAAAGGAGGCGATAAGGGAGGAGAAGGCCGCTAGGCTAGTAATAGCGTGTTGCACCCCATCGCTCCACGGAGAGCTGTTCAAGAGGGTGGCCGAGGAAAGTGGCTTGAACAGGGGCTTTGTGGAGATAGTGAACATAAGGGAGCAATGCTCGTGGGTCCACTACCACGACCCTGAAAGGGCCACTAACAAAGCGATAGACCTCATAGAGATGGCCTTGGCGGCGGCGCCACACGCGTTGCCAGCCAAGATGATTAAGGTGCCAGCGGAGCGATCCGTGCTGATAATAGGTGGAGGGGTCGCTGGGGTCACGGCGGCTCTCTCCTTGGCGGGGATGGGCTTCAAGGTCTACTTGGTGGAGAGGGAGGGCTTCATCGGGGGGCACATGGCCAAGTGGGACAAGGTGTACCCGACCCTCGACTGTAGCATATGCGTCTTGGGGCCGCAACTTTCCAAGGCTTACAACCACCCTAACATAGAGGTGCTAACCCTCAGTGAGGTCAAGTCGGTAGGGGGCTTTCCGGGCAACTACGAGGTCGAGGTGCTGAAGAGGGCTAGGTACGTAGACGAAAAGCTGTGCAACGGGTGCAACAAGTGCCTAGAGGTCTGCCCGATGCAACTCCCCAACGAGTACAATTACGGCATCGGATTTAGGTCGGCTATCGTAAAGCCGTACCCCGAGGCCGTCCCCCAAGCCCCCTACATAGACTTGAAGCGCTGCATTGGCTGCTATTGTTGCGTAGGGGTCTGCGACCCCAAGGCCATAAACTTCAAGGAGGAGGACAGGGTCGTCAAGCTCAAGGTAGGGGGCATAATAGTGGCAACGGGCTTCGAGCCCTTCAACCCTAGGGCTCTCGAGGAGTATGGCTACGGCAAGATCCCAGACGTTATCACGAGCGCTGAGTACGAGAGGCTCTTGAACAGCTCAGGGCCCACGAAGGGGAGAATAGTCAGGGTGTCAAACAGCAGCGAGCCCAAGAAGATAGCCTTCATACAATGCGTCGGCAGCAGGAGCGACAGAGTGGGCCGCAGGTATTGCAGCAGAGTATGCTGCAACAACGCGATAAAGCAGGCAATCCAGACTAAGCTCATGATGCCTAGCGCCGACATCACGATCTTCTACATAGACGTGAGGGCGACGGGGAAGCTCGCCGAAGAGGCCTACCGGCATGCAATGGACATGGGCATCAACTTCGTCAAGGCGAGGGTGGGCGAGCTGAGGAGGACGAGGGATGGGAAGGTGAAGATATTCTACGAGGATATCTTGAGCCACGAGCTCATAGAAGAGGAGTTCGACTTAGTGGTCTTGAGCATAGGGATGGAGCCTCCCAAGGGCCTCAAAGACCTAGCCTCGATGCTGGGAGTACACCTGAGCGAAGACGGGTTCCTCTCCGAGTACCACCTCAAGCTGAACCCAGCCGACACCTTTGTTAAAGGGGTCTATCTAGCTGGCGCTTGCTCTGGCCCCAAGGACATAACCGAGGCCGTGACCCATGCTGGCTTGGCCGCGTCAAGGGTTGCAGAGCTCTTGGGAAAAGGGGAGATAGAGCTCGAAGTGCACGCCCCAATAATTGACAGGTCTAAGTGCAAGCTCTGCCTAAATTGCGTAAACGCATGCCCCTTTGGCGCTCTGAAGGCTAGTAGGAAGGCCGTGGAGGTCGATGAAGTGGCGTGTAGGGGCTGCGGGGCTTGTGCGGCCGTGTGCCCGACAGGGGCACTCGTCCCCTTAGGCTATTTAAATAATGAACAGATATCAGCTATGTTGAGGGCTTTGCTCTTCAAGAAGAGCGAGTACCCCCTCATAGTCGCGTTCATGTGTATGTGGTGCGGCTACGCCGCTGCCGACAATGCTGGCCTCAACAAGATACCGTACCCCACTAACGTCAGGATCATCAGGGTTCCCTGTACTGCAAGGGTCTCCCCGAACCACGTCTTAGAGGCCTTCAAGCTGGGGGCTGATGGAGTGATGATACTGGGCTGCTACGAACAGGACTGCCACTACAGAGTAGGGAGGGTCAGGGCCAACGAGAGGGTCAAGGTCCTCAAGGAGCTCTTGAAGAGCGTTGGCATAAACCCCGAGAGGCTCGTGATAGACGGGGCGGCTGCATCGGAAGGCAAGAGAGTGGCCGAGCTAGTGAGGTCGTTTACCGAGAGGGTGGCCGAGCTCGGGCCCATAGGCTCGGAGTTCGAGGTGTAGGCTTTGCAACCGTCCAAGCCGATGATGGAGGTCGAGGTAGGAGAGGAGGCTTTGAGTTACAGGTGGAAGGCCCCGGTCTTGGAGAAGAGGCTAGTCTACGACGTCCGCAAGTGCTTCGGCTGCGGCCTGTGCGAGGCCGTGTGCCCAGTGAGCGCGATATCCATGGGCCCAGTGAAGGAGATAGCGTCGGGGAGGGTCGAGGCCCCCTACATAATAATCGACGAGACCAAGTGCGTCGTCTGCCCACTCTGCTCCTCGATATGCCCTTCGGGGGCCCTGATGGTGGAAACGCCGTCGGACTTTGAACACCCGAAGGTCAAGGGGCGCATAGAGGTGCGGCGGGACAAGTGCATCCCGTGTCTGCTGTGCGAAAAAGTCTGCCCCAAGAGGGCCGTGAGGGCCGAGGTCTCAGTCAAGAAGAAGGAACACCTGGTCAAGTACCTCCGAGGGGGCGAGGCTTGGGGCAGGGGGAGGATAAGCATCGACGTCGACAAGTGTTGCTTCTGCGGCCTGTGCGAGCTCCTCTGTGATGCGATAAAAATAGAGTGGGCCGAGCCCCGTCCTCCCGACTTCAAACCAGGGCTTTCGATAACGGTCAACGAGGAGAAGTGCGACTACTGCGGCCTGTGCGAGAAGATATGTCCCGTGAAGGCGATAGAGGTCGAGTGTCTAGAGTCCGCGCCCAGAGAGGTGGAAGAGCCCAAGGTGGAGGGCTCTATAGAAATCGGGGAGGACTGCGTCTGGTGCGGGCTCTGTAGCAAGGTCTGCCCAGTACAGGCGATCGAAGTGGAGAAGCCGTTTGAGGGTGACGTGTACATGGTAGAGCCGAATGAGTGCGACCCCTCTGGGTGCAAGAACTGCATCAACATATGCCCGGTGAAGGTGGTTTACGTTGCTAGGCCTCCATCGAAGGAGAAAATGGCGTTCGTAAAGGACTACTGCATATTCTGCGGCGCTTGCGAGAAGTCGTGTCCAGTAGACGCGATCAAGGTCGTCAGGGAGAACATTAGGGTCGAGGGCTCGAGCTCTCCTTGGTTCGAGATGATCTACGAGCAGTTCAAGAAGGTCCTGCAGGGCTATAGGCCCCCTAAGCCAAGTATCTACCACAGGGTCATCAAAGTGGAGGAGGCGCCCGTGGTCCCTCCGCAACCGCTACCAGTCCCTCCTACTCCGAGGGGCTTCAGCAAAGCCATTCAAGGCATTGACAAGGTCATGGAGTTGCTGTCTAGCGTGCCGGGGAGGGTCCTCTTCGAGCGTCGCGAGGTCGTTAAGTTGCTCTCTAGGTTAAGGGGCGAAGAGAGTGCCTAGGCTAGTGGGCCCTCCGCTCGACTTAGAGACTGCGACCTTGATCACTGACGAGTACTCACTCGGCTTGAAGAGCGCCATCGCGTGTGGCGAGGGCGGCATGAAGGCCAGGCCTCTCTTGACGTCGCTCCTTATCCTCGCCCGAACTCTCACAGAGCCCTGTGGAGAGGAGACCTCCACGACATCGCCCTCTTTGACTCCAATAGAAGACGCGTCCTCTTGGCTCAAGTATATAGTAGCCGACTCTCTGAAGTACTCCTCGCTTAGAGATCCCAAGCGCCTGGCCTTCTCGAAGTCGTGGAAGCCCTCGAGGACCAAGCTGAGCTCGAGCTTCATGGCAAGCCTTATAGGAGGTGGCGGCCATAAATAAGCTTTCCTTGGGGCTCAACAAATGCGTTCAGTGCGGCGCTTGCACTTCAGCTTGTGTCGTTTCGAGGGCCACTAAGAGGTTTAACCCTCGGTTGTTACTCTACGCCGCTAGAAAGGGGCTAATAACGAAGAGCGAGGACATATGGCTCTGCCTGAACTGCCACGTCTGCGAGGCTAGGTGCCCCAACTCCGTTAAGGTCTCGGACGTGATACTCGACGCCAGGAGAAAGGTCTTGGAAAGACACGGCGAGAACAGGGTCTTGGAGTTCTACTCGAGCCTCGTCAGGGCCCTGCTCAACAGCGGCGTGATAGCCTTCGTCACCAGCAGTAAGGTCGAGGACTTCAAGTCAGAGAGCGGGCTCAACATCCCGATGCTCACTGAAGCTTTGAAGTCGGAGCTCCACGAGTTCTCGAAAAAGGTGAACTTAGAGGTCAGGCTGAAAGAGGTTATGGGAATTGAGAGGGAGTGAAGAGAAGAGAGAGGTCGTCCTCTATCCAGGTTGCGTCTCCCTCAACAAGTATCCTGGGATCCTAAAGTCGTCGATGGAATTGTTGAAGATCCTAAACGTGAACTTCAAGCTACCGACGAACATGCTCTGCTGTTCGCGTCCACTCGAGAGGATAGGGATCATAGGGGAAGAGCACACGAGCGCGCTCGCCTACTTCAACGCGACCAAGTTCATGGGCAATCCAGACGAGGTCGTGGTCGTGTGCAATGGCTGTTACTTAGCCTTCCGTAGAGCGCTCGAGGCCAACGAGCTTAAAAAGGATATGGCAATCAAGGCCGTGTGCTCCCACATAGCCGAGGTTTTATGGCGCAACAGGGGCGAGCTCGCCAAGAGGGTGAGGGCTAAGCTCGATAAGCTTAAGGTTGCGACCCACGTGGGTTGTCACTATCTCTTCTATCCTCATGGCGACGTCATCAAAGGGGAGGAGGGGGAGGACATTTTAGAGGACATAGCACTCGCGTTTAAAGCGAGGGTAGTCGACTACGAGGAGAGGCGGACTTGTTGCGGAGGGACGATGGTCAAGTGGTTTAGAGACGTCACATATTCCATTTCTCGAAGGAAGCTCGGGAGCGTCATAGAGAGCGGTGCTGACGTGGTCTTGACGATGTGTCCCTACTGCTTAAGGACTTTCGACAGGGTTCAGCAGAGGCTCAAGAAGCTCAAGGAGATCGAGAGAATCGTGCCGACGATGCACGTCTCTCAGTTCGTCGCCATAGCCCTGGGCTTAGACCCCTTGAAAGTCGCGGGGCTTCACCTTCAAGTGCCGGCCCAAGAGCTCGAGGCCCTGTGCAAGCTTTTGACCATTTAGCTGGCACCCTGACTTTCCGAGCCCTCTGCCTCGGGCTGGAGTAGCGAAGCCAAGGCTATGATGGCGCTCGAGGCGGCGAAGTCAGTCGCTATAGTGACGCCAGGGCATAAGTCGACGACTGCCGAGGCGTACCTGAAGACGCCCTTCGGTATGCCCTCTCTCGAGCCCACCAAGACGTTGATCCTCTTGCCGCTTAGCAGGAGCGACCTTAGCCTATCGCTTATCGAGCCCACGTAGTCCCCTTCGGGCTCGAACACTATTATGGCCTCGCCAGACCTCTCCCTGACCAGCTGGAACAGGTCTTGGACTATGACCGGGACCTTGTGGACCTCCCTGCCGTAGACCCTGCGCTGGACCTCGTACCTAGTCCTAATGCCCTCGTAGACCCCGTCTATGAAGTCCCTAAGCTGCTTGGCGTCGACCGAACCCGTGATCGCTATGACTAATTCGCCGACTTCAAAGGTCTGCACGGCCCTGCCTATCCTTACCCCCATGGTCTTAGAGGCCTCTTCGCCTCCTAGGTACGGCAGTTGAACTATGGACATCCTCCTCAGAACTCTGAGGATTGGCCTCTTCTGAGGGGTCAGCTTCTTGTACTCCTCGCTTCCGGGGTACAGGGCTATGTAAGCTCTATCGCCTATTATCTCTATGGCCACGACCTTGTCTGGCCTGTCCAAGTTCACGGAGGCCCCGGTGGCCTCCTTTATCAGGGCCCCCACGGCGACGTTCACGTCTATGCTGGTGAAGCCATGCCTACCGCGCCTCGTAGTCCTAACGGCGAAGGTCTCCTCGGGCCCTATGAGGCCCTTGACCGCCTCGACGGCGGCTGAGGCTATCTCCCTTAAGTCGGCCTTGCACTCTGCTATGGACTTGACTGCCCTCTCTACCTCAACGACTTCCTCGTTTATTTTCTTCAATAGCTCGTCCTCGTTCGGCCCCTCGACTAAGACCAGCCCCGCGAATCCCTGAGGAGAGGCCTGGACCTTGGCCTCTGGGCAGAGCTCCCTTATCCTAGCCGCTGCCACCTTTTCCATGCCCAGTAGGGTCTTGGCCACTATCACGCCTACCGCCAAACCTTATAGCTCAGGAGCCTAGATGTCTTTATCGGGCTGTGAGCTGGCATGCCGCGCCTGATGAGTGATGAGGCCTTCAATATGCGAGCCCGACCATGTCGCTCGACTACTTCGCGTTAGGCATGAGCCTCCAGAGAGTCGTCCACGCGCGAGGGCCCCGGTTCCTTGACCCACGTCCATCATATCAATGAGAGCCACCTGCTCCCTCCTCTCTGGAGGGTTCCCACGACGTTTATCCTCTCGCCGCACTTCGGGCACGAGTTGTCGGCCGTGAGCCTCCACTTCAGTATGTCGAAGGAGAACCTCTCTATCAACGCCTCCCTACACCTAGGGCAGTACGTGTGCTCGAGCCTGTGCCCCGGGACGTTCCCTATGTAGACGTACCTCAGCCCGACGTCCATGGCCACCTCGGCGGCCTTCTCTAGGGTCGACACGGGCGTCGAGGCCACCTCGTAGAACTGGTAGTCCGGGTGGAACCTCAGCACGTGGAAGGGCGTGTCCTTGCCCAAGATCTCGATCACTCTTGACGCCAGCTCCCTGAGCCTCTGAAGGTCGTCTCCGTACTTCGGGACCACGAGGTCCGTGATCTCGACGAATATGCCGCACCTCTTCATCTCCTTCAGCGTCTCGAATATAGGCTCGGGGTCTGGGACGGACATGAGCTCTCTGTAGAACTTGGGGTCTCCGGAGCCCTTGAAGTCCACGGTGGCGGCATCCAGGTAGGGGCTTATCGTCTTGACGGCCTCTGGGGTCATGTAGCCGTTAGTGACGAAGGTGTTGAATAACCCCTTCTCCTTGGCCAGCTTTGCCGTGTCGTACGCGTACTCGAAGAATATCGTGGGCTCGGTGTACGTGTAGCTTATGCCCTGGCAACCGTACTTTAGGGACGCCGAGACCACCTTCTCGGGCGGGAAGTCGATTCCCTCTATCTCCTTGCTCTGGCTTATGACCCAGTTGTCGCAGAACTTGCACCTGAAGTTGCAACCGACGGTCGCTATGCTCATGACTGCCGACCCCGGGTAATAGTGGAAGAGGGGCTTCTTCTCTATCGGGTCAACGTTGGCCGCTATGGCCTTCCCGTAGACCAAGCTGTAGAGGACGCCGTCGACGTTCTTCCTGACGCCGCAAAAGCCCGCTGAGCCCTTCCGTATTCGACACCTCCTGTGGCACAGATTGCACTCGACGCTCCCGTCCGAGAGCTGAGAGTATAGCATGGCCTCCTTCAATTGCGGCTTCCCCAAGACTCCTTAGTCGGAGCTTAATCTCAAACCTGTCGCCGCCGTGGGGCATGAGGGTTCTAGACTACGCAGGGACGGCTTAGAGCCTCGTAGCAGTCTTTAAGGCAGCGCTTGCCTCTTCCCTGCTCTTCGGGAAACCCCCGTACTTCTCCCTCAGCTCCCTGTAGAGGACCTTCCAGCCACTCATCTTCGGCAGGCTCTCGAGGAATATCACGTACCTAGGCACCTTGTAGCCAGCCATCCTCTCTTTGCAGAACTCTATGATCTCTTCGGGCGTGGCCAGCGCTCCTGGCTTCAGCACTATGGCGGCGGCCGGGACCTCGCCTCTCTTCTCGTCGTACTTTGCGAAGACGGCGGCCTCGGCGACCTTGGGGTGCTTCAGCAACACGCTCTCGACCTCGGCCGGGTATATCTTCCACCCAGACATTATTATGACGTCCTTCTTCCTGGCGGTTATGTGGAGGACCCCGTCCTCGTCCAAGTAGCCCAGATCGCCTGTCAAGAACCAGCCGTCTGGCAGGAACGCCTTCGCCGTCTCCTCCGGGTTCCTCCAGTAGCCCTTAGCCACGCCCGGCCCCCTGAGGGCTATCTCGCCGACCTCACCTGGCCCAAGCTCCCTCGAGGGGTCTTGAGGGTCGACGATCTTCACCTCGCAGTAGCCCACCGGTGCCCCGACGCTCCTGTAGCCCTTGGACAGGTGCTGGAAAGATGCCGGGACGGCGGTGGCCGTGCCGACGACTATGGTCTCGCTGAGCCCGTAAGCATTCACGACCTCTATGTGGGGGTACCTCTCGACGAACCTCCTCCACGTCTCTTCGGGAGTCGTCGCGCCGCCGGTTATTATGCACCTAGCGCTCCTGAGCTTCTCCTCGGAGCCCGGCGGCGCGTGGACCAGCGAGTAGAGGACAGGGGGCATCCCCGAGAGGACGGTCGCCTCGTAATCGCTCGCTAGCTTGAGGTATTCCTCGAGGTTGAAGCGCTCCATGACCACGAAGGTGGCTCCATACCTCAGAGCGGTTATCCCCCAGCTAACGCCCACGTGGAAGTGAGGATATATTCCCAAGTACACGTCGTCCTCCGTCAGCCTCAAGACCCACCTCTCGGCCTCGACCGCCGCCATCCAATTGCCGTGGGTTAGCATGGCCCCCTTGGGCCTTCCCGTAGTGCCCGAAGTGTACTGTATCTGGCAGACGTCGTCGAATGAGCATTTCTCTGGACGGCACTTCGACGAAGGGCCCTCTAGAAGCTCCTCTAAGCTGATGGTCCCCTCGACTCCCTTAAGCGATATTACGGTCAACTTGCTCAAGTCGGCTTCCACTTTCGGCAACACATTCTGGCAGACGTAGTCCAGCGCTATCATCGCCTTCGGCTCAGAGTCCCTTATTATGCTGGTCAGCTCCCCGGACTTGAAGTCCGGGTTGACTGGGACGGCGATGGCCCCTATCCTCCAGATGGCGAAGTAGCTCACTACCGTCTCGGGCCTGTTGCCAGTGCACACCACGACCCTGTCGCCCTTCTCCACATTCAAGCTCCTCAGGCCATTGGCCAAGGAGCAGACCATCTCCAGCAGTTCTTTGTACGATATCACCTGCCCGCCCTTCGGATAGACCATGGCCCTTTTGTTGCCGTAGTATATGGCGTTAGAGTCGAGGAACGAGGAGAAGTTCAAGGGCCTCACCCCAAGAGCGCGAGGACTTCGCGCGGAGGCTTCTTAGTGAAGAGGCTCACGAGGAAGAACGTCGGGAGCGCGACCAGCATGGCTGGGATGACGGCGTGCACGTTGGTCGCCTTGTAGAGGAGCAGGTGCCACGACAGCCCCGTTACGAGCCCCGATATCATGGAGGCTATCGCCCCGGCCTTGGTGGCGCCCTTCCAGTAGAGCCCTATGGTAACCGGGCCCAGGAAGCAGACGAATATCGTGCCAAAGGCCGCGGCGACTATCTCGACTATTATCCCCGCCTGAATCAACGTCAGCAGGAGCGATATCACCGCGAAGGCTATGGGCGAGGCCCTAGCCAATGCCATGAGGTACCTCTCGCTCGTGTTAGGCTTGGCCAGCTGAACCACGTCCCTCGTGAAGGCCGCCGAGAGCACCAACAGGGTCACCGCCAGCGTTGACATTGATGCGGCCACGGGCGCTACCAGTATCAGACCCCTCAAGCCCGAAGGGGCCAACAAGTCCACGGTCTTAGGGATGACCCAGTCTGTGTCCTTCATAAGCCTGGCGACCTCGCTTTGCGTCAGTTTGGGGTCTAAGATCAGGTGGCAGAATGCTCCTAAGGAGAAGACGGCCATGGCGTAGGCAGCCACCAAGACCGGTCCCAAGACCCTCCCCCGATTTATCACCTTCACGTCCCTAGCGGCGTAGAATTGCATCAGCAGGCTGGGTAGGGCTATCTGCGCCATGCTTATCGAGAACGTTATGCTCATTATCAGTTGAGGGACCGCGCCCGCCTTCATGGCCGAGGGAGGGCCAGCGCCGTCGAACTTTAGCCACATCTCTCCGCTAATCCCGTTTATCGTCATTGATCGAAGCTCCTCGATCCCTCTAATGGGGCCGCCCACAGCTCCCATTACGAGCCCGAAGGTGAGGAAGGCCGCCAATAGCATTAGAGAGCCGAGTATCAAGTTGTTGAGGGCTGCTGCCCTGAGCCCTCCTAGGGCTACGTAGACCAGCACTGGTACCGTGAGCACCGCTAGGCCTACTTCGAAGCTTGTGTTAAACACCGTGGCGATTATTATTGCTCCCCCCTTGTAGACACTCGTGAGGTACAGCGTGAACAAGAACATCATGACTATAGCCGCGGTGGCCTTGGCGGCCTTGCTCTGGTACCTATGCTCTATGAAGTCTGGGACGCTCACTATACCAGCCTTGGAGGCGTACTTGGAGAGCCTCTCGGCTACTAAGATCCACATCAGCACCACTCCTATCACGTGCCAAGCAGTGAGCCAGGCTCCGAAGCCCAGGTTAAAGAGGTACGTGGCGCCGCCGCCTCCGAGGAAAGAGGCAGCACTGAAGTACGTAGCCATCAGCGAGAAGGCCAAGGTTACCGCTCCTAGGCCCCTATTGGCCAAGAAGAAGCCAGTCATCGACCTGCTGAGGCCGTAGCCCCGAAGCCCCGTCAGCATCACCACGGCCAGTACGGCCACTATTATGGAGGCGTCTAGAAGGTCAACGGTCATCGTCGCTCGCTCCTCTTCGCCTTATAGGCCCCGTAGAGCACCCCTATCACTAGTACGACTATCGAGATCGCGTAGCCAACCGCAATTAGTGGGTCCATCTCCATCACGTGTTCTAGTTCTGCTTAGAAAGCAACACTAGTGAAAATTTTTTAAACTTTTCTGTACACTTGTGTACATCGATAAAAAGTAATATTAAGTTGTCGCCAGAAAATATGACGTGAAATGAGGCTCTGCGACATACCCCGTACTAGCGAATACAAGGTTAGAGCTGAAGGGACCTTAGCGACAGCAATCAACGCCCTATCGAAGGGCTCTACAGCAGTGTTGGTCGTCGACGAAGGCGATAGGCTCCGAGGCCTCATCACCGCTTCGAGGGCCTTGAGCTTGCTCCCCGCCCTCACGTTGAGCTCCAAGATAGCCAGTCAACCAGTGGGCCTCTTCGTCAGCGAGAGAGCGACTACGATGCACTACGAGTACCCCGTAGAGGCCGCGCTGCAGCTTATGATCGAGGAGGGGAAGAGCCACATAGTCCTCGTGGACGGGCTGAAAGCTGTCGGCCTATTAACGCACAGGTGTCTCTTGAAGTCTCTCTTGGGCTTGAGGTTAGACTTGGACCTAAAGAGGCTCATAGCTAAAGACTTAGTCACGCTCCTAGCGCACAACAGCCTCGCAGAAGCCTACAGGGCCATGACCGAGATGAACTACTACGAGGTTCCTATAGTAGAGGAGGAAGTCGTGGGGGTTGTCAGGCTCCGCGACATAATCAGCGAGGTCGCTACCAAGGGCTTCGAGAACCTCAAGCTAGTCAAGGTATACAGTAAGTGCAAGCTCGTAGAGCGAGGGGCTAGGAGGTTCGAGGAGGTGCTAGAGCTGGCATTCAAGGAGGACCTCAACTTAGTGCCGGTGCTGAGGGACGACGGCTCCTACGGATTCGTGAAGCTCGAGGACGTATTCATGCAGCTCGTAAGGGAGCTCGGGGCCTTCAAGATGGCCGAGCTAATTGGCCAGCGCTTCGTCGCTCAAAGCATCCGTGGAGCGTGAGTTCGTTGGCGATCGAGAGCAGGGTGAAGGTCGTCCTCCAGCCCCTCGAGCCTGTGGATAGCGATGTTGTCTATAGGATCTCCTCGAAGCTGAGCGAACTGTTCAAGGTCTTTGAGTTCTCCGTCTCTCGCAAGCACCTCGAGGTGCCTCGCCATGCCTTCAACGAGAGCAGGAGACAGTACAACTCCTCGGTCATCTTAGACGAGCTCATGAGGCTATACGAGAAGGGCTTTTTCGGCGACTGTCAGAGGGTCGTGGGGATCGTCGACGTGGACGCATACGTGCTCGGCCTGAACTTCGTCTTCGGCGAGGCGCTGCTGGAGGGGCCTGTCGCGACTGTCTACCTCATTAGGCTTAGGCCAGAGTTCTATGGTAGGGCCCCAAATCGGGAGCTCCTCGTAGAAAGAGCGTGCAAGGAGGTGATACACGAGCTCGGGCACACCTTCGGGCTGAGGCACTGCTCCAACCCCAAATGCGTGATGCACTTTAGCAACACCATCCTCGACACAGACTTCAAGGACCTGCTCTATTGCTTGAGGTGTCAGTCGGCCTTGATGCGTGCCCTCACGTTCTGAAAGTCAAGCTTAATAGCTCGTAACAGAGCTTCAATACGTAGAAGTTATGGGCTTGCACATACCCTCGAAGGCTTATTTAGAGGTCGTGGTGGATTCGAGGGAGGCCTCGACCGCGAAGCACGTGGTCGACGAGTTAAGAGGGCTGGGCGTGAGAGTGCGCGTCGAGTTCTTGGAGGTAGGCGACTACGTGATCTCGAGGGACGTCGCCGTCGAGCGAAAGACTGTGAGCGACTTCGTCTCGACGCTGACGAAGAGAAACCTGTTCGAGCAGCTAGACAGGCTGAGGGGCTCTTTCAGCAAGCCACTGTTAATATTGGAGGGAGACATAAGCTCCATCCCCATGATAAGTTCCATAAGCATGAACGCGGTCCTCGGCGCTCTGGCCTCGATAGCCAGGATGGGGGTCTCAGTGCTCCCGTCGCCGTCGCCCTCCGCGACCGCCAGGCTGATAGCCTCGCTGGCTAAGCAGGAGAGAAAGACGGATCAGCAAGTAAAGGTCAGAGTGAAGCCCCCTAAGATGGACGACATAAGCGAGGAGCAGATATTCTTCATGTGCGGCCTGCCCATGATAGGGAGGGAGAGGGCCGAGGCCATATTAAGGGTCTACAGAACGCCAATTGAGGCCTTGAAGAGGGTCGACGGTTGGTCGAAGATGGTCGACGGTATTGGCGAGACCATAGTCAAGAGGGTTAAGGAGGTCTTAGAGACCCCCTTCAAGCATTGAAGGAGTTGGGACCGCTCACCGATTTTATTAAAATGGGTTGGCAAGTCAGTTGAGCAACTCCTCAGCACGCTTAGCTAAGAAGGTAGCCGCTCATCATCCTCGTGAGGACATAGAGATCGGCCCGCTTATATGTCTACATCAACTCAATGCCGAGCCTTAGCGGGCTTGAGACCTCACGGCCGCTACTGACCTCTAGCCTATCCTAGCAGTATGCCCAATGCCACGTCGCTCTTAACGAGCCCCAGCCTTTTGGCGGCGACTCCTATCCTGACCATAGCCTTTCTGTCCCTACTCAGGACCGGCCTCGACCACGTCAGTAGGCCCACAGCCGCTCCAAGCTCCAGCGCCTTGATGACGCACGTGGGCCCTGGGAACAAAAGGCCAGCTACCCTGCTCTGAAGCATGTCTTCGCAGGACGGAAAGCCGCACGCCCCGCAGTTCATTCCAATAACGTCGCCTCCATCCCTCAAGCCCACTAAAATGACCGCCTTCGCCCTTCTGATCTCCCTCGCATCCGCCTTGCACGAGGGGTCTCTGAGCTCTTCGGCCAGTTGGTACATGTACTTCGCCAATCTCTCTTTCTGCCTGCCGCTGACGATAACAACCTCGAGGTCGCCGAGGTCCCACCTCTTTAGCTCTTCTTGAATGGAGCTGAGGATCTCGTCGGGCGAGCTCAAGCCGTCGACCTGTCTTCTCGCTTTCTCCAAGGCCATAGCCCCACTTGGGGTCTTAAAACTATTTAACCCACTAACAGCCTAGGACTGATCACACTTTCTGCTAGCATAGCTTTAAAGCCTGAGGGCCGAAACAGCGTAGGGGCTGAGGGCTAATTCATGGTCTTGAGGTTCGGAGGGCTCACCAAGGGCGACAGGGAGCCGAGGATCAAGCTTGAAGGCGACAAGCTCACATAGCGATCCCGGAGAAGTCCAGCAGCGCTTCTTAGGCGGGTGCCTACTCTATCGCATTGAGCACGACGGCGAGGTCTAGTGCTTCAAGATCAAGTTGGGCGGTTCAGCTCTAGGCGATTGGATGGGACCGCTGAAGCCCGGTGAGTGGGACGAATTGATGGCATTAAGAGGTTCTCGAAGAAGTATAAGAAGTCCTTGAGGCGGCTAGCAGGTCATCCGCGTTGAGCGGCCTTTCCTCATGGGTTACGGGCGCTGAAGTGAGCATCGGCACCCTTGCTCTTTAAATAGTTAAGGTAACGCTCGCAGAGCCTGACGTCCTGGCGCAACTGCCTCGGGTACATAGTCTTTAACTGGCTCAAAATCCCGTCGATCGTGTCCTAATCCCTTACGACTCATAGCAACGTCAGCAACGCGTCCTCACCTTCTCGGCTATAAGATTACTAGTAAAGTTAGGTAAGCTTAAGTTGTCACTTCCACTTTTTTGCAACACAATTCTTATTAACTCATTTTTGTGCCAGGTGTTGAGGGGTTTATGAGAGAGAGATTACCATTACTGACTAGGTTTCTTACTCTTTGGATTTTCCTAGCTATGGTGTTCGGTATTGGATTGGGATATATCTTCCCTGAGGTTGCTGATATTATTGGCTCTTTGAGTATTGGTACAACCTCTATTCCTATAGCCATTGGCCTTATATGGATGATGTATCCTCCTCTTGCAAAGGTTAGGTATGAGGAGCTTAAAAAAATTGTTACTGCAAGAGGCTCTAAAGCGATGATTTCCCTATCCATTATTCAAAACTGGGTAATTGGGCCCTTTCTAATGTTTCTATTTGCCTGGATGTTTCTAGCTGATTGTCTAGGACTTAGGACTGGAGTGATACTTATAGGTTTAGCTAGATGTATAGCTATGGTAATTGTATGGAATAGCCTTGCTGAGGGGGATAATGAATGGGCAGCAATACTTGTAGCTTTAAACTCTATCTTCCAGGTAGCTATGTACTCCCCTCTAGCCTACTTCTTCATAACAATGCTTAGCTCGTGGTTTTCAGGTGAGGAATTAATTGTTCAAGTTTCGATACTAGATGTAGCCCAATCAGTAGCTATCTATCTAGGAATCCCATTTCTTGGAGGAATGATTACTAGGTTCTGCCTTATTAGAATGAAGGGGAGGGTATGGTATGATGAGAAGTTTATGTCTAAGTTAAGCCCTACATCCCTCTTCGCCCTTTTATTCACTATAATAGTTATGTTCTCCCTCAAGGGTGAATACATAATTACATTGCCTTTAGATGTGGCTAGAACCGCTATTCCATTACTATCATACTTCGTAGTAATGTTCCTAGTATCCTTTATCTTAGGGTACTGGTTCAAACTTGACTATCCGAGGACCACAACACTTTCATTTACAGCTGCAAGCAACAACTTTGAATTGGCTATAGCTGTTGCTGTTTCGATATTCGGTTTAGCATCCAAAGAGGCCTTTGCTACGGTAATAGGGCCTTTAATAGAGGTGCCGGTAATGATAAGCTTAGTAAATCTAGCCTTTTGGCTAAGAAAGAAACTATATAGACATAGAGTCCTCTAAAAGACGTATTAGTAATCCATAACCCTCAAGTATATTGGAAATTAATGAAGAGCTTGGTTAACGTAAATGAAAGTGGGCTTAGTAGATAGAGGCTGTAGAAGTCCATCTTAATTAACTAGGGCCTTAATAGATTTAACACTTCCCAGGCTTACCTGTATGCAACGTAGAAAATTGATCGAAAACAGCTTACAGCTACATGTAACCAACAATGGAGGTAATCAGACAGCCTCATACTTCATATCTAAATCAGCTACTTTACGAGGCTTTCGATAAGTTATGTACTTTAGACTTTAGCATTAATATTGGCCACTTGCTCCTTATACCTGATCATACTTGGTCTTTCAATTAGGTTTAATGCTTTTTCATCGGCTTTCCCCGTTATCTCCTCCTTGTCTAGATACATGCCATGCACTTATCGTTTTTAACAAGCATTTCATCATCAACAATAACGCTATCTACATTTAAGCCACATATAGCCGAGTAACGTTAATAGATGAAGATGCCCCTAGAAGGCCTCCCCCGAGGCCTCGCAAGCACTTCTTGGTAGCGAGGCCAGCGAAGTTCAGGAGCGCGAACGTCGAGGCGGCTTTAGCGATCCGATCAATTGCCCTGGAGCACGACGTGGAGCGAGTCCTCGCGGACCTGCCGCAAGGCTTTGAGGCGATCCTGAGGCGATGTGCAGACCCGAGGGAGGCCCTAGACTTAGCCGTGAAGATGGGGCTGTTGCGCTGGCCAGAGGGCGTCAAGGTCCTCTGCTACTTGGAGGCCGAGGAGCTCGAGGGAGCGCACTTGCCGCGAGAGTGGCACAACTCGTGCTTAGGGCCTCGATAAAGAAGGTCGACGACCGCGACGTAAAGGAGTGGCTCCAAGTCCTGGACGAGTACATGGGCGGGGGTCGGTGGAGGGCCGACGGCGTTGTTGAATTATTGAGGGCCGATGAGGGCTCCACAGCGATAATCCTGGCCGGGCTGGAGGGCCTCCGGCTCGCTAAGGAGATCAGAAGTAGGGGCTACGACGTCGCTGTCAGGGTCGTCGGAACACCGTACCTCCGCACTCCGCTAGAAGTCATGATAATTAAGCGCTCGAGGGGTGAGCTCACGGTCGACGAGCTAAAGGCGCTGGTGAGCGATTACGTGGACTACGTCAGGAACTACGTCCTCAGGCCCCGCTCCCTTAACATCTCCTGAACGGAGCTAAGGAGCTCGCCGGGCGAGCTCGAGCCGCTAGCTCGTCCACTTGTCTCCTTCAAGGCCATTACCTCACTCAAGGCCCCTTGAACGATCTCGCCACGG
>Ga0185307_1000292_pt1 | contig 33017 bp, 30 predicted proteins | sample LHCtaG_FD_128010 | JGI IMG/M metagenome (GOLD analysis project Ga0185307, IMG submission 128010) | Hot spring microbial communities from Little Hot Creek, USA to study Microbial Dark Matter (Phase II) - LHC4sed_matched (SPADES... | ecosystem: Environmental > Aquatic > Thermal springs > Hot... | reverse complement strand
AGGAGGCCATCAAAGAGATCCTGAAGACAGCCTTTATTTTTCTGGCGCTACTGACAGCCCTAAGAGGCCTCCCCAGCATGAAACAACCATCCTAAAAGGCCAGCCACAACATTCTTAGGTAAGAGCGTTATTTTTTATTAAAACCGCTCCGTAGAGATTAAATTCCTATTTCTATCCAGCATCTCCAACCATATTACACGTTAACTAGCCCTGTAAAATCAAATCTCTAATGAAAGCAAGCCTTATTAGGAAGTTTTCCAATTTAATGATGGGCTTTACTGGCTACTAACCTGTGGAAGAAGTATTAAAACGGCTTTCTTTACTTGTTAGTGGTATTTAGCTCCAGCACTCGAGAATAGCAAATAGGAGGTGATATGATAAATGAAATATATAGGGTTTTGGGAGTACGCTCCAGGCAGCATCACGAAGGTTATTGAGAAGTTTAAGCAGATGACGGCGGAAAGGGAGAAGGAGAATGAGGATTTTGCAAAATTAATCTTTGGGCCATTCCGATTTTTCGGCGAGAGTAAGGGTTTCTCAATATTTGAGACTGATGATCCGGAGAAACTTACGAACATTGCAAACTTTTATATGCCTGAAATGAAATGGAGCTTCGTTCCAATACATGAGACCGCTGAATACGCGAAATCAACGATGGCGGATATTTACCTTAGAAGGAAATAGCTTAAAGCATGCTTTCAGATAACATTTTCACCTTACCCTTTTTTAGTATTTCGTCTATTACCTGCCGGATCTGTTGAAACTTATTAGAAAAATAAATTCTTATATCCAAAATTGTCTCAAAAATTTATAATTATTGGAGAGCGAAGGATTTATGGAGACGATTCCTGAATGGGAAAACCCAAGGGTTACTGAGAGAAATAAGGAGCCGGCCCATGCAACCCTTATGCCTTATCCGGATGAGGGGATGGCGCTTGAATGTGTAAGAGAAAAGTCTCCCTGGTTCCTGACGCTTAATGGCGAATGGAAATTTAAGTTATGTGAAAATCCATATCTTGTGCCTGAAGGCTTCTATGCGCCTGACTATAATGCGGAAAGCTGGGATGCTATACCGGTTCCGAGCAATTGGCAGATGCACGGATACGATAAGCCGATCTACGTTAATGTTAGATATCCATTCCGCGCCGATCCGCCGCGTGTTCCGCATGATTGGAATCCAACCGGACTGTATCGCAGGACATTCACTATCCCAGATGATTGGTTCGGTAAACAAATATTTCTAGTCTTTGACGGCGTAGATTCAGCATTCTATGTTTGGGTTAATGGACAGATCGTCGGATACAGCGAGGACAGTCGATTACCTGCGGAATTCAACATTACACGCTACGTTAAGACTGGGGAAAATGTGCTGGCGGTTAAGGTTCTACGTTGGAGCGATGGAAGCTACCTGGAAGACCAGGACATGTTCCGTTTAAGCGGAATATACCGGGATGTTTACCTATACTGCGCACCTAACATTCACATACGTGACTTCTTTGTGAGAACAATTTTCGATGAAAATTATCGGGATGCAACCCTAAAAGTGAGGGTTAATGTCAGAAACTACTCGAACGAAACATCTAAATCGCATATTTTAGAAATTAAGCTATTCGATCAAGAGGGGCTTCCAGTATTTAACGAACCCATAATTAGACATTTTGGCGGGGTAAGCCCTAAAAGCGAAGTCATACTTGAAGTTGAGAAGAAAGTTTCAGGACCTAGGAAATGGTCGGCTGAAGACCCTTATCTGTACAAGTTGCTTTTTACGCTGAAAAATGATGTTGGTGAAATAGTTGAGGTTGAAAGCTGCTATGTCGGCTTCCGCCAGGTTGAGATTAAAGGTGGACGCATATTAATAAATGGCGTACCGGTCTATCTTAAGGGGGTTAATAGGCATGAGCATGATGATGTAAGGGGACATGCAGTTACAGTAGAATCGATGGAGAAAGACATAATTCTCATGAAACGCTTCAACTTTAACGCTGTGCGCACCTCCCATTATCCAAATCATCCCGCTTGGTATGATCTATGTGATAAGTATGGGATTTACGTGATTGATGAAGCCAATATTGAATGCCATGGGCTCGTCGGCTTTTTAAGGACCATCTTCCAAATGGGCAAATCATGGGAAGATCTCATCCAAGAGTTTCGGGAAGAGATGAAAAAGAGATCATGGGAAGAGATCATGGAGGAAATATCAAAGAGGTTTCCCAGATATGTGGAGCCGGCTCATGATCCGGAGTGGCTTCACGCATTTATGGAGCGATTTGTCCGGATGGTTGAGAGGGACAAGAATCACCCATGCGTCATAATATGGTCTCTTGGAAACGAATCTGGATATGGACCTAACCATGATGCATTATCCGGCTGGGTTCACGGTTATGACCCGACGAGGCCTGTGCATTATGAGGGAACAATACATACCCGTGAAAGGAAAATCTCCAGGAGCGTTGATATAATAAGCATTATGTATCCATCCCTTGAAAGGTTAATTCAGCTGGCGGAGGACCCTGAAGAAGACAGACCTATAATAATGTGCGAGTACGCCCACTCAATGGGCAACAGCACAGGTAACCTAAAGGAGTACTGGGAGATAATCCGCAAATATAAACGCATATGCGGAGGCTTCATATGGGACTGGGTTGATCAAGGATTAAAGCGTGTAACGGAGGATGGGCAAGAATGGTGGGCTTACGGCGGAGACTTCGGCGATAAGCCGAACGATGGAAACTTCTGCATAAATGGCCTAGTTTGGCCTGACCGTAAGCCCCACCCAGCCATGTGGGAATGCAAGAAGATTCAGCAGCCCGTTGAGGCTGAGGCGGTTGATGTCTCTAATGGAATAATACGGATCTTAAATAGGTACGACTTCACCGACCTGAGCATCATCGACATATCATGGGAGTTAACTGAAGATGGAAAAGTGATTCAGCAGGGAACGCTACCTAAACTCTTCATCCCGCCCCATGAAAGCGAGATTGTAACCGTGCCGTTTAAGGTTCCAGAGCCGTTTAAGCCCGGAGCTGAATATTGGCTGACGATCCGATATAAACTTTCAAGGGACACCCCGTGGGCTGAGAGGGGCTACGAGATCGGCTGGACCCAATTTAAGATTCCCCTCGAAGTTCCTCCGGGACCAGCGGTTAAAGTTAGCAGTATGCCCCCTCTTAAGCTTGAGGAATCGGATGATGAAATAAAGGTTTCGGGAAAGAATTTCAGTCTAACCTTCGACAAGAGGGATGGATGTCTCACTTCGCTCATCTACGAGGGCCTTAACATTATAAAGAAGGGACCTTTACTGAACGTTTGGCGTGCGCCGACAGATAACGATGCTCCAAGATTAGCTCCCATGTGGCGTAACGCTGGGCTTAACCGCTTAAAGCACACAGTTAGAGAAGTTAAATCTGAAAAGATTTCGGATCAATTAGTCCACGTATCTGTAAGCACATCGCTCTGCACGCCGGAGGAAATTGAACGGTTCAAATGCAATTACCTCTATAAAATTTATGGAAGCGGAGACATAATGGTCGAGGTGGATGTTGACCCAGCATCTGGGCTTCCATCATCATTACCGAGGATCGGTCTTCAGCTAACTCTTCCAGGGGGATTCGAGAATATCGCATGGTTCGGCCGCGGACCGCATGAAAACTATTGGGATAGGAAGGAGGGGGCGCAGATTGGAGTTTACAGCGGAACCGTTGATGAACAATATGTGCCCTACATTAAACCCCAGGAAAATGGAAATAAAACCGATGTCCGCTGGGTTTCACTTACCAACAACCTTGGAATCGGGCTTCTCGCCGTTGGGATGCCATTGATGGAGTTCAGCGCTCACCACTACGCGATTGAGGACTTTGAGAAGGCGAAGCATACGCATGAGCTTAAGAGGCGGGAGGACATAACATTAAATCTTGACTATAGGCAGTCAGGCTTGGGGGGAGGAAGCTGCGGGCCTGACACGTTGCCTCAATACCTAGTTAAACCCGAACATGTTCGCTTCAGCGTTAGGCTAAAGCCTATTTCACCCAGCGAATCGGCGATGGATCTGAGCAAACAAACGATTGAGCATGGCTGAATATTCAAATCTCCCACTTTATAGGAAGCATCCATCTATGGGCGCTGGCAAAGTCTGGGGAATAATGGCTGCTAGTCGCGTTGAGCCTGGAGTTTCAGCGTATTTAGATATTTTAGGTTTTTGGGAAAAGATTATATAACAAGGTTATAACAAATATTTATGGGAATAAATGTGGATAAATTATACTTCCAGGAGAGACTTGAAAGCTGCAAAAGCTATGGGGAGATCTTCGAGATCGTAAAGAAGGCTGTTAAGGAGGTTCTGGGGTTACGTAGATCTGGCTTACTGTTATATCTCGAGGATTTGCCTCCGCATATAGGCGCATACCATCAGATCGGCTCAAACGGCATAGTTCTAAACAGGCTGCTATTAAACATTATGTCCAAGACATTAATGTCTAGGACGGAGTTTAACTCACTAATTTTCTCGCTTCTACTCCATGAATATATCCATTCGCTAGGATTTTTAGATGAGGGAGAGGTTAGAAGACTTGTCTATGAGGTGAGCCTGAATGCTTTCGGTGAGGAGCATCCGGCGGTTAGAATGGCTGTTAATCCGCCATCGATAAATATTCCAATGAAGCCCTTTGAAGAAAACTTGGATCATAGGCTGGAGATCGTTAAGGATTTTGAGAAAGTTGAGCATTCATATATTATTTAACTGCTAAAAACAAAAAGGAATAAATTTAATTAGCTCCAGCATTTTTAATATTTCCTTCAAAAGTGATGTGGAATGAAGCTGTTTGGAAGAAAGAAGGAGTCGAAATCCAGCGAAAATGTGTATGAGATCTTCGGAGGCTTTACAATAGTGAGGAAGCCAGGCGGCTATGAGATAACGTGGAAGAGCCCAAATGTGACGACGATAACCGTTCAATCGATGCCGATAATATCATCCGATGTTCAAACTAGGGAGGAGGACGGCAAAATCTACGTGTTAACAGCTGAATGTAAACTTAGATTGGTGACTGATGAGGGAAAGACCGAGGCTTACATATCGAAGATTTAGCAAATAGTTTAAAAGTCTCAATCATCATTATTTTTTGGAGGTTGATAAGTATGCCGCATCTCCTAACTGGAAGACAACTTAAAAAATGCTTTGAAATCTTCTGCCCCTTCGAGAAGGATGGGACATTAAAGCCTGAAGATGAAAGGGTTACAATTTTAGCTTCAAACATAAATCCCCCAGTGGATCTTCAGGGGAGGGCATTCGTCATGGCGGCAGCTCAGGGAGATCAGTCGCCGATGATAATACAGATAAGCTATAACTCAATGAATCTCGCCGGTGGGAAAGCCACGCATTTCAAGCCTCCAGCTGGGGTTATTCGTCAAAACTATCCGCCTCCAGCTGTTGACGGGGCTAAATTAACAGTTGAGGTTCTTGAGCATCTGATAAACCAGTATGGCGCAAAATACGTTGCCGTCTCTCTAGACCATTTTAACGTGCCGAAGTTTAATTTCGATGTCCTCTCAAAAGCCCCTGTTAAAAAAAGTTTAGAAAGCGAGTTGGCTGCCGTTAAAATAAAGGACGCGATTGATTTTATGGAGCCAGCGTTTGGAAAGATAGAGCTGGATGATAAAACTTTAAATGCCTACGTGAATTTCCTCTCAAGCCCTGAATATCAAGAGTTTAAGCGGGACTTTCTGAACGTTGTTGCAGCGGTTAAGCCGGCTTGGGGCATGATTGACACCGAGAGGCTTCCGCCGGTATTAGTGTTTGCCGTTACAAAGGACATATGCGATGCAATAAGAAAGGATTTAGGAAATAGAGATGTGATGCTTGAAGCCGAGCTGGGGGCAACTGGACAGAGCGGTGAAGAAGTAGAATACGTGAAATTGAGGGGTAAGGATCTTGAGAACTTCGCAAAGCAGGTTGCTCTCTTCATTAAATACACTGGCGCGGAAGGAATCTCCTATCCAATCGGCATGGTTCACGCGGCGAAAAAGGGGGAGAAACATGAACCTGACATGGAGAAGCTTGAGGTTGTTCAGAGAACCCTGCTGCTTGAGGTTGGGGAATACATACCCTTCGCTCAGCACGGCGGGACAGGCGCAGCAAGGGTTGCATGGGGACTTGTTGGCAAAGACAACATAAACACGAATTATCTTGTGGCTGGAGCAAACGCTTTCGCGGATCACTATGAAGCGAACAGGGAAGCTGTTAGAGCAGGTGACAAGAAGGCTTGTGGAACCGATATATACATATTAATGACAATGGCCACCTATAACGCTGCCATCGAAAAATTAAAAGAAACCAACAGCTACCAGAAGGGTCCAATGCTTAAGTCCATAATTTAGGTTTTAGATGTCGGCGCAACTTTAAACTTCCGGAGCAACCGATCCCCCCTTTATGATTTTTCCATCCCTATAAATTGGTGCCACATGAAATAGATCCATCTGGCATGAGAATTTTATGTCATCCGTGAAACCTAGCTCCATAAGTTTTCTCGAATGCTCACTTCTTATGATAGCTGCATATAAATCGTTTTCTACATGCTTAAACGCCAGTAAGGATGCTAGAGCCGCATCCGACAGTTTAATTGCGCTTTGAGGCAGCCTGGCAATTATTGCTCCAGCGCAGATAAAATCTTCTAGGGAGAATTTTCCCTTAGTTCCTGACTGTACAATTGAAATGTTTACATTTTCTGCTCTAGATATTGCGAACGCCTTTTCAGCAGCATACTTTGCATTTAGAAATGAGCCGATTATAATCCATCTGGATTTTCTCGAACGCGTTATGGCTGCTGTTCCACTCGTAGTTGTTAGCACTATTGTTTTACCATGGACTCTTTCGCGGGTATATTCGAGAGGTGAATTTCCAAGATTAAACCCTTTAGGTTTCAGCCCGCCCCTTTCACCTGCCAGGAGATAGTTTGGGTTTCTAGCGTGAATTTCATAGGCTTCCCTCAATGTTTTTACGGGTATTATCGCCTCGGCGCCATTCGCTAGGGCCGTTACAATGCTTGAGCAGCATCTTAAAGCATCTATAACAATTATTAGATCCCCCCTTTCAGCAGCCTTCCCGGAATCCTTAGCTAAAAACTCAATATTCACGTTGATGATCATTTTAGGCGCCCTCATAGATGCTATCATAGGATCCACGGTTCTTTTCCATTGTGAAAATGGGAAATGACTTTATATATTTGCTTATCTACTGAAATATTTAGTTTCGTCCTGCAGCGGTATCTCAATATGGAAAATGTTGAGGAAAACGTTAAAATAGGACTTGAGGTTCATGTGCAGTTAACAAGTTTGAAGACTAAGCTTTTCTGCAGCTGCCCCTCAGACTACAGAGGTAAGGAGCCTAATACGCTTGTATGTCCAGTTTGTTTAGGGCTTCCGGGCTCGCTTCCCGTATTAAATAAGAAGGCTGTTAAACATGCAATTATGGCGGCGCTTGCCCTAAACTGTCAGATTTCGGAGAAAATGATGTTCTTCAGAAAAAACTACTATTATCCCGATTTGCCTAAAAATTTTCAGATAACCCAGTATGATAGAGCTGGCGGGGTTCCATTAGCCGTTAATGGATACCTGTACATTGAAGATCAGGGCCGCCGGAGAAAGATTCGGATAAGCAGGGTTCATCTTGAGGAGGATCCTGGGAGACTCATACATGTAGGGCCAATCGACCAATCCCCCTACACGCTTGTTGATTACAACCGTTCCGGAATAGCTCTTCTGGAGATCGTCACCGAACCGGATTTAAAATCCCCAAGGGAAGCCAGGATATTCCTTCAGAAGCTTAGGAACATACTTGAGCATCTGGGGATATTTGATGGAAGCCTAGAGGGTTCGATGCGCTGCGATGCCAATATATCGTTGGCTGGCGGAACAAGGGTTGAAATTAAAAACATCACATCTTTTAAGGAGGTTGAGAGAGCCTTAAGTTTCGAAATTATTAGGCAGAGGGGACTCATTGAAAAGGGGATCACCGTTAAACGTGAGACTAGGCATTGGGATGAGATTAGAAGAATCACGGTTTCGCTTAGAACTAAAGAGGAGGAGCAGGACTACCGGTATTTTCCAGAGATGGATCTTACACCAATCTTGATCAGCAGAAGTTTCATTGAAGAAGTAAGGGCTGAAATGCCTGAGCTCCCTGAAAAGAGGGTTGAACGATTCATGGAAATGTATGGGCTGCCGAAATATGATGCTGAAGTTCTTGTGAGCTCCAAATATTTAGCGGATTTCTTTGAGGAATGCGTAAAGCTATATGATAAACCTAAGGAGATAAGCAATTGGATGATGAGCGACCTGCTTCGTTACCTCTATGAAAATAACATTGAGCTTTACGAGTCGAAAATAACCCCGAAGAAACTTGTGGATATGATACGCCTGATTGAGGAGGGCTTAATAAGCGGGAAGATAGCTAAAAAGATACTTCCAGAAATAATTGTTTCAGGGAGGGATCCTGAGGAAATAGTCATGGAGAAGGGTTTAATCAAAATAATAGATGAGAATCTGCTTAATGAGCTTGCGGATAAAGTTTTCGCTGAGAATCAGAAGGCCGTTAAGGATGCTCTTATGGACGATAAGGCTATACATTACCTTATAGGTCAATTGATGAGGATTACAAAGGGTAAAGCAGACCCGAATATTGCAAATAAGATAATCCGGGAGAAAATACAGAAAATTAGAGAGGCGGAGCTGCATAGAAATATAGAATAGCTGGAAAGCTCATTTATGAAGCATCTTTTCAGATGTAAACTTCAAAGCTTTCCTCAAAAACTTATACATGTTTAATGCTGCTTCCGGATCTGATACCAAATCTGCGACTGGACTTAGGAGGCATATGCCATCTATCCCACGTAATTTCGCCAGCCCCAGGAGCAACCCGGATAATCCTATAATCCTCCCGCCGGAATATAGTTTCGCGCCTAATGAAGCGTATTCTGAAGCGATTTTGCCTGAAGTTCCTGCGACATATATCTCCCTTTGGGTGTAAATCGCCGGCAAACCATCTAATGTTATAATAAAGTCGCAGTTAAATTTATCCGCAACATCTAATATGTCCCCGCATATTTCATAATAGGATGGTAGATCCTCAACGGGCGGCTGCATGTCGCCTATGAGCATTGCCAGATTGGCTTCTAATGTTGATATTAAAATCCGATATCTTAGCAAACTGCATAATCCATCTTCATCCACAATTGTGTAATCCGGCAAGGCGGGCGTATAAAGCTCAGCAAATAATTTAGCTTGAGAATGCTCGGCTAATAGGTTTACTGTTGCAACACCGACGTTTCCTACAGATGGCAGTCCAACGACGAAGATGGGATTTCTGAGGCTTGGCTGAAAGAATATTCTTAGATATGTTCTGTTCAAAGTTGCTCTCCATCATAAATCTTGAAATGGTGATATTTAATCATAGTGGAGACTTTAATGCCCAATTTTTGATGAACAAAATTGGAGGCTGGATTAAACCGTCCACTAGGCTATTTAGCTGGCATTTTTTATGTTGCTACGTGGAATAAGCGGAAATGTTAGGAGCGTTGCGAGAGCTGCGAGCATTGCTGAAACATGAAAAGCTGGCAGGTATGAACCGTAAAAGTCTCTTGAGTAGCTTGCCATAATGGGTCCTAGGATGCTGCCCGCACCGTATGCAGTGAACATGATCCCATAGTTTACTCCAAGATTTTTGCTTCCGTAATAATCTGACGTTATGGCCGGATATAATGCTAGAAAGCCTCCGAAACATAAGCCTATCATCATTATGCTGATTACGAAAAGCGGCTGGATGAAGAATAGGCATGAAATTATTAACAGCGCTGTTAAACATGCTAGAAAATTTATCGTTAGGGTTTTCTCCCTCCCAATTTTGTCTCCAAGCGAACCCCAAAAGATCCTTCCTAAAGCGTTGGAGCCCCCTAACGCTGACACAATCATGGATGCTTGAGAATCAATCATGCCCGCTAATTCCATGGCAACCTGCTTAGCCTGTCCAATCGTCATTAAACCCGTCGCTGTTCCGAACCAGTAGCTAAGCCATAATAGGGGAAACTGTTTGGTTCTAAACATTTCTGCGGGTTTAAAGTTAGCTTTCGCCGCACTGCTCACAGCGGCGATGCGGGTTCGCCCTTTAGGCTTATAGTCAGCCGGAGGGTTCCTTAAGATCTGGGCTGATGAAAGAGTTAACGCTATAAAAATTATGCCCGTTAAAATGAAGATTTGTCTCCAACCGTAGGTGTCTATTAGAAACGACCAGAGAGGCGCGAAGATTATAGCTCCGCCTCCGAAACCAAATACGACAAGCCCGGTGGCTAAGCCCCTCTTGTCCGGAAACCACTTATTACATGTCGCTATTGGAGCTCCATATGCGAAGCCTATGCCGAGCCCTACAAGCAAACCGTAATTTACATACAGCCATAATAAGGAGTTTGTGTAGCTTGAAAGGATCATTCCTAGGCTAAGTAGAAAACCGCCTATACTTACAGTTATCCGAGGTCCTTTTTCATCCTGGAGTTTTCCAGCCGGGATCATGGATAAAGCGAATGTTAGCAATGCAATTGTGAAAGCTGGCGTTGTTTCGGTTCTCTTCCAGCCAAACTCTGTCTCAAATGGCGAGATAAGTATGCTGAAGGCATATACGGCTCCGAGGCATAAATTAACTATTATCGCGGCGACTACATATTTCCATCTGGAAACATCCATAGATAATGAGACGATTCTTAACTTATATATCCCTTTCCTATAGGCTCTTCCTTATAATATGCTGATGTATCTCAGCACCCGTAAGTTTCTATTGGAGAAAGAACCGTTAAAATATGTTAGATGCGTGTATCTTATAAAAATGAAGCGGGCGATGAGTGATCATCTACCAGTGATTGTAGCGAACTATTTCCTCAAGCGGTTTCCTATCGGTTACCGGCCCCTTCTTCTCAGCTGGATAACCTAAAGCTATCATTGCAACCACCCGCGCCTCCTTCGGTATGCCTAAAACCTCCTTGACTTCCTCTTCCTCATGGAAGACACCAATCCAGCATGTTCCAAGTCCCTCCTCCCACGCTGCAAGAACAAGATTCTGTAAGGCTATGGCAACATCAATCTTCCAAAAATCTGTTCCTGGAAAACTATCGTTAGGTACTGCGCAACCAATTATTATGACCGGTGCTGAAAGCGGCCCTCCGCGGCTAGGCGGCCTAATGTGGGGCGGCATACGTTTTTCCTTTGCCTCCCTAAGTTTCTCCTTTACTTTTGGATCTGTGATAACTATGAAGCGCCATGGTTGTCTATTGCCAGCTGAGGGTGCAAGCCTCGCGGCTTCAAGAACTTTTCGAAGCTTTTCCTCCCCAATAGGTTTCTCCTCGTAACTTCTTATACTTCTTCTAGTTCTTATTGCTTCAAACACTTCCATTTTAAGCCGCCAGAAATAAAAAAGATAGGGATCTTTAAAAGCATTTCCTAAAAATATTTAAACTTGTTTTATGCGCAATATCTTTATCACATAAACCAATACTCTTATAAGCGGGTAAGCATATAATATATTATGCGGATAAGCAAATTAGGGTGAAAAAGATGATGACAAAAATGAAGGGAATATTGCTGGCGATATGGCATATGGCAATTTGCTTATTGGAAGAACATCTAGCACGTGCGAATCGTGTAAAGAACTAAACAAAAAATTGATAATCGGTGATTAAAATGGGTCGAATCACCGTAGAGCTCTCAGATGAATTGGAAAAGAAGCTTAGGTTGAAGGCCATAGAAAGATTTGGTGGGAAAAAGGGCGACTTGTCCAGAGCCGTAGAAGAAGCCATAAAAGAGTGGCTTACTAAAGAAGAATGAGTATATGAAGAGTGAAAATTGGTGGACTCTAAGAGGCGCCGAGAGGCCAAAGAGGCTAAGCAAAGAAAAAGGAAATTCAGGAGAAAGAAAAGACGCCGCTGATCAATAGTATTTCCCACCAGTTTGGATGGACTTAGAGAATCGATGATGCCATGCCGTTTATTTTCCATCTCATTTTTTAAATAAAAACTCATGTTTAAGAAGGTTTATTTCAGCTTGATGATTTTTCGGTTCTCTTTAAGATCTTTTCAAACCTATTGTTCCAGCCTTTAATCACTTGATACTCGTGACTTATATCGTGAACTCTTCTAAGGTGCTCAACGATCTCCACTGGATTATATATGCGGCTCTCGCACTCTTTAGAACCATACTTTGTCCCAGCAAAGCCGCATGCAAAGCCATCCCTCTCAGGCAGATAGTAGGCGTGAAACCTAACAGCATGTGTCCGCTCAACATGAAGTCTCCTTAATTCCTCCTCAATCTCCTCCCTAGCCTCCCTTAATCTTCTCTCAGCCCCCTCCCACCTCTTAGTACTCATAACCTAATCCCTGACCTCCCACCAGCAAAGAGGCTCATTCGATACATCTGCCGAAAATAGCGTAGACTATACTAAATTCGTTTTCTTAAGCAAGTACTAAAAACAAATTTAACTCTTTTCCCCTATCCTTTCAATAGTGTTTGGAGCGGAGCGCGTGGACTAATGGAGCTTAGATGGGATCCCATACTTCGCGAATGGATAATCGTGTCGGGTGAGAGAGGTAAGCGCCCTCTGCTTCCTGAGGGCTTCTGCCCATTCTGCCCCGGCTCAGAGGAAATTCCAGAATCAGAATGGACTGTTCTAAGCATACCGAATAGATTTCCATCTTTACTTGCTGATCCCCCGCTGCCCCGCGTCAAGTCTGATAGGTTATATCGCTGTAAGCCCTCGAAAGGCATCTGTGAAGTTGTGATATATACACCTAAGCATGATACCACATTAGCCGACTTAAGCGTTGAGAATATTAGAGCCGTAATCGATCTCTGGACGGACCGCTTCGAGGATTTGGGTAAGAGGGAATATGTAAAGTATGTTTTCATCTTCGAGAATAAAGGTCGAATAATCGGGGTTACATTGGATCATCCCCATGGCCAAATATATGCGTTCCCATTCATACCCCCACTCATAAAGCGTGAGCTAGAGTCAAGTAGACGCTACTGGCGGAGGAATGGCGAATGCCTATTTTGTAAGATAATTGAGAAGGAGAGGAGCGATGCTGTGCGGGTAATATGCGAAAATGAAGACTTCATATGTTTTCTACCATTCTTTGCGCGTTGGCCATATGGGGTTCACATATATTCAAAGAGGCATCTCAGCGCATTAACAGATTTAACTGATGAAGAGAAGAGATCTCTCGCCTCAATGCTAAAGCGGATTCTGAGGAAATTCGACAACCTATTTAACATGAGTTTTCCATACATGATGGTTCTACATCAGAGACCAACGGACAATAAGCCATACCCATACTATCATTTCCACATAGAATTTTACCCACCATACAGGGAGAAAAACAAGATAAAATATTTTGCGAGCGTCGAAACAGGAGCTGGAACTGTTACCTTCGATTATGCTCCTGAAGTTAAAGCCAAAGAATTAAGAGAAAGCCCGGAAATATAATATTATGCTGGGTGGGAATGCATATGAAGGCGCAGTTTATTGTTTCTTCGCCTGGAAGAGCGGACTTTCTAAATACACATCAAGACTATAAGGGGCTTCCTGTTGTTCCAGCAGCAATCAACTTAAGACTTTATGTTTCAGCAAGCTTCTCTGGGAATAGGGTTTTCAACGTTAAGTCCCTTGATCTTGAGAGATACGATGAGCCCTGCACAGATTCATTTGAGGTGGGCATTAATGAAATGCATGGTGGAAAGTTTTTCGGCGATTATCTGCGGGGTATTGTGAACGTTCTGGTTAAGAGAAACTTGGCGGATAAACTTGGAGGAATGAACGTTACGATTAAAAGCGATATACCCATAGGTTCAGGTTTAGCCAGCAGCGCAGCGCTCGAGGTGGCGTTCACTGAACTCTTAAATCACGCCTTCGATTTAGGGCTAAGCAAGAAGGATGTGGCTGAAATATCCTTCGCAGCTGAGAATATGGAGGCCGGCATACCCTGCGGTAGGCTTGATCAATACGGCGTTGCGTTCGGCGGAATAATAAAATTGGAATGTAGACCACCCTTCAATGTTGAGGAGCTCCCCTTCAAAAATCTGACGTTCGCAATATTGGACTCTGGAATTAGGCATTCAACCGGAGACATTCATCCAAAGAGGCAGATGGACATAAACCTGGGGCTGGAAGCCCTAATGAGAAGCGAGGCGGTTCCAAAGAGCCTAAAGACTAAATTGGGATGGAGATTCAATGAGCCTATATGGGAGAGCATATCTGAGGATGAAATCGAAAATTACCTGTCAATTATGAGCGAGACTTCGCGAAAAAGAATAATATTCACGCTTAAAATGCATAGGCTAACGGAGATAGCGCTTAAAATACTTAGGTTCGAAAAGATCAGCGAGAAAGAGATAATGTTAAATTTAGGCGAGGATGCATTGAGGAGACTGCGGAAATATCCCCCAAGTGAATTCAACCATAGGCTCTTAGGCGAGATAATGAATGCTCAGCATGCTCTGCTCAGAGATCTCTACGATGTAAGCCTGCCTGAGATTGAGCGTATATGTGAGGCGGCTCTGGAAGCAGGAGCCTACGGTGCCAAAATATCAGGCGCAGGCATGGGTGGAAGCATAATTGCGCTAATTAGAGATGAAAATGTGGGTAAAAGAGTTATTGACGAATGCTTATCATCCGGCGCAAAGAACGGCTGGGTTTCAAGCATAGGGGAAGGCGTGAGAATAGAGAAAACGCAAAAATAAATCGTAGCATCATTATTATTCCTCATTAGAGGAAAGATGGTTACAAATCTTCCAGCGGAAGCCAAAGCCAAATGGGCTGAGGTTGTAGCTTGCCGCTCAACGCCGGAAAAAATAAGGCTGATGCGGGAATTTATATCGCTTGTCCCCAAACATAAGGGAACCAGTAAGCTCCTGGCCAATGTTAAGCGTAGGATCGCTGAGCTTGAGCGGGAACTTGAGAGGTCTAAAGCCCGGAAAAGGGGCGGCAGGACGGGGTTTGCGATACCTAAAGAGGGAGCTGGACAAATAGTTATTATTGGTCCGCCTAACGTTGGCAAAAGCAGCTTGCTGGCATCCGTAACTAATGCTAAGCCGGAGATAAGCCCCTTACCTTTCACCACGCAGAAGCCGACGCCCGGAATGCTACAATACGGGGATGTGCAGTTCCAGCTGGTTGAGGCTCCGGCAATAGTGGAGGGAGCATCTGAAGGTCGAATGGATGGCGCGCAGATATTAAGTTTGGCGCGGAACGCTGACGGTTTAATTATAATGGTCGACTTATCTGAAAACACCCTTGAACAATTCATCATGGTGTCTTCGGAGCTTGAGAAAGCTGGCATAATTATTGAGAAACCTGAAGGTGAGGTTGAAATTATTAGGCGGGCTTACGGCGTAGGTGTTCAAATCGTAGGGGGTGGGGTTCTGGTTGACTGCACCCATGAGGAAGTTAGAAACTTGCTTAACAGTTACCGAATTACATCAGCGCTGGTTAAAATAAGCGGCAAGGTTAAGCTGGATGATATTGAGGACTCTATATTTTCAAGCAATATTTATAAGCCTACGATTGTGGTCGCCAACAAATCGGATTCGCCAAATGCTGAAGTAAACTTTAAGATTTTGAAGGATGCTCTTGAGGGGAGAAATGTGCCGCTGATGGCGGTTTCATGCTTAAATAATGCCGGTTTAGAAAAGCTTGGCGAGAAAATATTTAGAATGCTTGATGTGATTAGGGTTTACACTAAAGAACCATCGTCTAAGAATCCATCAGATAAGCCTCTTGTAGTTAAGAGTGGAACCAGCGTTCTAGATGTGGCTAAAAAGCTGCATAGTGAAATGTATAGAGGCTTTAAATATGCCCGAATATGGGGTCCAAGCGCTAAATATCCCGGCGAGAAGGTTGGATCAAGCCATATATTGAAGGATGGGGATATCGTGGAGATCCATTATTGATTTAGGCGTCTATATTGCTGACCGATATTCCTAAAGATTTCAATATGCTTTTGCATCCCTCAAAAGTAACCTTGTCCCCCCTCATGACGTCTTCCCTAACAGGATCAATTATTAATCCCTTGTAAAGTCCAGAAGGATTAAGAATATAGAAGGCTTGTATAACGAATAGAAGGAGGTTCAGTTCTCTGCTTGAAAGGTTGCGCTCCAGAGCCTTACGTTGCCAGCTTGTTAAGTGAACCCTTTTTCCAAGAGCCTCCATTATTCCCTCCTTATCCTCATCCATAACGCTGAGCAGATCATTTAGGGTTATCCCCTGCTCCTTAAGGTAATCCTTAAGGACTTTTCTGAGCGATATATAATCTTCTCCCGGCATCTTCACCCTACAATAGGATATCTCCGCATATTAATTAACTTTTTATTTAAAGGCAGCCGTCAAAGTTTATTAGGTACACATTAAATCAAGAATATGTAGGAGATACAGCCTTGTCCAGCCTAGATGAAGCCCGTATTAGATGCCCAAATTGCGGCAGAAGGGTTCCAGCAATGAAATACTGCATATACTGCGGTGCGCAGTTGCCATCCATCAGTCAGCCTCCGCGCTTCGAGAGACCTCAACCCATGGAGATGCCGCCGCCTACCCCGCCGCTTGTTCCACCCCCCACACCGGTTCAGCCAAGCCCTGCGGCGCCAACCACCCTTGAGGGTGAAATATCAAGTTTAATGTCCAATATTTCAACCCTTTACATGAGGAAGGTTTCGCTCTTCAGGCTTTTCCAATCCGGCGAGGTCTCTGAGGGAATATTCCTGAAACTCTACAATGAATATTCTAGTAAGCTAGGTGAGCTTTTGAACTCTAGAGTTCGAAGGCTTGAGGAGTTAAGGAGGAGAATTGAGGAAATCGATAGGCGGCTGAATGAGGTTGCCTTAAACATTGAGGAGCTAAATGTGCGCTATAAGATTGGCGAGATCGACTTAAGCACATTTTCACAGAAATCTGAAAGGTTGAAGGTTGAGCAGAGGGAGCTGGAGAATATGCTTCGAAACGCTAAGGCTAATTTAGAGCGGCTGGAGAATATGCTCAGCGATAAAACCCCAAGCGAGATAAGGGACATGGAGAATCAGATTCGGTCAGCATATGAAACCATAAGGAAACTTGTTGAGGAGGGAAAGATCTCAAACATCGTGCTGGACAGCGTTAAAGTCGATGTTGAGGAGACAATAGCCTTTCTAGATTCGCTGATAAGAGATAGAAAAGAAAAGGAGAGGCTGATGAGAGAGCAGCTTGAGACCTTACATGCCAGATACAAGATTGGCGAAATAACAATAGAGGAGTATGAAAAGCGGAAGAAAGAGCTCCAGGAAGAAATCGACAAAATCTGGTCCTGAATCAAAACCTTCAGCCTAGAAATGACTGAGCGATAAGCATCCATACGAGAGGACATAGCGTGGATTTTAGGCTACTTGTAGATCTATGTGAAAGCCTTGAGAAGACATCTAAGCGCAGCCTGATGGTTAAAGCTGCCGCTGAATTTCTCAGAGGTTTAGGCGAAGATGAAATTGAACCGGCAGTATCGATGATTTTAGGAAGGGCTTTCCCGAAGTATGATCAGAGAACCCTGGATGTTAGCTGGAGCACGCTGAGTAATGTAATCAGCCGCCTCACTGGGGCTGAATGGAGAAACTTCCATGCAGTTTTTAGAGAAACCGGGGATGTGGGAGCAACTGCCCAAAAGATCTTCGAAAATAGCGCTGCTCATAAGCAATCCATGCTTCTCGAGAAGCCCCTCACAATACTTGAAGTTAGAAGGATATTTGAGCGTATTGCGGAATCTAAGGGTCAAGGGTCAAGGGAGCGGAAAGAGAGACTTATAGAATCGCTGCTTAGCCGCGCAGCGCCCTCAGAAGTTAAATACCTTGTTAAGATAATGATTGGCGAGATGAGAACCGGTTTTCAGGAGGGCTTAATGGAGGCAGCTGTTTCAGAAGCGTTTTCAATCCCGCTCAGGGATGTTCAAACAGCCTCGATGCTAACTGGCGATGTAGCGGAGGTAGCATATTTATGTAAGAAGCATGGTAAGGATGGAATATTAAATCTAGGTTTTAAAGTTTTCAGACCCATCGAGCCAATGCTCGCCCAAATGGCTAGAGACCTTAAGGAGGTTTTCGAGGAGCATGGAGGAAAAACAGCGTTGGAATATAAGCTTGATGGAGCGAGGATACAGATCCACATGTCGAGGGGGGATGTGAGGATTTTCAGCCGGAGGCTCACGGATGTTACAAAGAGCCTTCCGGAAATCGTTAACCTTGTCCGTAATGAGATTAGGGCTGAGGAGGCCATACTTGAGGGCGAAGTGATCGCGGTTGGCGAGGATGGTAAACCCATGCCTTTCCAGCATCTCATGCGCCGCTTTAAGAGGGTTTATGGGATAGATAAAATTTCTAGAAGCATACCGGTTAAGCTCTATCTCTTCGATGCGCTATATATTAATGGGGAGAGCCTAATTAGGCTTCCATATAGTGAGAGAAGAACTAGGCTTCGGGAAATAGCTGGAAATATACCGTTAACCGAGCAGATTGTGACGGACAGCATTTCAGAGGCGGAATCATTCCTTAAAAGGGCTATTGATGAGGGACATGAGGGTTTAATGGCTAAAAGGCTCAGCAGCCCATACTTTCCAGGCGCACGGGGAAAGCACTGGTTTAAAATTAAGGATGTTTTGCCACCGTTAGATCTCGTTATAGTCGCTGCGGAATACGGATATGGCAGAAGACATAATTGGCTTTCAGATTACTATTTGGCCGCTAAGGACGGCGACGGATTCACCGTGGTGGGTAAGACATTTAAGGGCTTAACCGACAATGAAATATCCGGGTTGACTAAACGCTTAAAGGAAATAGCCGTCGGAGAGGAGGGGAATAAAGTTATAGTCTTACCTAAAATCGTTGTTGAGGTTGCCTACAACGAGATACAGGAAAGCCCGAAATATGAGTCCGGCATGGCGCTGCGTTTCGCCAGAATAATAAGGATAAGGGATGATAAAATTCCGGATGAAGCGGACACCGTGGAAACTGTGCGCACGATATATGAAAATCAATTCAGGAGGAAGGCGAAAGCAAACATATAGAGGGATGCCGCTTGCCGACCGGCGATGGGCAAATCATCATAAAGCGATCCGTGATAGAAAGCGTTTTAAGCTACGCTAAGGCATGCCATCCGAGAGAGGGAATACTCCTGCTTAGGGGTAAAACGAAGAAGGATGCGATAGAAGTCTATAAGGTTGTAATCCCGCCGTTAAGTGTCAGAGGCGGATCCTTCTCATCTTTCCCGGCGCATATGCTCCCACTAGACCTTTCAATTGTGGGCACGGCTCATACTCATCCATCCGGCACACTTGAGCCGTCGGTGGAGGACTTAAATAATTTTTACGGCAGAATAATGATCATAGCGGCTTTCCCCTATATTTCAGAAAGCAATATTATTGTGATTGATAGGAGAGGAATAGCGTTAAATTATAAAGTTGTTGGTGAGAAGCGAATTGGCGATGCGTAATGAAAATGATAGGCTCACGGTGATAGCGAGCAGTCTCATAAGGTCTGGAGCGTTAAAGTTCGGCGATTTCAAATTAAAATCTGGCGTCACAAGCCCATACTATATTGATTTGACATGGCTTCTATCATCGCCGGAGGAATTCGAGCGTGTTACCAGCATCATAGCTGAGGAGATGCGGAAAATAATTCGGGAGAGAAAAATAGATAAGTTAGCCTCAATCGAGCTGAAAGGCGCGCTTCTACTGCCGCATATAGCGAGCAGAATCAAGATTCCATGCATAATTGTGAGGAAAAAATCAAAGGAGTATGGCTTAACGGGGCAAATAGTCGGTGGAGAAATTAAAAGCGGCGAACGCTTCATATTCTTTGACGATGTTATCACCGATGGAAGATCGAAGATTGAGGGGATAAAACCAATCGAAGAGATGGGCGGCGTGGTGGATACAATAATTGTTGTCGTTGATAGGGAGCAGGGTGGAAGGGAAAACCTTGAGGCTATGGGCTACAGGATCAAAGCATTATCAAAAATATCTGGCATAGTGAACAAACTTCTTGAGATGGGGGAGATAAGCAGCGAAGACGCTGATAAAATAATCAAGTACTTAAGGGGCAAATCAACGAGCTGAGCAGCCTTCAGCATATAGAAACCCTTCATATCGATGCGAAGTGCTCCATTATTAATGATGCATAAAGTATTCCATTTAGGAAGGCCTCTCTCGTTATGAATTCATTAGGCGCATGAGCATTAGAGAATGGTGGGGCGCATCCAGTCCAAACCGAGTGAACCCCAAGCCTCTTGGTGAATAAATAGTCTGGGCCGGAACCTGGGGACATCGGTGCAACTTGAGGCTTAACACCATATGTTCCCTCAGCCGCCATCTTTACGGCTTTAACTATGGGCGCCGACGCGGGGGTTTTAGACGGCTCTAGAATGCTTAAAAGTTTAACCTCTATATCTTTAAAACCTCCAGTCTCCATGTGCATCTTCAATTTCTCAAACAGTTCACTCGGATCTTGATCGTAGACAAGCCTAAAATCAATTTTGGCATATGCTTCCGAAGGCAAAACTGTTTTTGAGCCTGGGCCAACGTATCCGGAGCATAAGCCAGCTATATTGCATGTTGGCTCAAACATTAGCTTCTTAACGGCTTCTAAACCCTTAACGTTTCCCAGAAGGTTTTCCACCCCAAAAATGCTTCTTCAACTCCTCAATCGATCTTTCATGATCCTCCCTGCTTATTTCCTCAAGTAAACGAATATCTTCCTCAGTTGGAACTTTAACGTCATCATACAATCCCTCAATCACGATTCGCCCGCCTTCATCTTTAAGCGATTTCAACGCCTCAATGAGCCTCCAAGCTGGATTCTCTATTAAAGGCGCAAGAGATGAATGCCCATCAGTCTTTGCAGTTCTTTGCAGTTCGGGCTTCCAATCTCTTCCTCCCCCTCAAAAATAACCCTTAAATTCAGTGGAAGATTAAAATTAAACGCATTATATAATTCAGCAGCCTTAACAATGGCCATAACGTTACCTTTGCTATCAGATGCGCCTCTAGCCAAAATCTTTCCACACTCCACCTCCGCCGCCTCAAATGGAGGTTTATCCCACTTATCAAGCGGTTCAGGAGGCTGAACATCGTAATGTCCATACATAAGCAGCGTTTTAGACCTGGAACCATATACTTCTCCATAAACAACCGGATTGGCTTTATCAATTCTCCAAATTTCAACATTAAACCCGGCTTTCTCCATAAAGTTCGCAAGCATATGAGCGCACTCCTCCACCCCCTCGCCTCTAGCCGACACGCTGGGTTGCCTTAGAAAAATCTTCAAATCCTCAACATGGTTATCGCCGGTTTTAGAAATGAAATCCCTTAAACCCTGAAAATCAATTTTGCCCATGAAATATAAGAAATCCGAATAATGCTTTTATCATTTATGGCTGCATGTCTGATCCCTTTTAAAAGGCTGAGATTTCATGAGCTTCCTCCACTATCTGGGTGAGCGCTTCTAAAGCCCTCACGGCTGCGCCCCTTCATTAGCCCCATAAAGTCCGCGTCCAGTCAGTGAAAGGCGTAAACCTTAAAAATGCAGGTATTATTAATTTCTCTCTTATCCCAGTGGAGGAGAGGTGCTTAATGTTGGCTAGTGAGCCTTACTCTCTTATTCTAGGTGGGGCGACCGGAATATATCCCTATAAGATTAAGGTTGAAAGGCGTCTTAGTGATCTTCGGGAATACTTTTCCAATAGACGGATAGTTGAGGAGGTTCTGTCTAGAGGTGAGGACCCGCTGATCTACACCGTATATGAGGTTCCTAGAGGAGCGGGAGGCGAGTTAGATGTGGGCTGCACAATCATATACCCCGGGAAGATAGGCAAGGAATACTATTTCACTAAGGGGCATTTCCACGCTAAAGACTCGACGAGTGAAATATATATTGGAATGAGAGGCGTAGGTAAGATCCTGATGCAGGATAGGCATGGAAGAACTAGGGTCTTAGAAATAGAGCCTAATGTCCTAGTGTATATTCCACCAGGCTTCGCCCACCGCTCAATAAACACTGGAGATACGGAGCTTGTCTTTTTAGCCATCTATCCATCCGATGCTGGACACGACTATGACACGATAAGGAGGACAGGCTTCGCAAAGATAGTTATTGAAGAGGATGGGAAGCCTATCCTGGTTGACAATCCTAACTATGCAGTTCCATAGGCTGAACATCGGATTTTAACAGAATCTTTACAATTTGAACCGCAAAGAATTAATATGTTCTCCATCTCCTTTTCCTCTGATAGAATATGTTGCTTCCCTCTCTACGAGAGAAATGCGGCGTAGTAGGCATATTCTCCCTTAACGGTTACAATATAGTCCCCTTACTTATCAGCAGTTTAGAAGCCCTCCAACATCGCGGTCAAGAATCCTGGGGTATAGGGGTTCATGGGCATCCAACATTTAAGAGGGATGGTATAGTTTCACGATCGGTTGAGCTGGAATATGATGAGATTTTTAGGATTGAAGGCAGCGTGGGAATAGGACATGTGCGGTATTCTACAACCGCTAAATCAATAATTAAACATGCTCAGCCGATAGATATAGGCGGCCCTGCGGAGAATCGTAGCTTCAGAATAGCCCATAATGGAACGCTTGAAAGAGATCTACTCGTAGAAAACGTTAGAGATCTAGGTTTCTCTTCACCCTACGGTGTAACAGACACTGAGCTTATGGGTGTAGGGCTTCATAAATTGTTAAGGTCCGGCAAAAGCTGGACTGAAGCCCTTGAAGAATTGAACCCATACCTAAATGGATCCTTCTCAATAGTTTTATTGACATCTAAGGGTGAACTCATAGGCGCTAGAGATGAGAGGGGGTTCAGACCATTATGCTTAGGCTGGCATGAGGAAACCGCATCATACGTAATAGCCTCCGAAAGCTGCGCCCTAGACGCTATCGGCGCAAGATTGCTGAGAGATATAGAGCCGGGTGAAATCATAAAAATAGATAAAAACGGCTTAGAGTCAAACTTTTTTGCCCATCAAGATAGACATGCCCACTGCCCATTCGAATACACGTACTTCGCACATCCCACCTCGCAAATAGAGGGCATCAATGTTTATAGCGCAAGAAAAAATATTGGGCACGTTCTAGCTGAGAAGTACCCGATTGAAGCCGACATAGTTGTGCCTGTTCCAGACTCAGCTAGGCCCGCTGCATTAGGGTATTCTGAAAAATCCGGCATACCTTTCGAGGAGGGATTGCTGAAGGATCGTTATAAGCGTAAGGGCAGCTGGAGAAGCTTTATTGAGCCTGAGAAGAGGGAGGATATAGTTTCGAATATAGCTGCTATAAAAAATGTTATCGAAGGAAAGAGGATAATTCTGATAGATGATAGCATAGTCAGGGGGACAAGCTCAAAAATAATAGTTGGAAATAAGCTTAGAAATGCAAGGGAGGTTTCCCTACTCCTAACTTTCCCACCGATAATATATCCTTGCTATATGGGAATAGATTTCCCAACCCAAGAGGAACTTTTAGCATACAGGGTATGCGGTGCATCCGCAAGCATTGAGGAAATCAATAGGAAGGTTGCTGAACATATAGGCGCATCATTCGTTGGATATAACGATGCAGACGGGCTTAGCAGGGGAATAGGATTACCGAGAAGCCAAATCTGCCTCTCATGTGTAACTGGCGACTACAGCTATCTAAAATTTAAACCAAGATTCAGATCGAGAGAGGAAATTAAAGAATAGGTGCGCCGATAAATTCTTTCGGCGCGGCGCCTTTAGGCTCAAAGGAAAATTGCATTCCGGTGATTGCATGGCGAAAATATATGGTTCAGTACTTGAAGCCATAGGAAATACTCCCTTAATCCGACTAAACAGGTTAACCTGCGGATTGAAATGTACGATCCTCGCTAAATTAGAGTCTAAAAATCCGGGGGGCAGCGTTAAGGATAGGATAGCCCTAAGTATGATTGAAGAGGCGGAGAGGATGGGTTTAATCAACGAGGACACCGTGATCATAGAGCCAACCAGCGGAAATACAGGCATAGGCTTAGCCATGGTGGCGGCAGTTAAGGGCTATAGGCTCATTTTGGTTATGCCGGAGACGATGAGCATTGAGCGGCGTAGGATTCTGAAGGCTTATGGAGCTGAAGTGATCTTAACTCCAGCGGAGGAGGGTATGAAGGGCGCAGTTAAAAAGGCTGAAGATTTAGCTTCAAGAATTCCAAACTCATTCATCCCAAATCAATTTAAAAATTACGCAAACCCAAAAATACATAGGGAGACAACCGGTCCGGAGATATGGCGGGACACTGATGGAAAAATCGACATTTTCGTAGCAGGCGTTGGAACCGGCGGGACAATAACCGGCGTAGCCGAATATATTAAGCCGCTGAAACCGGAACTTAAAGTTGTAGCTGTTGAACCATACAATTCTCCGGTTTTAAGCGGAGGCAAGCCTGGACCGCATGGAATACAAGGTATAGGCGCCGGCTTCATTCCAGACGTTCTAAGGCTTGATTTAATAGATGAGATTATAAGGGTTAAGGATGAAGATGCCTTAGAAACAGCGCGTTTACTCGCCAGAAAGGAGGGACTGCTCGTCGGGATCTCTTCAGGCGCAGCGGTTTTCGCCGCCCTAGAAGTTGCCAGGAGAACGGATAATGAGGGCAAACTTATAGTGACTGTTCTCCCCGATACTGGGGAGCGCTACTTAAGCACAAACCTTTTTGATGGGAACCGATAAGTTTTTCCATAACCCCTATTTAAATAGGAAGGTTTAGATTGCGAACTGCTGAGATGATGGTGGAATCCAAGATGAATTTGAAGGATGAGTTCGTTGAGAAGGTTGAGAAGAACACGCGTGTATGGGCATCTAGGCGAATGTTTGAGATGCTGATGGAGGGCGAAAGATACGTTGAGGATAATTGGCTTGAAAGCGGACTGCCGAATCTCGTTGATAGAATAGTTGAGAGCTACGAGGAGTATGGGGGCGTAAACCGCTCTGAAGGCGAGGATCTCCCGTCTAAGCAGGCTGTCATAGGGATTCTTGAGGATCTATTAACGGTAATTTACCCGGGATATTTTGGAGAAGCCAACGTCAATAAGTCTAACATAAAGTATTTTGTGGGCAGCATGCTGAGCTCAATATATTCTAGGCTTGTTAATGAGGTTGAAAAGAGCCTTAAATATTTATCCAGAATCTTCGGCGTAGGCTCCGAGGAAACCTGCCGAAGGAGAGCCCGGATGGTTGTGAAGGAATTTCTGGAGAGGATACCGGAGATAAGGGCTTTATTAAGCGGCGATATACAGGCAGCCTATGAGGGTGATCCCGCAGCGAAGAGCACAGATGAAGTTATCTTAAGTTATCCATGCGTCCTGGCGATTGCAACATATAGGATTGCGCATGAACTTTGGATAAGAGGTGTTCCATTAATACCTAGGATAATGACTGAATATGCGCATTCAAAGACTGGCATAGATATACATCCAGGAGCAAAAATTGGGAAAAACTTCTTTATAGATCATGGAACCGGAGTCGTCATCGGCGAAACAACCGATATAGGCGATAATGTAAAGATTTATCAGGGCGTGACGCTTGGAGCATTAAGCTTTCCTAGAGATGAAAGGGGTAAGATAATGAAGGGTTTGAAAAGACATCCAACAGTTGGAAATAATGTTGTAATATACTCCGGAGCAACAATTCTAGGCGGTGAAACCGTTATAGGTGATGGCGCCGTGATAGGTGGAAACGCATGGATAACATCCTCGATTCCATCTGGAACAAAAGTTATTGTTGCCCCGCCAGAACTATACTATAAAAATAGCAATCAATCCGAGGGCCTCAGCACAAACAGTAATTGCTAAAGCAGGGAGAAGCATCGTCTGTTTTACAGCAGTTTAAGGCTGAAATTTCAAATTCATAAATTATATTACCGTGATCGCGTTTAATTCAAGGATGGCGCGCAAAAACTTTATTATTAGAAGCGAATTCTATTAGGCTTAGCCCTGAGGGAGGGTGAAATGTGATGTTTGAGTTAGGGCTGCTGGGCAACGCGCTTATTCTCCTAGTTGCATTGATAATCCTAGATAAGTCAAGCGACTTAACAATAAACAACTCCGTCAAGGTCGCCGAGATAACTGGTTTGGGAAAAACAACAGTAGGTTTTCTATTGGTTGCTTTCTCCACATCTCTGCCAGAGCTTTCAGTATCAATTTTCTCGGCTGTGGATCCTGAAACGCTTGGTGTTGCAATTGGAAACGTTTTAGGCTCAAACATTGTGAATGTTTGCCTAATCCTGGGATTATGCTTCCTAATATTGTCCGTAAAAAATCATGATGTAAAAAATAAATTTGAGGGTTTAAGAATTGATGAAGTAAGGGACTTATATTTCGGGCTTTTCATAGCGTCGCTTATCCCCCTAGCGTTAATCTATATAGGACATGCCAGCAGAATAGTGGGAGCGTTTCTAATAGCCCTCTTCATATTTCACAACATACAGCTTTTTAGGCATAGAAAAAGTGAACGGGATAGCGGCTCAGAGGGCAAGAAGGATGCAACTAGATATGCTTTGCTGGCACTCCTAGGGGTTGCAGGGGTAGTTGGCAGCTCCTACTTCATTATTGAATCAGCCTCCTACATTGCTTCAGAGTTAGGCGTACCGAAGATTGTAATCGGCGCAACAATCGTGGCGTTTGGCACAAGCCTACCTGAACTTGCAACCAGCATTGACGCTACAAAAAAGGGACATATAGAGTTGGCGTTAGGCAACATTGTTGGGAGCGGCTTTGTAAATATAACGCTAATTTTGGGGGTGGCGTTGTTCTGCGGGCCCTTCAGGGTTAACATAAACTCCTTCTCAAACCTAGTCATGTTCTCAATAATGGCTAACCTCATATTATGGTATTTCCTAGTTAATGAAAGAGTAAGCTGGAGGGAAAGCGCGATTCTACTTTTCATGTATACCCTCTTCATCGTTACAAGCTTCGGCATATACAAGATTGAGTGATGAAGCGTGCAACAAAAAGGTTAATAGGCAACATTTTTCACATTTATGTAGCCTCATTAAAGGATGAAGCCTAATGTACATGTTAGTGTTTGCCTGCTTTAAGCGGGGAAGATTTAGGTATGGGACGCTATAAACAGATTAGCGAAATACTTAAGTTAATGAATGATCCGGAGCGGATAAGAAACACAAGCATAATTGCCCACGTAGACCACGGGAAAACAACGCTTTCAGACAGTCTGCTCGCTGCCGCCGGCATAATAAGCGAGGAAGTTGCTGGGCAGAGGCTTTTCCTAGACTCATGGGAGCTTGAGCAGAAAAGGCAGATGACTGTTTTCCCATCCAACATAAGTCTTGTTCACACGTATAGGGGGAAGGAATACCTCATAAACCTTATTGATACGCCTGGACACATAGATTTCAGCGGGGCCGTAACTAGAAGTTTAAGGGCTGTTGACGGCGCATTGGTTGTTGTGGACGCTGTTGAGGGTCCGATGACTCAGACGGAAACAGTGCTGATGCAGGCGCTGCGCGAAAGGGTCAAACCAATATTATTTATTAATAAGGTTGATAGGTTGATAAAGGAGCTGCGTTTAACACCTGAAGCCATGCAGAATCGATTCGCAAAAATTATACTTAGAATAAACAGTTTAATCGAGAAGTATGCTCCTCCGGAGCATAAGAAGGATTGGCAGGTTAGGATTGAGAATGGAACCGTTGCCTTCGGCTCGGCTCTGCATAAATGGGGTTTCACCCTGCAATACATGAGGGAGAAGGGCATAACCTTCAAGGATGTTATTGACGCGTACACCGGTGAACCTGAGGATGTTGCCAAGAAGGTTGAGGCTTTAAGTAAGAAGGTTCCCTTGTATGAGCCAATCCTCAATATGTTCTGTGAGCATCTACCAAATCCAATGGAGGCTCAGGCATATAGGCAAACGCAGATTTGGCCAGGTGATCCCAAAAGCCCCGTCGGCATAGGTATGGCTAAAGTTGATCCTAATGGTCCGCTTCTAATGTGCGTAACATCCATTGAGGTTGATCCCCACAGCGGCGTTGTTGCAATAGGGAGGGTTTTCAGCGGAACGGTTGAGAGGGGAAAAGTTGTTCAGCTCGTGACGAGCAGGCGGAAGGGGACTATTCAGCAGGTTTATATGAGTATGGCTGCAGATAGGGTTGTTGTTGATAGGATACCGGCAGGCAACATAGCGGCTCTCTCCGGGCTGCCTCCTCTGCAAGTCGGCGAGACGCTTGCTGATGATGGCGTTGAAACCCCGCCATTTGAGGGCTTAAAGTATGTTTCCGACCCCGTAGTAACCGTTGCTGTTGAACCTGCAGACGTTAAGGATCTGCCGCTGTTCGATAAAGTTGTACATAAATTAACCCTAGAGGATCCGAACCTGCATTTTACAATAAACAAGGAAACCGGAGAATACCTCCTGAGCGGCATGGGCGAACTTCACCTTGAGGTTACAGCGTACAGGATGCAGGAAGCCGGGTTGAAGGTTAAAATGAGTAAGCCAATCGTGATTTACCGTGAGACCATAAGCCGCAACTATAGGGGTCCACCAGTTATGGGTAAGAGCCCCAATAAACATAACAGGTTATGGGTGACGATAGAGAGACTTCCGGAGGAGGTTGTTGAGGCAATAAGATCGGGGAGAATCTCCGAGATGCAGAAGCGGGATGAAAGGCAGAGAATACTTATGCATGAGTTCGGCTGGACAGCGGATGATGCCCGAAACGTTATAGCCATTGAGGGAACAAATATACTCGTGAACAGAATCAAGGGTAGACAGTTCGTTGAGGAGATTATTGATCATGTGAAGTCAGGCTTCAGGGACGCTGTTAACTCATGCGTTTTAGCGAAGGAACCGGCTTACGGGCTTAAAGTTAATCTTGAGGACATATTGATTCATGAGGATCCCGTCCATAGGGGTCCAGCTCAGATAATGCCCATGACGTGGCGGCCAATATGGGGCTGCTTCCTGCTCTGCGAGCCCAAGCTGCTTGAGCCTATACTCAGCTTTGAATGTAAGGTTCCAAGCGAGTTTGTGAGTCAAGTAATAGCCACTGTTCAGAAAAGACGCGGTAAACTCTTAGATCTGGTGAGCGAGGAGGACATGATGATAGTTAAAGCCGAGATGCCTGTGGCGGAATCATTCGGGCTTGCTGAAGAATTGAGGTCTTCAACTCAGGGAAGAGCTTTTTGGGCAACACAGTTCAGCAGATGGGCTCCGGTGCCGGACTCCATGCAGATGGAGGTAATAAGGCAGATACGCGAGAGGAAGGGGTTGAGTCCAACGCCGCCTAGGCCTGAGGAGTTCTATGATGAAGAATAGCGCTTTCCGCTGGGATTATAGACTGCTCTAAGCGATCCGCCGCCTTCATATTATAGCAACATTTAAAAGGCTCATCATTTTTCTTTCTTATAGATTGGTGATGATATGCCTAGAGAGTTTAGGTATAGGGGCTATACGCTTGAGCAGCTGCAGAGCATATCGATGGATGAAGTAATACGTTTGCTTAATGCACGTTCTCGAAGAAGCTTACTGCGAGGCTTATCCTATGAGCAAAGAAAGCTCCTGGAGAAGATCCGCATGGTTAGGGAGTTGGGCAACAATGGGGAGCCGATAAAGACGCATGCCAGAGACATGGTGATACTGCCCGAAATGGTTGGGGTAACGATCCATGTTCATAATGGTAAAGAGTTTGTTCCGGTTGAGATAAAGCCGGAAATGATAGGGCACTACTTAGGCGAATTTGCAATAACAAATAAGCCGGTGAAGCATGGAACCCCGGGAATAGGCGCAACAAGAAGCAGCATGTATGTGCCATTAAAGTAAAGCGAAACGTTTTTTCTTTTAAAAACTCCATGTTTTGAGGCGTGAACCTAGAGACTTGATGAAACATCGTTCTTTTCTAGGATAATTTAGGCCCTAAAGCTGCGGATCTACATTCTCTCCGGGGCTTCTATACCTATCAGGTTTAACGCGTTGCGCAATGTTATCCTAACCGCGTCGACGAGGAGCAGCCTAGCGTCGCTTAATTCATGTTTTTCAGCTTTAACAACAGGTAACGCAGCGTAGAAGGTGTTGAATTTGTCAGCCAGAGCATTTGCGAAGTCAGCTATAATGTTCGGCTTCATATTGTCGGCTGCTTCAACAAATATTTCTGGGAAGCGGGCGACCATCAATATTAATTCATGCTCAATAGGCTCTTTAAGAAGCGAGAAGTCGGCGTCCTCAACATTTCTGGATGCCCTTCTCAATATGCTGCATGCCCTTGCATGCGAATACTGAATGTATGGTCCGCTGTTCCTCTCGAAGTTTATGACCCTGTCCCAGGTGAATGTGACGGGCTTTAGGGGGTCAGTCTCTATAAGCGCATATTTTACGGCGCCGATGCCTACCTGCTCAGAAATCCTTCTTTTTTCAGCCTCCGGCAGTTCCTCTGAGCGCTTTTTAACTTCCTCACATGCCCTTAAAACGGCTTCATCCATGACTTCGTCAAGGGTTACATATCTCCCCCTTCTGCCCGATATTCTTTGTCCCGGGAAATTGACGAGGTTGTAGGCGAAGTGTATGAGCCTTTTAGCCTCCTCAACGTATCCTAAAGCGCAGAGAGCTAGTTTCAACTGCAGCTGCGCCAGCTTCTGCTCCATTCCGATGACGTTTATAACCTTCTCAGCCCTTCTGAATTTCCAGAGACTGTAGGCTATGTCCCTAGTCGTATATAGGGTTGTGCCGTCAGATCTACCTAGGGTTAGAGATGGAACCTCGTAGGTTTCTTTAAGCCCAAAAATGCTTTTCAACCCAAGATCCCTCGCCACGCCCTCAGCGTCGAACTCTAGAACATCGCCTCTATGAAATACGTAAGGGGTTCTCTTAAGTAAGTTTAAGCATTCCGCAACTTCACCACTCCATATGAAGCTGCTCTCCCAATCCCATGAGTCGAAGGATATGTTAGCTCTTTTAAGGGTCTGCTTAAACCCTTCAAGGCAGATCGATGAGACTTCGCGGATAAGCGCCACAGCTTCCTCATCGCCCAACTCGTATCTCCTCATGAGAGCGTTAATTTCGAATTCAGGATCCTTAATCTTCTCCATCGCCTCCAGTAGGCTGTTGAATAGATTGGGGAATCTCTGTTGAAGGTCAACTGCGACGGCAACCCAATCGTCAAGATCCATCCTAACCTTCTGCAGCTCATCGTGGCTTAGGCTGCCTTTCCCCCCATTAAGTAGCGCCTTAAGCCTTCTAATTTCAAGTAGGCAGTTTGTGATCGCATATATGGCGCCGATGAAATGATCCGGTTTAATCGCTGGCTTAGGTTTGCCGAGCAATTTATATCCATATGCAACTATTGATGATTGGCGTCCTACGTCGTCAATATAATAATGCCTAAAGACCTTGTGTCCTCTGGCGCTCAATATGCGTGCCAACGAATCTCCGAGAACGGAGTTCCTTGCGGATCCAACATGGATTGGGTGAACAGGGTTAACGCTTGTATGCTCAACTATTATTTTTTCCGGTTTTCCAATTTTAACATGTCCATACTCGCTGTTCAATGCTCTTGCGGACCTAATTGTTAAGGATGAGAGCTCCGTGAAGTCTACGTGGAAGTTCACGTATCCCTGTCCAGCGGCCTCAACCGACTCAATCATTGGAAACTCCTTTTTTTCTATGTTCGCTTCAGCCTCAATCTGTCTGGCTAGGTTTATTGGGGTTTCAGAGAGACTTTTTGAAATTTCGAAGCATATACGTGATGTTAGTTCGCCGAATTGCGGGTTTGGCGGTATTTCAAGGGTTACTTTATATGCCGCTAGCCCCTTGAAAGTTTTCTCCAGCGTCCTCTTCAGCAGCCCCTCACATTGCATCCTGAATTCAGTGAATGGGCTTTCCGATATGGTGATGCTCATTCCTATACCGCCATTAAGCCTATTCCCCATCTAATTTATAAACTGCATGGTTAATTTCTTGTTTGTTGGGAAATGAGGAAGGTAGCGGGCTTAATTAGGCTCATGCGGCCGGTGAACTGCTTAATGATGGGCATAGCTGTGATAGTTGGCGCCATCATAGCAGCTCAGGAATTCACTGTGGTGAATGACGCCTTCAATAGGCTTATGCTTGGCTTTATTACGGCTTTCACTTTGACCGCTGCTTCAATGGCGATAAACGATTATTACGATAGAGATATAGATGCTGTTAATGAGCCGGATAGACCGATCCCAAGCGGGCTTATAAGGCCTGTGGAAAGCCTATTTTTCGCAGCTGCTTTAACGCTTATCGGGCTTGCCGCAGCTGCTTTAACGAGCATCCCATGCCTCCTAGCTGCAGCAGCTTCATGGATGATATCCGCGGCTTACTCCACAATTGGGAAACGCACCGGTCTGCCCGGAAACTTCCTTGTGAGCATATGCATTTCAGTGCCGTTTATTTATGGCAGTTTAGCCCTGAAAGGATCGATTGAATTAAATGTTACATTTTTCGCTGCTTTAGCTTTTCTCGCCAACACCGGGCGGGAGATAACTAAGGGAATAGCTGATGTGGAGGGGGATAGAATTAGGGGAATTAGAACCTTGGCCATATCTTACGGTGCTAGGGGGGCCGCCTATGCCTCATCAGCATTCTTCATGCTGGCTGTGCTTCTAAGCCCCATACCGGCAGTTTTAAGGTTGATGAGCCCATGGTTTCTGCCGCCGCTGATCCTGGCGGACATAGGTTTTACGTTCTCATCGCTAAGCCTAATGAAAAAGCATACGAGGGAAAACGCCAAAAGAATTAAGAAAATAACGCTAATATGGATGATGCTCAGCCTAATAGCGTTTATGGCTGGAACCATAAAGTAAAAAAGGCTGATCTAAACCTAGAAAATATTTGAAGGTACGAAAGAAAACGGCGGGGATAGCCAAGCCAGGTCAAAGGCGCAGGCTTCAGGAGCCTGTCCCATAGGGGTTCGCGGGTTCAAATCCCGCTCCCCGCACC
>Ga0185307_1000290_pt1 | contig 33035 bp, 33 predicted proteins | sample LHCtaG_FD_128010 | JGI IMG/M metagenome (GOLD analysis project Ga0185307, IMG submission 128010) | Hot spring microbial communities from Little Hot Creek, USA to study Microbial Dark Matter (Phase II) - LHC4sed_matched (SPADES... | ecosystem: Environmental > Aquatic > Thermal springs > Hot... | reverse complement strand
GGCTGCTTGGGCCGCGGCTGAATCTTCCAATCCATTCGATTTTCTCCGCCGTATAACCAGTTTCCTCTTTTAACTCTCTTAAAGCGGCTTGAGTAGGTGTTTCGCCAGGTTCAATGGCGCCTCCTGGAATGTCATAGACAATCTTTCCTAAGGGATGCCTGTATTGCTTTGTCAGAATCATCTTGTTATCTTCGGTGAAGGCCGCCACAGCAACGGTTCCGCGACTTTTAAAGTAAACATACTCAAAAGTTGTTCCATCAGCAAACTCTAAAGTGTCTTCCACTATCGTAGATCCATGCTTTACTTAGCGTCGTGACATTAGAAATATTGGGTCTAGTCTTTAATCCATTTAAGCGAACCTTACAACCTATGCGAATGCCTCTCATCTAAGCTTTTTAACCTGAAGATTCAGGTTTGAGTTGAATAGAGATAAGTAGTGAATTGTTACCTCTACTTATCCTTCCCTCTCGATTAATTCATTGAGGCTATTTTGATGGAACCCTACTCCCTGCATCTGGAGGTTTAAAACTGCTACAATGTCTCTATCCATTACTAGATGCACTTTTTACATTTTATGTCTTAGCTACCTTTCTTGTTTATCTTCGCTATCTCTCCTTTAGCGAACTTTGAATCATCTTCTCCATCTGTAAGCTCAGCGACAACGGCCCTTATTTTCTCAATCACTCTTTTCATAGTCTCGTTTGCATTGAATCTTTGCGATGCTTCGCTAATCAATACTTTGGCGGTGTTAAGATGCAAGTTCTCAATAAATAAAGCAGGAGTTGAAAGATCAAAAGTGAAATATTGCTGATTAAATATGTTTTAATCAAGGTGTTTCAAATGTGGGTCGCTTTAGGCGGTATGGGTCATGAATCTAATACGTTCAGTCCCCTATTCGCTAATATAGGAGATTTTAAAATAATTGAAGGCGGCGAACTTCTTGAAGATAACGTTGCTAGATTTCTCATAGGTGAGGGTGTTGAGGTCATTCCAACTATTTATGCTTGGGCTCTCCCATCTGGTATTGTCTCTAAGAATACCTTCTTACAGTTAGAGGATAAGTTGATTAAAGCTCTTGAAGGTGCTGATAGTTTAGATGGCGTATGCCTTTTCCTACATGGAGCTATGGAGGTTGAGGGAATTGGAGACGGGGAGACGCATCTTCTCAAACGCGTAAGAGAAACAGTAGGCTTTAAAGTAGTGGTATCAGTTTCTTTAGATTTATATGGCAATTTAAACCTGCAGATCGCCGATTATGCAGACATTTTAACGGCATATAGAACAGCTCCACATGTGGATGTTCTTGAAACTAGATTGAAAGCCGCCAAACTCCTTATACGCTCTGTAAAGACTGGTATTAAGCCTATCTCCACCATTATTAAACCCCTGTTTTACTACCCGGAGAATACGTTGTTACATCTATTGAACCAGCCGCCAGCGTATACCGTGTCCTCAAAGAAGTCGATCGAAGACCCGGTCTAATAGACTCGTCCATACTTGTCGGCATGACCTGGGCTGATACACCTTACGCAAGCGCTAGTGCAGTGGTCGTTTCAGAGGGAAAGATCGAAAGTGAGGCTTATAGAATTGCCTGTGAACTCGCAGAAATCTACTGGAGTAAGAGGAGAGACTTTAAACTTGAAGTTGAGTTTGGCGAAATAGATGAGATGATAAAAGCCGCTAAAGATTCGACAAAAAATCCCGTGTTTATTTCAGACTCAGGGGACAATGTTACTGCTGGGGCTCCGGGCGATATCCCGATCTTCATAGAGCGTTTGTTAGAATTTAAGGTTGAAGATACTATTGTGGCCGGAATATACGATCCAGATGCGGTCAACTTATGCAGAAATGCTGGTTTAGGAGGTTATGTGAGAGCTTCTATAGGCGGCAAGATAGATAAAGTAAACGGATACCCTATTAAAGTTAAAGGTAAAGTTGTAAACTTAACGGATGATGGTGCAGTCCTTAGAGTAAATGGAGTAGATATACTGTTGACGAGTCGTAGACGCGGTTGGACTTCCATAGAAGATTTTACAGAGTTTGGAGTAAATCCAGCTGAAAAGAAGATTGTCGTAGTAAAACTTGGATATTTAACACCAGACTTTAGGAGAATATCTAGGCTAGCCTTAATGGCGCTATCCCCTGGATGTACAAACCTGATCATAGAAAAACTCAGATATGAAAGGGTGAGAAGGCCTCTCTATCCTCTGGATAAAGATTTCTCTTGGAGTCCCAGCGGCATACATTGCTGAGAGCAAATGTTTTATAAATGTTAATTTATTTTGTCGTAACTTATCCATTTCTCCCAGCAGTATTCCCCTCTTTATAAAACCCTAAAAGCCTAATTTTTAGTTAGACGTCCTTATGAAGAGCGAAACCAGAAACTCTGAGAAATAAATGTCCTCAACCTAACTAAATATAAAATGGCATAATCCGCCTAGATTACGCCGAATCCTTCAGCAAAATGTAATAGAATTTTAGGATCTTAGTGCCAATAGGAATTTCCCTATGTTTTGATGACCGCTGCTAAAGTTATTCTTTAAAATTTTTAATAGGTTCATTTTGTTTTTAATATGTGTAGGGATGAGGGTTGAAGCCGAGAGCTGTGTTCTTTGATGGCGTGTTATTTTTGTTATGGATTTTAGTATGCTTTTTCGATTCAACATTCGTTAATTTTAATGTAATCCTCAGCAGTCTTGGGGTGGTTTTCGGTTTGGGTTTAGGGATTCTGATCGCATGGAGGCAAACTCGCAGCATTGAAACCAAGGGCGAATACAAGACAACTCTTAAAACTTTGATGCTAACTTTACTTGTTGGTGTGCCCATGGTGTTTTGTTTAGTCTTTCTGCTCTTCAGTTATGGCCCAGCAGCGGGAGTCCCCATGGTTAGTTTTCTTCTCCCTGCGCTTCCTGCCAGCTATGCAGCGAAAATAATTTTCTCGTTGAACTGGGAAAAGAAAAATAAAATGATAATATTATACGACTTTCGTTACCTCAACAGAATTTACGCTACTCCAAAAGAATGTTTGAAATAGAAAAAAGGTGCGACTCCAAACATGCGTCACCCACCTCCAAATCCCACACATACACCTAACATAGCCTACTACCTGAAATGCCCAAAATGCCACAACAAATTAAAATTTTATTATATTTTAATTATATTATTTTTAATATGTTTGCGTAGAGGTGAATTGTTTGGCGGAAGGGAATTTCCTTGTAGGAACTGATATTGGAACATTTGGCACTAAGTCTGTGCTTGTTGATGCTGAGGGGCGCATATTGGCTGAAGCCTTCCAGGAGACCGACATCATATCTCCTAGACCCCTTTGGGCTGAACAGTGGCCTCAGGTTTGGCTCGACGCCGTATGCAATACTATTCGGGAGGTTATCGCTAAATCTAAGGTTGACCCATCGGAGATAGGCGGATTATCTATTAGTGGTCTTTATAGTGGCTCCGGCATACCGTGCGACGAGAAGATGGAGCCTATAAGACCTTGCCTTATATGGATGGATAGGAGGGCTGTTGAGGAGGTTGAGTGGGTTAGAAGGAATATAGGTGAGGATGAAATCTTCAAGATTACTGGTAACACGATAGATACCTATTTTGGCTTCACTAAGATGCTTTGGCTTAAGTTTAGGGAGCCTAAGACGTGGGAGAGGACAAGGCAGCTTGTGACAGTTAATGGCTACTGCGTATACCGCTTAACTGGCGTAGTCTGCATAGATTATTCCTCAGCTGGGAACTATGGTGGAATATTTGATATACATAAAAGGGATTGGTCTGAGAAATTGATGGATGAGATGGGTATACCTAGAAGCTTCTTCCCAGAGAAGATCGTTGAAGCAAAAACTGTTGTGGGGGAGATAACTGAGGAGGGAAGCAAATTATGCGGTCTAAAGAAGGGGACTCCGGTATGCGCTGGCGGAATAGATGCTCCAGTTGCAGCCCTAAGTCTCGGATGCATCGATGAGGGAGATCACTCAGCTATGGTTGGAACGTCGACTTGCTGGAGCGTTATACAAGATGAATTAAGATTAACTCCCAAATTAGTTAATTATCCACACGTAGCATACGATACAAAGAAACTTTATACGTTTGGTGGATCAGCGACATCCGGGGGCATGCTGAGATGGTTTAGGGATCAATTTGGGCAGATAGAGGTCTCGCTTGCTAAGCAGGTTGGATTAAGCCCATACAAGATCTTGGACCTGGAAGCCGAGAAGGTTCCACCGGGTTCAGAGGGCTTAATTATTCTACCATATTTTATGGGTGAACGGACACCCATATGGGATCCTTACTCAAAGGGTCTTATAATTGGCCTAACATTAATCCATACTAGGGCACACATATTTAGGGCGCTGATGGAGGGGGCCGCATACGCGCTGCGGCACAATAACGATACAGCTAGGGCAGCAAACATTCCCTTAAAGCCTAAAATGGGCATAGTTGATGGCGGGGCTAAATCCCCGCTCTGGAGAAAAATATTTGCCGATGTAACAAAGTTCCCACTTGTATACGTTGCTGAGCATCCTGGAACACCTCTCGGAGACGCCCTACTAAGTGGCGTTGGTACTGGTGTTCTTAAGGGGTATGAGGTTATAAGAGAATGGGTTAAGGCAGCTGATGTACAAGAGCCGGATCCCGAAACATCTAAAATCTATGACGAGTACTACAAGCTATACTTGAAGCTCTATGAGAGGGTTAAAGATATTTATAGGGACCTCTACGATCTCATTTAAATTCAATATATCTCTATGTTTTTTTGCGTGGTGAGCAGGTTTGAATGAAGAATCTAGACTTCGTGAGGAGCTCTGCAGAATTGGAAGAAGGCTTTATGAGAGACACCTTACTAGTGGTGCTGGTGGAAGTATAAGTGCTAGAACATCTAAGAATGAGGTTTTAATTAAGCCCAGCGGCTTCTCCTTAGCCGACATGGTGCCTGAGCATATCGTCAAGATGAATTTGAAGGGTGAGATTCTTGAGGGTAAATATCCGCCCTCGACGGATGCTCCATGGCACCTAATAATCTATGAAATGAGGCCCGATGTTAACGCGATAGTTCATGCGCATCCTCCGATATGCGGCGGCTTCGCATGTGCAGGCATCTCATTAGATATACCGACCTTCACTGAGGTTATAATACAAATTGGCAGAATACCATTTATGGACTATGCGACGCCGACAACGATGGATTATGCTAGAAAGGTTGCTGAATCCCTAAGGGATGTGAACGCTCTGCTCATGAAGAATCATGGGATAATAACTTTGGGCGCAAACCTTGAGCAAGCATTCCAGAGAGCCGAGCTCCTAGAAGACTTCGCCAGAATGGTTCTTATAGCAAAGATCTTAGGTGGACCAATAATTCTCTCAGAGGAGGAAGTTCATAAACTCAGGACTCTTGAGAGCGAGAAATGGAGAATGAAGATTGTGGAGGAGTTCTATAAGTAATAGCGGATTACGCAAATCTCCCCTTAACTTTTGTTTAATTGAAATTTTGGGCTCCAATTTATATTCTTTCGTTATCAAGTTTTAGTATAAATAGCAATTGGTGATAACCGTGGGAACAAAGTACGCAGAGTCCGGAGTAGATGTTAGGAAGAGGGGAATAGAGTATTTTAGGGAGATTTTAAATAATCTTTTCCCTAATGCCTTCTGCGTTATAAATGAAGACCCGAATCTTCCGGGATATGGTTTAATTACGCATGTGGATAGCGCTGGCAGTAAGCCAATCCAAGCATACTTGCACTGGAGGGAGACTGGAGATATTAGATGGTTTAAGGGTTTAGCGCAGGATGCCCTAGCCATGAACTTAGATGATATCATCTGTGTGGGCGCCCTACCATTAAACTTCGTGGATTACATAGCCATAAACCCGCTTAAGGTTGATAAGATTGGAGCCTTAAGGGCTTTAAGCTCCGGCTTTAGGGAGAGCATTAATACTTTAAGCGATCTGGGAGTAAATTTAATTTTCTCCGGGGGCGAAACAGCTGACTTACCGGATCAGCTCAGAACACTAGATATAGCGGTGACCATGAATGGGCGCGTAGATCTCTCTAAGGTTTTAGATGGCGGAAGAATTGAGCCGGGAGACCTAATTATAGGGCTTAGAAGCGGCGGTAGAACAAAGTATGAGCGGAGGGAAAACAGCGGTATAATGTGTAATGGTTTAACCTTAGCACGCCTATGTCTCATGCACAAAAGCTACCAGGAAAAGTATCCGGAGATACTTGAGCTCCATACTGGTGTGAGATCCTATTATGGCAGATTCAGGATTGATGATTACTTGGATGAGCTTGGCATGACTGTTGGTGAAGCGTTACTCTCGCCAACAAGATTTTATGCGCCAGTCGTCCTAAAGATCATCGAGCGTTTCAGTACATATATTACTGGTTTAGTTCATAATACTGGCGGTGGACAAACAAAATGTCTACGCATAGGCAGAAACATCCATTACATTAAGGATAACCTCTTCGATCCAGATCCAATCTTTACACTGATAAAGCGTGAGTCCGGCGAATCTTGGAGAGCAATGTTCGAGAACTATAATATGGGTGTCGGCTTTGAGATGATAGTGAAGCCGGAAGCTGCCGATGACGTAATCAATTTATCAGAAAAATTTGATTTAGAAGCAAAGGTGATTGGGAGATGCGAGAGGAGTGATGGAGAAAACAAGCTTACTATAAAGAGCAAATATGGCAATTTCCAATATCAATCTTGCTAGAGGAGGTAGCATATTTAAGCATTTTCTGCAAATATTATTGTTTTGTGGGAAATTGAGCTTAGAAGAGATTAAAGAGCCCTATAGATCTCTGATTGAAAGATTACTTAGTCTTCTATTGTCTGAGCTAGGTGAGAATCTCGTTTCTGTTGTTATTTATGGTAGTGTTGCGCGGGAATCAGCGCAAAGGGATAGTGACATAGATATCCTAGTATTTGCTGATTCTCTGCCTGAGGGCCGTATGGAGCGCCAGAAATTGTTTCTTTCAATTGAGGAGCCCCTTGAACCACTTTTAAATGATCTTTGGGAGAGGGGCTTTCACGTAGATTTCTCACCCATAATTTTATCAGTGGAGGAAGCCTCTAGAATTAGACCAATATATCTGGGCATGGTTGAGGACTCAATTATACTTTATGATAAAGGTGATTTCTTTAGGAGGACTATAGATAGGCTTAGAAGGAGACTTGAGGAGTTAGGCGCCAAGAGAGTTTGGGTTGGCGGGAAATGGTATTGGCTGCTTAAGCCAGATATAAAGTTTGGGGAGATTGTTGATATTGAATAATTTTGATATGGCAAGATCCTATATTAAGCAGGCTGAGGAAAGAATTAAACATGCCGAGGAGGCGTTAGAGACTGGAAACTACGCATTCACTATACGCCAGAGCCAAGAAGCTGTCAAGCTAGCCCTTAAAGGTGCATTAAGGCTCTTAGCTATAGAGCCACCTAAGTGGCATGATGTCAGCCCAATAATAAAGAGACATAGAGATCTCTTCCCACAATGGTTTAACGAGAGAATTGGTGAGGTTGCCTCGATATCAAGGAGACTTAGGCGTGAAAGAGAGCCGAGCATGTATGGTGATGAAGAGACTAGTACACCGCCAGATCGATTATACAGCCTAATGGATGCTGAGGAAGCCCTACAATCTGCAAAAGCTGTCCTGAACTTATGTATAAAACTTATGGAGGAGTTTGGGCGTAATAGGAGCATTATAATCGCTCTTAACCCTATTCTCGCTCGCCTATTTCCTTAAGGAAGAGCTGGAGATTTCTTAAGCAAGTAAGCGTATTTTTCACCTTATTCCGACTCATATGCGTCTCAATCGAGAGAAAGTTCTTATAACCATCGCTTACAAGCCTTTTTATCTGATCAAAAATTCCAACCTCACCTTCTCCTAGTGGAACATAAGTTTTTCTGCCAGTTTTATTATCAATTATGGCGTCTTTCAGATGAACGTGCACCACTAAATCCCTAACATATCCGTAACCCGCAAACGCACGTTCTCCAGCAACATATGCATTACATGGATCCCAATTAACCCGTAAATTGTCATTCTGAACAGATTTAACAAGATTGGCGGTTCTTTCCCCGGTGTCCGCAATATATGCTGGCTCATTCTCAAGAGCAAGGATAACATCTTCTTTAGCAGCGTAGTTTGAGGTTTCTCTTAAAATTTCTACCGCCCGATTAAACTGCTTCTCCCATTGTTGAGTGGAATCTTGTATGAAACCAAATATTATTACAATGTTTGTCCCAAGTTCTCTTGCAAGTTCAATAGAGCGGGGAAGTCTCTCCCTTAAGTGATTCATAATTGTTACGTTGTCGCTGATCCTACATTTATGGATGCCTGGTGAAATCGCTATTACGCTCACGCCATAAGATGCGATTATTTCTTTTAACCGCTTAACCTCGGAGGAATCTATGTCTGGAACCCTCTTATTCCAAACGCCCCTTATTTCAATATGTCTTATTCCCCAATCGGAAATCAGTTCTATGGCGGTTTCCGGATCAGAGCTCACCTCATCTGTGACGATGCTAATCTTCATGATTATTCACCTCAAATTAACTTTAAGTCGAAATACCTGTAGCCTTCAACTGAGAAATAATCTGTTTTATAAGCCCATTCCACGCCTAAATCGGAGAATAGCTTTTGAGATTCGAAAGCTCTGTCAATTATTTCCTCTATGCCTAAAATTGTTGTAGAAATGGATTCGTCTTCTCTTCTTCTAATTATAAATTCGTCTGGAATCTGCTTTATTCGCCGGGCTGATTCGTAGGCGCCATTTAAGGTTATTACGAATGGTCTGGTAATTATGAGGGGGCAATCTAGATTTTCCTCTAATCCCCTCAAATATTTAATGGCGTTTCTAAAGAGTTCGACGCGCTCGTCTTTTCCATCCTCTTTTATTATCTCGCTTCTTCCATCATTATATTTTATGCTTACATCGCCCCCAAAAGTCCATTCAATAACGCCCCTAGTCCCAATGATTTTCTGTGCTGGATTGCTTTGGGATGGGCTGCAGAGGGTTGCGAAGAAGAAGACTCGCGTTCCTCCCTCGGCTTCAGCTTCAAGGCATGAGGTATCCTCACCCTCTATCTTATGCCCCCTATATAGCTCGGCTCTAACCCTTAATGGATAAGCGGCTTTCCCCCTATCTTTACTTGCAAAGAAGAGTGAGCTCATTAAGTAGTGGGAGAGCGGATTACCTATGGTTCCGTCTAGGACGTATTTTCCCTCATAAATGTATTTACCAGCCCATGCATTTCTCTCATAATACGAATCCAGTCTCTTCCACTTCCCCTTAGCGAGAACAGCCTTCACCTCACCTATTTTCCCCTCACAGATAGCCTCCTTAATTTTGCGAACAACAGTCTTTGATTGTAATTGAAAGCCTACAGCACAGAATTTCCCAGACCTTCTTTCAGCATCAAGCATCTCATCCAGATCCTGAATTGTTACGGCGGGAGGCTTCTCAACGATTACATTGAATCCGCGCTCGAGGGCTTTTATAGTCATCTCTTTATGCTGGTGTATGGCTGTTGGCAATGTAACAATTTCTATTCTCCCTTTCTCGGCGTCAATCATCTCACCAAAACTATTATAGATTGTTACTGATCTGCTCCTCAAGTAATCTACTTCCCTAGGATACTTTTCCGGACTCCTTACGACTACAGCTGAAATCTTCACTAAACCCTCATCCTCAAGAATCCTTGCAACCCTCAAGTGGACAGCTGCGTATCCTCCAACCCCAACAATCCCAAATAATACTGGCTCCATGGTCTCCACCGCTAAAAAGCAATAAATATTATTGTTCCCTAAAATTGTTTATTCTTTGTGCATGTGTATGCGTTCTAATAATTTATCCCTCGCTTTTACAGATCTCTCTATAATTTCCTCAACTTTAACGGTCTTTACCTCTCTTTCCTCCATTATTATTCGCCCATTAATTATGACGGTCTCAACGTCTGATGATTTAGCCGCGTAAACTAGGTGGCTTATTTCATTGTAGACTGGTGATAAGTGGGGCTTTTTGAAGTCAACTATAATTATGTCAGCCCTCTTACCAACCTCTATTGCCCCTATATATTTGTCCCATGAGAGAGCCTTAGCACCATTAATTGTTGCCATTTTAAGAACAATTTCAGCCGTTAGCATTGTTGGGTCTCTATTTACGCCTTTATGTAGGAGCGCTGTGATCTTCATGACCTCAAACATGTCTGCGGAGTTATTTGAGCATGGGCTGTCCGTGCCTAAAGCAACGGTTACGCCAGAATTCAGCATCTCTGGAACCGGGCTTACTCCCGAAGCCAGCTTAAGATTTGATATTGGGTTATGTGCAACCTTAACATTCCTCAGGCTTAAGACCTCAATGTCTCTCCTCGTTAAATGGACACAATGGGCTGCAATAACATCGCACCCTAAAACCCCAAGCGAATCCACGTAATCTACGACTCCTTTATCCACTGGAACGCCGAATGCCCCCCTAATTTTTTGCGCTTCATCCTCAGTTTCGGCTAAATGCGTATGCCATATTATTGGATTGTTCTCTGAAGCATACTTCTCATTTAAGTCTGATGTTATGGCTCTAAGCTCCTTCATGTATTCTGGGTCAACCGTGTATGGGGCGTGGGGGTCAACGCTCACGCGTATCGTTCCATCAGCCTTTCCATGCCACCTTCTAGCCAGCTCCTCCAACGCCCTCCTGTCCTGGTCTTTACGCCATGAGAAGCAAACGTGCCCTATAACCCCCCGTAATCCAACCTCAGCGAATGCCATAGCCTCATTGTAATCCTCAAAGTAATGGTACATTGTGTTAACTGTGGTGGTCCCGCCCATAATGGATTCGACGGCGGTCAGCAGCGCTCCAACATAAATGTCGTATCCAGTCATGTGCCTCTCAAATGGCCAAACCCAATTCTCAAGCCACTCCTTTAGGGGATAGTCGTCAGCGTATCCCCTCAGCAAGCTCATAGCTGCATGCTGGTGCGCGTTAATTAAGCCGGGCATAACAACTTTCCCCTTGGCGTCGATCCCCTCATACCTAGGATACTTGCGCTTAATCTCATCGCTCCTCCCCACGTCAATTATTGTATCACCCTCCACCACAACGGCTCCATCACGTATAATGCCCGCTCCACCCATCGTAATAACTGTTCCACCAAATATAATGAGACCCATAAATCAACCCCCGAAATTCTAAACCAGCACCCTTCTCCCTCACATATCTAGTCTCCATGCTAAGAGTATTTAAGTCCTCTTCATAGCGCTTTTACTTAGGATCTTGAGGGGTGGCAGCGGATGTCATTCCTCATGTAGCCTTTTATTGGAGAATAAGCGTATTATTTGTTTGGGAGGATTTAGGGTATGGGTATATCTCTAGCTGGCTTCGAGAAGTTGAAAGAGTATTTTCGTGAGGTTTATGGTTCAGGCGCTGAGATTCTGAGGGTTGTTGAGTTAACTTCCGGTAAGGAAAAGAGCGGTGAGGAGCTTAAGGGTTTCGGCTACGGTGTCCCATACTTGATTGAGGTTTCCGTCAATGGCGGGGTTAAGAGGGTTGTTTTAGAGACTATTAGGCCCAGCGGCTTTGGGCATGAGCACTTCTCCGACAGGGCTCAGATACTCCTTTGGCAGCACTCAGCCTTTAACAGTCTTCCTAAGCATGTCAGGTCCATCGATGTTGGCGCGTTTACGTCCAGTGGCGCGCTTAAGTCCCTAGGCGACTGCAGGGAATTCTTCATAGTGACCGAGTTTGTTGAGGGCAAACCCTACTATTTAGATTTGGAGGAGATAAAAGCCCGCGGCAGATTGTCGGATCTTGATGTTGAACGCTGCTTGGCGTTGTCCGACTATTTAGTTGAGGTTCACTCAGTTAAGGGTGTTGGGCTGGAGCATCTTTATATTAGGCGCGTTAGGGAGCTCATCGGCCATGGAGAATGCATAATGGGCCTAATAGACAGCTACCCGCAGGGCTTAGACTACGCTAGCGAGGAGACTTTAATGGAGATCGAGCGAAAGTGCGTTGAGTGGCGCTGGAAACTGAAGAAGAAAGCGTATAGGTGCGCTAGGGTCCACGGAGACTTCCACCCATGGAACATACTATTCCGCGAGGGAACAGACTTCACAGTCCTAGACCGAAGCAGAGGCGAATGGGGCGAACCGGCAGACGACCTAGCAGCAATAACAATAAACTACCTATTCTACTCGTTACAGGCATACGGCGAAATAAAAGACCCATTCAAAAAACTATTCGAAACCTTCTGGGAAAACTACTTAAACAAAACAGGAGATGAAGAAATCCTAACAGTGATACAACCATACTACGCATGGAGAGGACTAGTAATAGCATCACCAATATGGTACCCAAACTTATTAGTGGAAGTGAGAAGCATGATATTTACATTCATGAGGAATATTTTAGACGTAAAAAGGGTAGATTATAAAAATATTTTAGATTTTACTGGCAAAAGTAAAATTCTTGAAAGTAACAAAAATTTATAAACTGATAAAATCAATTAAATGAAATTGGGATGATTGATATGAAAAATAGAAAAACGGTTCTATCATGCACACTAATACTAGCATTGTTTGTGACGCTATTGCCGCTGCTTGCAGATCCCTCAATGACTGAAGAAATACCCTATGGGCCATTCCCAGACAAAGTAATAATCTTTCGGCAAGCAATTGAAGCTACAGTAGTGCCAATGATTGAAAGAGGAGAAATGAATGTATGGTTATATAACCTTATATCCCCCGAAAATGTGAAGAAGGCTGAAGAGTCACCAAATGTTAAGGTGATAAGAACCTATGGCGGTTCAGTGCAATTACTAGTGAACCCGCTGGAGACAACTGAGGGTTTCAATCCATTCTCAATAAGAGCTATTAGGGAGGCGCTCAATTGGCTCATTGACCGAAATTTCATTGTTAGCGAAATATACCATGGAAGAGGTGTGCCAAGATGGACTATGTTTAGAAAAGTATCTCCAGATTACTCTAGGATAATAGAGTTCGCTAGAGAGCTCGAAGCTAAGTATAGTTATAATCCGGAGAAAGCAAAAGCTCAAATATTTGAGGTCTTAACCGAGGCTGGCGCAGAATATAAGGATGGCAAATGGTACTATAATGGTGAACCTATAGTGATAAAGTTCTTGATAAGGCCTGAAGACGAGAGGAAGGATTTGGGGGACTATGTGGCTTCCAAACTTGAAGATCTAGGATTTGAAGTAGTTAGGCTCTATAAGCCCGCTCGAGATGCTTTTCTCCTTTGGGGAGCTTATGAGCCGAGCAAGAGAGGCGAGTGGCATATATATACCGCGGGTTGGGCTAATACTGCTATAACTGCTTATGATGATGATACCCCATGGTTCTGGTATTCGCCAGACAATATACCATTATGCGAAGAGTATCGAGGCCCGCCACTGCTTAGAGATGCAATGGATAAGCTCCATGCTGCTGAGTATAAGTCTATGGAGGAGCGTAATGAGCTAGTTAAGAAAATATGCGAGCTAGCATTGTGGGATGGGGTTCACATCTGGATTATTGACCAACTAACACCATTCCCAGTGAGCGCTAACATGGGAGATTCCGTGATGGATATTTATGGCGGAGTTTGGAGCTTCTGGTTCCTACGCACGATGAGAGGGGAAGAGGGACCTGGAGGAGAATTTAAGCTAGGCAATAGACTGATGTTTATAGAGGGCTTCAATCCAATAGCTGGCTTCTCATGGCTTTATGATGTGTTCGCGTATTACCTAGTGGCCGATCCTGGCGTGTTTCCGCATCCACATATTGGCCGATATATCCCAGTTAGGGCAGAATACGATGTTACTACTGTGGGTCCGGAGGGTAAGCTTGATGTTCCAGCAGACACCCTAATCTATGATCTCTCTTCAGGGAAGTTCGAGCCAGTAGGTGAAGGAGTTAAATCGGCGAGTAAAGTCACCTTTAGACTTACTCTAGGCAAGTGGCACCATGGTCAGCCCATAACTAAGGCAGATATACTCTATGGTATCGCAGAGGTGTTTAAGGTTGCATCTGAAGAGTCCCCATTATACGATTCTGTGGCGGCATCGCCTGGAAGAGTTTTGTTCATAAAATCCTTTAGAGGCATTAAATTCCTGTCAGATGATACCGTAGAAGTGTATATTGACTATTATCATATAGATAACAGTTACATCGCTAGTGCCGCAAGTGTATGGTCTGACACGCCATGGGAGCTATTTATGCTCATGAATGAAGCAGTTCTAAGGAAGGAGCTCGCTTGGTCAGTAGATATGGCTGATATATGGGGCGTAGATCAATTGGATCTAACTAAGGGGCGATCACTGGACATACTCAGAAGTATTTTGGACGAGTTCATTGAGACAAAGCCTATACCGCCAGAGCTTGAGGGTATAGTGACTTCAGATGATGCTGCCGCAAGATGGGATGCGCTTAAAGCGTTCTATGACACAAGAGGACACTTCTGGGTTAGCAATGGACCATATATTTTTGCTTCAGCAGATCCAGCAGCTTTACAAATGACTCTTGAAGCATTTAGAGAGTATCCGTTCAAAGCTAACTACTGGGATTGGATGATAACTGTTAAGATTCCAACTGTGCGTGTGGTTAGTGCCCCAGAGGATATCGTCCCAGGATTAGCTGCTACATTTAGACTAGCATCTGAGGTTCTCGGCACACCATATGATAGAGCGGAAGTAAAATACTTAGTAATTGATGCTGCGGGTAACGTGATCTTATCAGGAATGGCTACGCCTAAAGGTGGGGGAGCATTTGATATAACCCTTACTGGCGATGAAACTGGTAAGATGATACCAGGAGTGTATTCGCTATTGCTTATAGCAATTGGTGAAGAGGTGGCTCTTCCAACAACAGTCTCATATACATTCACGGTTATACCAGCAATTACATACTTCGAGCGCTTAGTTAGAGCTACGGAGGCTGACTTGGGAAATAGAATTTCGTCCCTCGAAACAAACTTAGGATCCTTGTCTAAGAATGTTAGTGACTTATCTGCCGCGCTTACAAGCATACAAAATACAGTTAACATTGTGCTAGCATTATCAGTAGTGGCATTGATTGTATCAGTAGTTGCTGTAGTGTTATCACTGCGTAAGAAATAATCAAACCTAAAAACACTCCTCCCCATTTTTCTTTTAACTAAAAGCAGATTTTTAATTGAAAAATATTTATAAGTGGCTAATTTGAATTATTTTGGATTTGATCGCTATGTGGTTGCCATTAACCACATTTAAATATCTCGGTAAGCGTGCGCTGTTTCTTCTAGTCACACTTATAGTAGCAGTATATTTGACTATCATGGTAGCTAATGCTGGAGGCCTCATAGATAATATATTGAAGGCACAAATAAGATACGATATTGTATCTAGTCTTGCCAGATCACCTACATGGTCTGAACTCACTGAAGAAGAGCAAAAGAGGATTATAGACGAGAGATTTCAAATTGCCATAAAAGCTAAGGGTCTTGATAAGTCTTTCATAGAACGCACATTCATATATCTAGTCGATGCACTTACATTAAGACTTGGTAGAGCCCTTTTTATAGCAAGTGCTAGTGGATCAAAAAACGTAGGCGACATAATATTGGAGAGACTGCCACAAACGGTTCTCTTATTCACTACTGGAACAATAATATATTCGATTGTAGGCTTAGTTTTAGGATTATATATGACTAAACATCCGGGCGGCCTTTTCGATAAGGCATTCTCGGTCTTTGCGATAGTGACACAAGTCATACCTCCTTGGTTTTTTGGCATATTATTCATAATGGTTTTTGCATATTACCTTGGAATTACACCCTTCGGAGGTATGGTGAGCGTTCCTCCTCCTAAAGACCCCGTAAGCTACGCCCTTGATGTAGCCTATCACATGGCTTTACCCCTTTTCACGTGGGTTTTCTCGCTTTTTGGTGCATGGGCATATATAGCTAGAAATCTTATGGTTCAAATATCTGAAGAAGATTTTGTAACAGCCGCTAGGGCTAAAGGCTTACCTGAAAATACTCTTATGCGCCGCTATGTGCTAAGACCAAGCCTTCCACCTGTAGTAACAATTGTCTCTCTTTCACTGATATCTTCATGGCAGGGAGCTATAATAACGGAGACAGTATTTAATTGGCCTGGACTTGGCACATTATTTTTCCAAGCAATAAATTCTCTAGACGCGCCAGTAGTAATAGGACTAACAGTAGTATACGCCTACCTACTTGTATTCACGGTTCTTATATTAGACTTAATCTACAGCATACTAGATCCAAGAATCAGAGCTAGAGGGTAACCCATGAAAATGCCCAAAATACCTAGAGAACTTCAGGAAATAGCAGATGCAATTCTGCATTCAAAGGCAGGAATTTTCGGTTTAACAATTTTGGTAATTATAATAATCCTATCAACATTAGCACTAATATATGTGCCATTTAATATAGCAAAAGAGTGGAATAATCCATTATTCTGGCAGCGCAATCCTAGACTTGCATTACCATCATGGGTGAATATGCTTTTGGGGAGAAAGCTTCCCGAAACCATTATCGTTGCTAATGAAAGCATCAGAAAATACTCCTACTATTTGGAAACTGCAGGGCTTAAATGCAATATGCTTGAAGCGAAATTTCCGTATGACTATCAAGACTTTCCATCAGAATTGCGTCTTGTGCTTTACGTAAACGCTGAGAAAATTTTAACAGATATAAAATGGATACAACCCAATGGTATAGAGATAACATTATGGAAAGGTTTCCTTCAAGGTGGACTAAATTCCATTTACATATCAAGTCAAAGCGATATTTACGATAATATTGTGAATTCATTAAAAAGACTTAATTTAACGTCATACATACCAATGCGTCCCGAAATTATACTTTTCATGGACAACAATTCATCTAATAACAATCCAACACCAGTTAACGGCATATATACGCTTAAGATAGCAGCGACATCTTTGAATCGTATGGATGACGTTGACGCCGCACTCATAATATACGGTAGGGTCTTTGGCTTAGCTGGCACTGACGATAAAAGGCGTGATCTCTTTGTAGGCTTAGTGTGGGGTGCACCTATAGCTCTATCATTTGGTTTAATAGCCGCCTTAGCTACAAGCTTTTTGCAAACCTTCATTGGTTCATTGAGTGCATGGTATGGAGGCCTGGTTGACGAGGTTATCCAAAGGATTACTGACGTATATATGATACTGCCATTCCTGCCAATTCTTATTACAATATCTATTGTTTACAGAATAGACATATGGATGCTTCTACTTGTGGTTGTGGGATTAAGTATTTTTGGAGGATCTACGAAAACCGCTAGAAGCATGACCCTTCAGATAATGACGGAACAATATATTGAGGCAGCAATATCCTATGGTGCAAGCCGCAAGAGAATTCTGCTTCTCTACATACTGCCCAGATTACTACCATATACTCTAGCCAATATTGTTCTATCGGTTCCGAGCTATGTGTTTTTAGAGGCAGCTTTAAGCGTGCTGGGTTTAGGGGATCCTATGATGCCAACTTGGGGCAAAATTATAAGTGATGCTTATTCGGGTGGTGCTGTTGAGCACGGATTATGGTGGTGGATTTTGCTTCCCTCAGCGCTCATAATACTTACAGCTATATCATTTGCTTTTATAGGTCTTGCACTAGATAAGGTTGTCAATCCAAGGTTGAGGGAGAGGTAAAAAGATTTGGAGAGTCTCTTAGAAGTTAAAGATTTAAGACTATATTATAGAACTGTTAGAGGAACAGTTAAAGCTGTTGACTCAGTAAGCTTTCATGTATATAAGGGCGAGACTCTAGCGCTTGTTGGAGAATCAGGATGTGGAAAAACTTCCACGGCTACAGCGATAATGCGCATTCTACCTAGAAACGTTGACACATATGCAGGAGAAATAATATTGAATGGAACAAACATTATGCGAATGGATAACGAAAGATTTAGAAAAGAGATATCTTGGAAAAAAATCTCCATGGTATTCCAGGGAGCTATGAATGCGTTAAACCCGGTGATCAAGATAGGATTCCAAGTTGCCGAGCCACTTATAATGCACGCCAAAATGGATAAAGATAAGGCCCTCTCTAAAGCCAGAGAACTTTTAGAGTCAGTCGGTCTTCCATCCTTTATAGCGGATAGGTATCCGCATGAACTTAGCGGCGGCATGAAGCAGAGGGTTGTAATAGCGATGGCTTTAGCCTTGAACCCAAGCGTGGTTATATTGGATGAACCTACATCTGCGTTAGATGTCATAACTCAGGCAAATATAATGAACCTTCTTAAAAAACTCAAAAAGGAAGAATCTCTCTCCTACATACTCATAACACACGATCTGGCTCTTTCAAGCGAGCTTGCGGATAGGATTGCAGTCATGTATGGAGGCAAACTAGTGGAGTATGGAACTGCAGAACAGATATATTTGAATGCCAAACATCCATATTCGCAAAAGCTCTTATCTAGCATACCCACTTTAAGAACAGATAAGAAGCTCGAGTTCATTCCGGGCTCTCCTCCAGACCTTGTATCACCTCCATCGGGCTGCCGTTTCCATCCGAGATGCCCATATGTCATGCCCATATGCAAGGAAAAAGAGCCTATTTTCCAAAGAATAGAAGAAGATAGATATGTGGCGTGCTTTCTATATAAGGAGTGACTTACTTATGAGTAATCTTATTAAAGTGCAAGATTTAAAAGTATGGTTCCCTATAAAAAGGTTCCTTAAGAAGCCAATATTTGTTAAGGCAGTTAATGGTGTAAATTTCCATCTACGTAAGGGGGAAACCTTATCCATTGTTGGCGAATCAGGCTCAGGCAAAACAACTCTTGGAAAAACTTGTCTGAAGCTTATTGAGCCAACATCTGGACGCATAATTTATGATGGAAGAGATATAACTCATGTCCCAAACAAGGAATTAACATGGTATCGAAGAGAATCTCAAATAATATACCAGGATCCTTTCAGCAGCCTAAACCCTCTTTTTACAATTTACAGGATTTTAGAGGAGCCCCTGATAATAAATGATGTTAAAAATGAAAGGGAGGAGCAAGTTTATAAGGTTTTACAAGACGTTAAACTTACGCCGGTTGAAGAATTCATAAATAAGTATCCTCACATGCTGAGTGGCGGGCAAAGACAGAGAGTAGCTATAGCTAGGGCTTTAATACTTAGGCCACGATTTATAGTAGCTGATGAACCCGTTTCCATGCTTGATGTATCAGTTAGAGTAGAGATACTATATCTCCTAAAAGAATTGCAATATAAGTATAACATTTCATTCCTCTATATAACGCATGATATTGCCACCGTTAAATACTTTTCAGATCGTATAGCGGTTATGTATGCTGGCAAAATAGTTGAAATGGGTGATATAAAAGATGTTGTCACGGAACCTCTGCATCCATATACGAAAGCTCTCATAGAGGCTATACCTGACCCTGATCCAAAAAATCGATTTACTGAGAGGAAAGTTATTCCAGGTGAACCTCCTAGCCCAATAAATTTGCCCTCAGGTTGTAGTTTTCATCCGAGATGCCCATATTCTGATGGCCAAAGATGTATTAAGGAGGAACCTTTACTAAGGGATTTTAACGATGGCAGAAAAGTTGCCTGTCATTATGCAGAACAGTTTATTAAAAAGTGACTTAATTTATTCTCCGGGTAGGTTTTCTTGGATACTGGTTGGTGCGTTTGGGTTACTGGTTTGCCTGGTAGTGGTAAGTCTACTGTTGCGCATCTTCTTGCTGATAGGCTTAGGTCTATGGGCATCCATACCTACGTTTTGTCGTCTGATGCTCTTCGTAGGGTGATGACGCCTAACCCGAAGTATACTGAGGATGAGCGGGATATGGTTTATGGGACGCTGGTTTATGTTGCTAAGATTCTCACGGAGAATGGTGTTAACGTGATTATTGATGCTACTGGTAATAGGCGTAGGTATCGTGATAGGGCTAGGCGCGAGATTCCGCTTTTCATGGAGGCTTATGTTAGGTGTCCGCTTGAGGTTTGCATTGAGAGGGAGGCTAAGCGCGGCATGGATGTTTACGGCGCCCCAAGAAATATATATGCTAAGGCTCTTAGCGGCGAGAGTAAAACTGTTCCGGGGTTGGGCGTCCCATATGAGGAGCCAGTAAATCCCGAAGTCACCGTTGACTCAGATAAACTCAGCCCGGAGGAGTGCGCGGAAAAAATACTGAGGGTTCTGATGGAGAGATTTATTAGGCGGTCTATCCCTTAAATATTTGTTTTGAATTCTCATTATTGGATGGTTTATGGCCGAGAAGCTTAGGCGTGAGTTCATAGAGCTACTTGAAAAGGACATGGAATTCCGCTATATTGTCGCCGGCTACCTTGGGCTATCAGAGATACTGAAGAGGCTTGATAGACTAGAGGAGGGGCAAGAGAAAATATGGAGGGAGATTAGAGATCTGAGGGATGAAGTGGGCAAGCTATGGGAAAACCAAAACAAACTTTGGGAAAACCAGAATAGATTGTGGGAAAATCAAAGCAGGCTCTGGGAGGAAGTTAGGAATTTAATAGGTGGACAGAACAAGCTTTGGGAAGAGGTAAGAAACTTAGGGGAAGGCCAGAATAAGCTTTGGGAGGAGGTTAGGGCTCTTAGAGAGGGGCAGAATAAGTTATGGGAGGAGGTTAGAAGCCTAAGAGAAGGACAAAATAGGCTTTGGGAGGAAGTAAAAAGCTTAAGGGAGGGGCAGAATAGGCTTTGGGAGGGACAGAACAAGCTTTGGGAGGAGGTTAAGGCATTAAGGCTCGAGCAGGAGAGGATGCGCAAATACATGATTTCAGGCTTCAGGGAATTAAGCAGAACTTTAGGCGTAGCCTTCGAGGATCATGTTGCAGCCTTCCTTGAGGTTATGCTTGAAGAGATGGGCTACGTGGGGGCGAGGGTTGGAAAGAAGTACTTTGTTTATGATGGTGAGGTGAGGGAGGTAAACCTCTTCTGTGAGGAGCCGCTCGTCATTGGAGAAGCGACAGTTAGCATAAGGAGCATTGATGAGGCTGAGAGAGAAGTTATGAAGATTGTTGAAGAGAAGTATAACAGGAAACCTTTGATGACAATTCTATCCGTTGCCAGAGTTACGCCCGAATTATCTGAAGCCCTAAAAACTTTAGCTGAAAAACACGGTGTTAGGCTGATTTTGGGAAGGGAGATAGAGGAGTACTTATCACTATAAAATTTCTAATCCCTTAAATATTAGCGTCAGACGGCACAAGTCTCCTCAACTTTTGGAGCATGTTTAAGCGTTCTTTATCGCCTAATCTGGCTTTCTCAACGGCCTCCCTCAATATGCTTATTGATTCATCCATGGCTCTCCTATTAACCGGGTATGGAACGCCATCTTTCCCACCATATGCGAAGGAGTATTTTACTGGATCCCTCCAGCTCGGTTTATCACCATATATGATTTCGGCTACTAGGGCTAGCCCCCTAACAGTTGAGGGACCTATGCCCTTAATGCCCAGCAGCTCCTCATAGTTTCTGGGCTGTATCTCATATGCCCTCTTCAGGGCTTTCCAGTTTATCGTGAAGGGCATTTTAAGGAACTCTGCGACATAATCCTTCCACTCCTTGGTTGACGTATCTGGAATCCACTCTTGGAGCGACCTCTGGCATGCTGGCCTTATCATCTCAAACATTCTAGCAACCCTCTCAGTCCTCTCTTTAGATATGTCAATCGATGTTTTCCGGCACTCCTCGCTTTCCCTAGCGGTCATATCTAAGACTATTGGGCGCTTCACATCGCCAACTATAGCCTTATGTGGCTCAACAACAAAGCTCTCAATCTGATCTGAGAGCCAATGGTATCTGCGCGCCGTCCTATCATTCACATTCATGCCCTGCTGTATAACAGCCCACTTCCCATCCTCAGTGACGAAGAAAGCGTGGTGATACAGCGGGTAACCTGCCTGTATAGCTGCATTATCAACTTTCGCGCTCATCCTGCTTGCATACTGAAGCCCCTCTATTTTATTTGTTGAAAGATTAAATGTTTCTCCAACCTTAACTATTTCAGAGAGGGTCTCCCTAGAAGCCTTACCCTTACCGCCGCAGACAGCCACGCCGAAATCCTCATTTTTTAGGGCTGTTTTAAGAACTCCAGTAACAACCGTTGTAACGCCCGATGAATGCCAATCATAGCCCAGAATGCAGCCGAAGGCCTGAAACCAGTATGGGTCTGAAATCCTCTTCAGAAAGGTTTCTCTCCCATGCTCATAAATGATTATTGCGGATATTTCCCTGGCCAGCTTTATCATGCGCTCAACTAGCCAATGGGGAGCCTTACCATCATGAAGCGGCAGCTCAGTTAATCCGGTTCTTCTCAATAATACCACTACAGGGCGGCAAACGCCTAAATATATTCGGAAAATAAAATGTGCATTTTTAAACTTAAATCTTCCGCATCATCCCCACTACTTTACTTTCTCAGCAGCCTCCCCTCTCGATCTATTTCACCCCGCCTAATCCTAGTTGTTGATATTGGGATCTGATCCTCGGCTGGAACCATATCAATAACTATTATCTCAAGCGGCTTAAGCCCATTCTTCAATCTTATCAAGTTCAGTTCTCTGGCTCTGGGCTCGGTCTCCCTACTAACAACTATTGCTTCAATTTTAGTGCTAGTCGCTGCTGGACCATAGGGATCTGAAAGCGGAATTATTCTAGCCCTATGAGAGACACCCAAATCATTAAGAAAACTCATCAACTCTCTGGCTCTATCCTTATAGGGGGCAACCTCATGATTTTTACGCAATTTCCCAGAGAACTCATCTGTGCACAACCCAATTAAAACCTTCTCACCATACTCAAAAGCCGTCCTAATTAAGGTTTTATGCCCCCTATGTAACTCATCGAAGGTTCCGCCGACAGCAACAATTTTAAATCTACCCATTCGCCTCGATCTTTCCCCCACCATCAATTTAGCCAGAATTCAATGTTTAACTGTTCTCCAAATTTAATATTTTCTCTCCCTTCCGAAATTTTCCTCTAAATCCTTGAGCGATTTAATGATGGAAAGGCTTGAAAGCAAACTCTCAGAATTGGCGGTCCGAGAATTATGAGGAATGGTATTTCGGTCGCGAAAGTCCATATTAGCCAAATCAGCGCCGCATATAATGGTAGCCTATATCCTCCCCCCACAGCTGGCGGAAGGAAAAGTACTTGGCTGTATCCCCAGACAACGAAGCCTATAATTGTGCTCCCAACAAGTAAGCCAACAATTGACCCTATACAATAGCTTCTCCACTTAGGCCATAAGTAACCCACAGCAACCATTATAGCATAGCTTGATATTGAAAGTCCAATGAACAATATTGCGGCCTCAAGCGAGAAGTAGGTTAATAACACATACTCTATTACTGAAAGCCCAGCTAAGAGAAGAACACTTACCATTGTTACGGCTTTAGCCCAATCTATCCTCTTTCTTGAAATATATCCCAGAAGATAGAAACCTATGAAGTTCGCTGTAACTCCGGCTGAAAGGCTGAGTAGGGGGTCTCCATGTATTAATAAGTCGCTTATAAATATGCCTATGGCTGCGCCCAAACCGCCGACTGCCGGCCCGAAAAGAACTGCAAAAACTGCTGGTATAACTACGGACGGCCAGAATCTCACTATTCCAACGCCGGGAGTTGTTATTGGTGCCAACAGAAAGATTATGTAGCCGACAGCACCATAAAGGACACCACAAACAGCGCTTGCAATAACGTTTACTGCCTTCATATCGGGTCAATCCCAATTTTAGAGGTTAAAAAGATTGTATGAAGAAATAAAATTTTTGTATTAAATGTTTAAACATGTTCAAACTTTCTTGATTTCCTTTCGCTGGTAAAGCTGGGAGCGTTAAAAATATGTGCGCCATAGACATTTTTATGGGGGTTTAATTTGATGATTGTTGGGCTGGATATAGGTGCAAGTCTCGCTAAGGGTATTCTGTTAGAAAAGGATCTAAATATTACTGATAAGTACATCCTTCAAGTTGAGAAGCCGGAAGAGGCTGCCCAGAAGATTCTAAAATTTTTCCTCGAAAGAGGGGGCTATAATCACCCAATAACTGTAATTGCCGCATCGGGTGGGGGATCAAAGTTCCTTGGTGATAGGTTTTTAGGCTTACCAGTTAAGCGAGTGGATGAGATTAAGGCTATTGGGCTTGGAGGTTTAATTCTAGCCAAAAAGAGCGAAGGGCTAGTGGTTAGCGCTGGAACTGGAACCGCTATTGTTGCTGCATATGAGGGTGGAAGCCTTATAAGGCATGTTTGTGGAACCGCTGTTGGTGGGGGAACGATAATGGGTTTATCAAGGAGGATTCTAGGCGTAGCCGATTTTAATGTCCTAGAAGATATGGCTTTAAAGGGGAACACAAATAATGTGGATTTAACTGTTGGCGATATTGTTGGCGGACCGATTGGAATAGTCCCAGCGGAAGCAACAGCCTCAAACCTTGGAAAGCTAACATGTGAGTCTAGGAGTGAAGATATTGCGGCTGGAATCTTCAATATGGTTTCACAAACGATCGGTGTCATAGCAGCCATGGCAGCCAAGGCCTATCATCTAGAGGATAATATAATCCTTGTTGGTATGCTCGCTAAGAGCCGGATAATCTCAAAAATAATATGTGAAACAGCTAAATTATTCGGCGCTAAAGTAGTTATTCCGGAAAATTGCGAGTTCGCTAACGCATTAGGGGCCGCCGCTTTCATTCTCAAAGAAATGGGTTCGCAATAAAAGGTCTCCTAAAGCTTAACATTTAATATTTAGTTTATCTGAACTATTCTAATTCTATTTAGGGATGAGAGATCAAATCATCCGCCCTTAAAATGAGATTTCTCCTAAAATTGCCGGGGACGTGGCAACTTAACATATAAAAGGTTTTATATACTAAGTTGCCAGGTCCATTGCCAGGGACGTGGCAACTTAGCTTCACCTCCTTAAGTGGTTGTAGTATAGTATGAATAGTTTTATTGTTAGGTTCCAGCATGCTATTGACCTTCTGAATCTTTCGCTTTTGTTTATTGGGTTTGATGTTATATTGTTGAAGAATATTTTAGTTCTCTGCTTGAATGATGAGTATACGGATTCTATTAGGCTTCTGTCACCGAAAGGGCTCAGCATTGTATGGTAAGCCCAGCTCCTCCAGGGGCTGCTTAAGCCATGGAGCATTATCAACGATGAACATTGGCTTACCCTCACAGTACTTTAGGACCTCACGTATGAACTGCTCAGTGGCAAGCGCATTCCTAGATGGATAAACCCTCATGAATATGATCTCGTTCCTGTCGACGTCTAATGCTGCGTAAACCCAGTACTCTAACCCATTAACCTTAACACATGTCTCATCTAAGGCTATGAGCCTCCTAACCATCCTGGAAGGCTTAACATTAACCTTCTCACTAAACTTCCTAACCCACTTCCAAACAGCTGTCTTAGAAACCCTGTGAATCTCGGAAAGAGCCCTAGCAGCCCTCCTAAGACTAGAAAGCTAAATATAGAATGCTAAGCCCAAAATCTTAAGCTCCAATGGGACCTTATTCCTCTCAAAAACGCCTAAGCTCTCAACCAAAGATTTAATACTCAACATAAGAAAAACTTAAACAAGAAGACATATAAACCTTAAGTTGCCACGTCCGTTAAGAGTAACATAAAGTTCTTATTATTGTATTTTTTATAATCATAGAATTCATGCAGGTTGATGAGATTTGCCTATAAAAGTTGTTAAGGTTGAGGATGGTAACTCTCTTCTCCTAGAGAGGATAATGTATACCAAGCGTTATACTTTATCGCTTGACAGAAATAGGTGTGTTGGCTGTGAGCTCTGTAAAGCAGCCTGCCCAAAGGAGGCGATAAAAATCGTTAAGCCATCAGACTTCAAGGATATTGAGGAGCCGCCGAAAAGGGTAACAGTAACAGTTCTTGAGGATAAGTGCAATTTTTGTGGTATATGTAGCGAAATATGTATTTTCGGCGCATTTAGACAGAGCTTGAATGGTGAGGAGCAAAACCCAGTTCTAAAGAGCGAGAGCTTTCCAAAGATAATTCATGAGGTTGAGGTTGATGAGAGCAGATGTCCAATTGGATGCAAAGTATGCGAGGAAGCATGCCCACTCCACTTGATTAAGGTTAGTTTTAGTGATGTTAGCGGCAAAGTTAAAGTTAACGTGGATAGGGATCATTGCCCAGTCTGCCGAATATGTGAGGTTAAATGCCCCTACAACGCAATTCACACAAGAAAGATTATTTCAGGGCTAATAAGGGTGAAAAATGAGTTATGCCCAGAAGGATGTAGAGAATGCATTGATGCATGCTCAATACCTGGAACTCTCTTTCTTTCCAGCGATGGGAAGGTTAATATTAATGAGACATTTTGTGTTTACTGCGGTGCATGTGTAAACGTATGCCCGGTTGAAGGCGCCATAGAAATTAGGAGAACCTCCTTCAATCATGCGCCAGTTAAATCCGGCGCATGGAATAAAGCCTTAGAAAGGCTAACCTCAACCAACAATATGGTTAAGGAGCTTCGCAGCAAATCTGGTTACAGAGTTTATGATTCTGTTAAAAGGCTTCAGATTAGGGGGCGTGTTAGGAGATGAGTGGTGGGTTAAAGCCTGAAGATATAAGGATAGGCGTTTTCGTCTGCCACTGCGGCCTAAATATAGCTGGCGTAGTAAATGTTAAAGAGGTTGTTGAATACGCGCGCACACTACCAAACGTTGTCTTCGCCATAGACAATAGGTATACATGTTCGGATCCGGGTCAAGAAGAGATAAAGAAGGCTATTAAAGAATATAATCTTAATCGCGTTGTTGTTGCAGCGTGCTCACCCAGAATGCACGAGTTCACATTTAGGAGATGTGTAGCCGAATCTGGTTTAAACCCCTATCTTTTTGAGATGGCGAATATTAGGGAGCATTGTTCATGGGCTCATCCAAGCCATTCTAAGGAGGCAACTCAGAAAGCTAAGGAATTAGTTAAGATGGCTGTTGCAAAAGCTAGGCTCTTAAGCCCGCTTGAGCCACTAAAGGTTCCGGTAACTCCAACAGCCCTAGTGATAGGTGGGGGGATAGCGGGCATAAATGCAGCCTTAGATCTAGCTGAAATGGGCTTTAAAGTTTACCTACTGGAAAAGAAGGAGAGTATAGGCGGGCACATGGCTCAGCTAGATAAGACATTTCCAACCTTAGATTGCTCAATCTGCATTGAAGGCCCAAAGATGGTTGATGTTGCCCGCCACCCGAATATAGAGATAATCTCGTTTGCCGACTTAGTTAAGGTTGAGGGTTACATCGGTAATTTTAGGGTAGTTATTAGGAAGAACCCGCGCTATGTTATTGAGGATAAATGTACTGGATGCGGTGAATGCGCAGCTGTATGCCCTATTGAGTATCCCAATGATTGGGACATGAATTTAGGCGTTAGGAAGGCCATATCCGTTCCATTTCCGCAAGCTGTTCCACTAGTCTATAGGATAAACCGAGACTACTGTATCGAATGCTACAAGTGTGTTGACGCTTGTGGTCCGCGCCAAGCAATAGACTTTGATCAGAAGCCGGAGGAAATCGAACTTAAGGTTGGCACGATAATAGTTGCAACCGGATATGACATCTATATTCCTGAGGATGGAAACCTCTACGGATACGGAAAATATAGCAATGTCATAACGAGCCTAGAGTTTGAGAGACTTATTTTAGCGGCGGGCCCAACTGGTGGGCATGTTGTTCGGGCTTCTGATAGTAAGAGACCTAAAGTTGTCGCATTCATTCAATGTGTTGGCTCGAGGGACGTTAATAAGTACCCGTATTGCTCAAACTTCTGCTGCATGTACACGCTTAAGCATACAATTCAGCTTAAGGAGCATTATGGAGATGATGTTGAGGTCTACGTATTCTACATGGATTTACGCAGTCACTTCAAGGGATACGAAGAGTTCTATCAGAGAGCTAGGGAGATGGGCGTGAACTTCATCAGAGGAAGGGTCTCAAAGATCGAGGAGGATCCGAAAACAAAGAATCTAATAATACACGCTGAAGACACTCTGCTCGGGGAGCCAATAGAGCTTGAGGCTGAAATGGTTGTCTTGGCAACGGCGGCGATACCAGCTAAGGGCTCAGAAGAAATAGCGAGAATCCTGAATATAACTAGGGGCGCGGACGGGTTCTTCATGGAAAGTCATCCTAAGCTTAAGCCATTAGATACGCCGGTTGATGGAATATTCTTAGCTGGTGCATGCCAAGGTCCAAAGGATATTCCATATAGCGTCGCTCAAGGGTGCGGGGCTGCTGCTAGAGCAGCAACAATACTCTCGAAACCATCAGTTACAATTGAGCCAATAGTATCCGTTGTGGATCCGGAAAAGTGTAGAAACACCAGAGTTAAGTGTGGTATATGTGCGATGAAGTGCCCATACGGGGCTATAAAGGCTGAACTCGGTATGCCAGCGCAGGTTATAGCGGCTATGTGCCATGGCTGTGGAACATGCGTCGCTGAGTGCCCAGCCGATGCAATAACTCAGATGCATTTCACAGACGCTCAAATAATAGCTCAGATAGATGCTGCCCTAGAGGAGAATCCGGAAGATAAGATTTTGGGGATATGCTGCAATTGGTGCGCCTATGCTGGAGCAGACCTCGCTGGGACAAGCCGATTTGAGTATCCGCCAAACATAAGAATTGTTAAGGTTATGTGCTCTGGGCGTGTTGACAGAGACTTTATTCTCCACGCTTTCAAGAGGGGTGCTGGAATGGTTCTTGTAGGAGCATGCCACCCATATGACTGCCACTATATTGACGGAAATCTCAAAATGAAGGTTAGAATGGATGCTTTAGCTAAAGCCCTAGAAAAAATGGGACTAACCTCGGATAGATTCAGGGTTGAGTATGTCTCCGCGGCTGAAGGTGTGAAGTTCGCGCAGATAGTTCGTGAGATGGCCACTAAACTAAAGGAGATGGGGCGAGAGAGGATAATTACTGAGAATGAGAAGCTACGCCCATTCCTAGAACGCATGCTCAGTAGGAAAGGATGACCTCGTCGATGCTTTTGTATCCACAGTAAGAAAGGTCAATTTTTGTATCTTTTGATCCGAAAGGCTGATTGGCGCAATTTTTCTTCGCCAATTCTTCAGACATCTTTTATGTCCAAAATTGTGATAAACACGCTCCCTCAAAACTTTCTTGGGAGCAAATACCAAACAGAAAGTAGGAGACCTCTTGAAGTTTGTTGTTTCTGAAGAATGGATGAAAAATCCGCCCGTTTAACGCTACAACTATTTAAAGCATGCCCAATACCTTGAAAGAAACCGTTTAAGCTCAGCGAGCACCATATCAACGCGCCTAGCTATCGATGGGGTATCTCCTCTACTTGGAGGTGGATGCGTGTCCTCAACATATAGTTTTTCAACTCCAGCAGCGCAAGCTGTCACCAAATAGAATGCGCGTGCAGCCTTCCCCCACATACTTCATCCGCACTTCTTAGAACTTCTCTCGTCAACTCAGGGTAAAATTCCATCGTTAAATTATAGTCTGTTAATGGATCAGCAAAATAGTTATCCGCACCAACTATAAACAGGAGGAGATCAGGCTTGAACTCATGCATAAGTGGCGGGAAAATTTCGCGTAATGCCCTTAAATAGTTTTCGTTGTCAACGCCGGGAGGAAGCGGAACATTAACCGTATATCCCTCACCAGCACCTGCTCCTCAATTCATAAAGTAGAATCAGAAATATTTTAAAGATAAATGTGTCTAAATAGAAAGATGAGCAAAAAATCGCATATTGAGGGGATTCTTAACGTTGGGAGAGATTGTAGTATCAGGTGAAAAAGCATTGGAAATATCTGAGGTTTTAAATTCGGCAAGTCTAAGGATGTTACGGTTGCTCTTAAAGGAACGCTTAGACGTTTCAACGATAGCTGAAAGACTGGGAATGAGTGAAGCATACATAAGTGAGCAGATACAAACTTTGGAAAGATTGGGGTTAATTAGGACAAACTATGAGAGAGGCAAAAGGGGCGTGAGAAAGGTTTGTGAAACAGCTGTAACAAAGATCACAATAATAATTGAACCGTAACTAGATACCCCCGAATGAGTTAATCCCCCAAAGAGTTACTCTCTTCTATATAATTCTAGGCGAGAAGACGCCCTGTCAGCTGCATGAAGATGTTTAATTGACCTCCAAGAATAAATTGCGGCTGTTAGCGCCGCATGAATTGTTATGCTTAGTAGAGCATAAAGTGGGACGTTAAAAAGAACTCCTAAAAATATATGAATATTATAAAGGTTTCTCCTTCCAGCAATCCTTCTGAAAATTTTCTCGAAATTTCCGTAGATATCTAAGCTTATATTCGTAACCCTACCAAATATGTCGTAGCAATATCTGTAGAATGAGATGAAAGTTATTGAGAAGAGACATAATATAATAGGTAGGGCATCCCCAGAATCTTTATGCAGAAAGAGGGCTAAAGCTATAAGCCATGAAAACTCATAAAGCAGATCGAATGCATGTTCCATTTTTCCAATCTTTGTTGTCTGATTTCTAGCTCTCGCAAGCTTACCATCTAATCCATCCATTAATCCAACTATGAAACTTAATATTGACCCAGGTAAAAGGAAGCCGGTAAAATAAAGTAATGTAACAATATAGGCGGATATGTTCACCAGAATTGTTAGTTGATTGGGGGTTACTCTTGTATTTATGAGGTACTCCACAATTTTATTTTCTAGGGGGCGATGAACATAGTGGGCTAAGAAATCCGATGCTCCCTTCTCTTTTTCAAACTTACTCATGATTATGCGACCCATCCATTTTTGCAGGTTACATGTTGAGGGTTTCTTCCATAAGTTATTGAATGGGAATCATATAATCGGATCTTAAAAGAATGTTCTCCGCGATTTTCAGCATTTCAAACGTGTCTATATCCATCCAGAAAAAGTCATTATCGCCAGTGCAATAGGCTTTCATTTTATCTCTTTCGGCTAAATCTTTGATGCTTTTCGTTAACGTGTAAAATCCTCTTTGAAGATTTCTCTTTAAAAATTTGAAGATTTCTGGGGAGCATAAGAATATGCCCATGTCCACCCCATTAAATTCCCTCAAATCCTTCCCTATGTCTACGATTTTATCCCCAACAACTTTAACTTTAGTAGCATCCTCAATATCAAAAACATACTTCATTCCGGTATCAACGCAGAGTGCACTTTCATCCACTTCAATATTAAAGTTTTTCAGGCCAAATAAGATTCTTGAATCAAAGATATGATCCGACATAAGAAGCACAAAGTTTTCCTTCAAATATTTATTAGCTACATATACTGAAACTCCGTTACCCAATTTCCAAAAGTTATTTCTCACATACTTTATTTTGACACCATATTTGGATCCATCGCCCAAAAACCTTTTTATTTTCTCACCAAGATACCCCACAACTACTATAATATCATCTATTTCCGCCCTTTTCACAGACATTATTACCCATTCGATCAATTTTAAACCTAGAAGCGGAATTAATGGCTTCGGATCGGTATGCGTTAAAGGTCTCAGGCGCTCTCCCTGTCCGGCTGCAATTATTAGGGCCTTCAGTTCCTACCTCTCCCTTTTTCCTTCAATGAATTCTTCAACCCACCTTCGGGCAGTGTAATCATCAACTTGAACAGGCGGATGCTTGAAGGCATAGGCTGATATGCTTATCAATGGTCCAGCTATGCCTTTGTCCAACGCTATCTTAACGGCTCTTATGACATCTATAACTATTCCTGCACTATTCGGCGAATCTTCAACTTCAAGTTTCGCTGAGATCTTAACAGGCTGATTGCCGAATTTTCTACCTTTAATATAAATGTAACATATCTTTTTGTCTTTAAGAAAGGGAACATAATCAGATGGACCAATTCTCGTCGGCACGTAATATGGAACAATACTTGTGACGGCCTTAGTTTTACTTATTCTCTTAGTTTTTAATCTCTCCTCGTATATCATATTCAGAAAATCCGTGTTCCCGCCAATGTTTAGTTGGTAAGTTTCATCAACAACAACACCCCTTTCAACAAAAAGGTTTATGAGAGTTCTATGGAGTATTGTTGCGCCTAGTTGGCTTTTTACGTCGTCGCCTGCTACTGGCAGTCCCGCCTTCTCAAATTTTGAGGCCCACTCCACATCGCTTGCGATAAATTCAGGGATACAATTGATAAATGCGCACCCAGCTTCTAAGGCTGCATTAGCATAGAAACGGGTCGCCTTAAAACTTCCAACTGGCATATAATTTACGAGAATGTCTGCCTCAGCTTCTTTAAGCACAGAAATTACATCTACTGGCTCCAATTCGGACTCGGAATATGCTTTGAAGGGTTCCCTCATATGGGGGGCAACACCATCTAAAATTGGTCCTGGAAGAACTTTAACACCAAGATCGGGCATTGAGTTAACGAATCTGGCGCAACAATTCGGCTCTATAAATATGGCTTCACTCAGATCTTTTCCAATTTTTAACTTATTTACATCAAAGGCGGCTACAAACTTTATATCTCTAATGTGATAGCCGCCAAAATTTACATGTATTAATCCCGGAATTATTTCACCATCTCTGGTGCCCTCATAGTATTCCACTCCTTGAACTAATGCCGAGGCACAATTGCCAATTCCAGCTATTGCGACTTTAATATCCATTAAAATCACCTTTTAGCAATATGTATAGCAAATTACCTATATAAATTTTTTTTGCAATTTACGAAAACATTATATTAATCTTTAAACATAAAAATACAAGAGATTAGGCTTCCTCTAACAACTTTATAGGCGTTAATTAATGGGGAGCGCATAATTTTATCGCTTCTTTTTTCTTTGATGCTTTGTGGCTTAATTATCTTTTGATTGGTATTTTTGCTCCATTTTCCATTTTGGGAATTTTTAGTGCTTTGTGGCTTAATTTTTACTGGCTCTTGAAGATTTCTCCCTCTTTTCTCCAATTCTATTCTTTTTCTACTGTTTTCTTATAATTCGGGTTTATTTTTCAGTTAAATCTGTGAATTTATAAGGATT
>Ga0185307_1000288_pt1 | contig 33236 bp, 34 predicted proteins | sample LHCtaG_FD_128010 | JGI IMG/M metagenome (GOLD analysis project Ga0185307, IMG submission 128010) | Hot spring microbial communities from Little Hot Creek, USA to study Microbial Dark Matter (Phase II) - LHC4sed_matched (SPADES... | ecosystem: Environmental > Aquatic > Thermal springs > Hot... | reverse complement strand
GGGCTTACTGTAGCAGAGAAAGGCTTAAATAATTTATCTCTCTATAACAGAGAACGCCGAGTATGCGCTTGGGAAGCCCAAGCGAAAAACTCGGCCAGCCAAGAGCTGAGCCTGATGGAAAATGCGGCTGAAGTCGAAAAGCGGGCTGCGGGGGCCACGGAGAAGACAAACGTCGCCGAATTGCTCGTCAACTACGCGTGGTGGATGAAGAAGGAAGGGTATGCTGAGAATACCATCATTAGGAGGGTTAGACTGCTTTCAACCCTAGCGAAGCGTGGTGCAGACCTCCTCAACCCAGAGAGCGTTAAGGAAGCTATAGCTAAGCAAGATGGGTGGAGTGTTAAAACCAAGGAATTGGCTGTTGAAGCTTACAGCTGTTTTCTAAAGATTGTTGGTGGAAGTTGGAGCCCGCCGATCTATAAGCCTGCGCGGAAATTGCCCTTCATTCCAACGGAGCGGGAAATAGACCAGTTAATCGCTGGATGCAACCGGAAGACGGCAACCTTCCTTCAACTACTTAAAGAGACTGGTGCGAGGTGTGGAGAGGCGTGGAGCCTTAAATGGACTGATATAGACTTCGACAATAAGCTTGTGAAAATCACCCCCGAGAAGGGTGGGGAGCCTAGAGCCATAAAAATTAGCGACAAACTCATCTCTATGCTTAACACTTTACCTAAAAATAATCCCAAAGTATTCAACGGCTCTCTAAGACACTTCGCAAGGTCGTTTAGAAGACAGAGAGCTAAAATAGCCTTAAAACTTCAAAACGATAGAATTAACAAGATAACGTTTCACACGCTTAGACATTGGAAAGCCACAATGGAATACTACAAGACTAGAGACATTCTACACGTTAAGAAGCTTCTAGGGCATAAGGACATAAGAAGCACGTTGCTTTACACGCAACTGGTAAACTTTGAAAGCAGTGAATACCACGTAGCTACGGCTAAAACATTAGAGGAGGTTGTTAAACTCGTCGAGGCCGGGTTTGAATACCACTGTGAAGTAGATGGGGTTAAGGTTTTCAGAAAACGAAAATAAGGCCTCCATCAGATGGGGCCTCTGGTGCTGTAATGGGGCCGCTGGGATTTGAACCCAGGACCGCCAGCGCCCCAGGCTGGTATCCTAGCCATGCTAGACGACGGCCCCACTCTTAATCTGTTAAGATTATTGTAGAGGTTTATAAGGGTTGTTTTGTGCTCAGTTAACCGTTTAGTAGATTGAGTGATTCTATTAGATTTTTCAGTGCTTTTTCAGACGGTTTTCTCTTGTAGTTTCTAAGTCTTTCTATTATTTCCTCTTTATTGGTATGTCCGCACATATTCTGGATGGTGTTTCTCAAGGTATCCCTTATGAATAGGTAGCTGATTAGAGATGAAACGTTTGAAGGCTTCCGGTTTACGCTTGAAGAACCGAAGTCTAGGATTACTGGTTCATTGTTGGATTTGACGAATATGTGTTTTGAAGCTCTGCTTAATTCTCCATGATCGAGACAAACCATGTCCAGCCTGTATGCGTCTAGTATTAGTTTGAGTAAAACTCTTCTGACAATGCTGGGGTCTTTTTGAATATTCATCCAATCTAGTATAGGTTTTCCATCTATCAATTCCATAAGTATGACGCCTTCATCGTAAGATATGAGCTTTGGGCCTACTGATACGCTGTTAGCTATCTTCATATTCTCAGCCTCCTTTTTAAGATTGGGTATCGATGAGTCTAGCCGTCTAATCTTGAGAGCATATGCGTATCCGGAAATCCAAGCTTTAACGACTATGCTTCTAGTACCTTTACCTAGGAGATTTACACCTGAAACCTCCTTAGAACCTGTAAACTCAATTAAGTCTACTCCAAACCTTTTAATAGCTTCAATCCTACGCTTTAAAGTCTCTAAATCTTTACGGGGATATGTAAGTAGAAGACCTTCTTCAAACATTATTAGGCTGTCGGGTTTCAAAATTACGGGTTTTATCAAACTCAGCCTCCTCCAGCCACGCCTTCAACCACATGGGTAAACCGTCTAAAAACTCGGAGACAAACATGTTGAAGTCTACGTTTGAACTCATCAAGTTCCAAATCTCCATATTCCTCAACACTTTAAACCCTCTTCCAATGGCTTCGGCAACCCTATCTCTAACGCCTACTGAAACCCCTCCATCCGTTTTGAGAAAGTAGTCGAATAATTCCTTCACATCCTTGAAACGCCTCTCAACTTCTACAATAAGCCTATCGCCTTCAATCCAAGGACCAGTTAAACCTTTACTTTTAAGATGCTTACTTAAAAAGTTCCAAAGCTCTTTTGAAAATACGGGTGGACCTACATGTATCTTTAAACGGCTTAGAATGGAGCTTTCAAGCTCAAACATGAAAACGGTTAATTCACGTTCATCAGTCCAAACTCTAGCCCTATACACTTTAAAACCCCAGTTTTCAAGTAAAGCCTTTAGAGAATCCAACGTCCTATACAACTGCCCCCAGAGGACGTCTGGAACCGCTTCAACGGCTTTAAAGCTGACGGCTACTAGATCTAAACCTCGACTTTCAAGCTTCTCTTTAAAAGCCGCTTCCGTAAGCTTCATAGGATTAGGCGGGTTGAAGAATACTTTTGAAGGTCTTTTAAGAAAACATTTTGAAGCCATTATAAAGTTACATAGGGTTTCTAATCTAACAGCAGCCGCGACATTCCTATTCGGATCTACTGGATCTATGACTACTAGAGGATGTTGAAACTTCTTCTTAAGATCTCCAAGTCTACCATTATAGTAGTTATCGATGTCTATGATAACCCGCCTACTCCATTTCGAAGCCTCTTCTAGCGTTTTGATGAAACCGCCGTAGTTGAGTATTAAAAGCTCACATAGGTATCCGCTGAAGCCGCCGGTTTTAATGTCGGCTCCATAAACGCCAATACCTTTAGCAAATTTCTTTAAAAGCCTAACTTGATCTAAGGCTTCACCAGTCAACCTACTTTTAATATACTTCGTATGGTATGGCGTTCTATCTACTGCTGTAAGCCATTCGCCGGGCTTTACCCTATAACATGGGACAACATCTACCCTAACCCCTTCAATCCAACCCTCTACATAGGGGTGGTCTGCATACCTTTCAATCCACCTACCTCCGAGACTTCTAAACACCTTTTTAGCAGATTCCAATCCACCATGTATCAGCTTCTCCCTAGGCACATCTATATCGGCTATGAGGAAAACATCTAAGTCTACATCTCCCTTAAGCCACGTACCTTTAGCTACGGAACCGTATATTTCAACTTCTACATTCAATCCTAAAGCTCTAGTTTCAGATTTTAAAGCGTCTGTAATCTTCTCAGAGAGTTCTTCAACCTTAAGCTCGTCTTCAGGGTTTGGTTTAATTTCTCTAAGAACACTATTTAGAAGCTCTTCAACAGTCACGGGTTCGCCTTAACCTCCATAATAGTATTATAGATTGGCCCTTTAGAAGTTAAAGTGCTTCTTTTAAGCCTGACGGATGTCACGTCCATGTAGCCGAAGGATGTATCGCGATATTCATCTAAAAGCCTAACCAAACCCGGTTTATTCTTAACAGCCTTAACCCTAGCTATGGTTAAGTGGGGTGAAAACTCTTCCCCTCCAAAACCGAGCTTCTTTAGAATACCATTAACTTTACCATGTAACTCTTCAAGCTTATCTACGCCTTCTCCAACACTAACCCATATGACTCTCACGTAGCCGATGTTTGGAAAAACGCCTAAACCTTTAAACTCTATCTTAAATGGTTTAAAGTTTAAACTCTTCAACCCATCCATTATGCGTTTTACGGCTGGCTGTGGGAGTTCACCTAAAAACCTCAACGTAAGATGCATATTCTCAACTTCAACCGTTTTAACGATATTCTGGGTCTCCTCAACCTTCTTCTGAAGGTTTTGAATGATCTGTATTAAACCGCTATCTTCAACATCAACTGATATAAAGCATCTAATAACCTCTGTCAAGCTTCCAATCACCAGTCTTACTATGCTTAGTTTTATATTGAAGAGTAAGGATGCTTATTAGTGTTTGTAGTTGAAGGTCAATAAAGTGTGCATAGGACTTGCCGGATATCCAGGCGCCGGTAAAACCCTCTTAGCCTCAGAAGCCTTAAAGAAGGGTATACCAGTTTTGAACATGGGAGACGTTGTTAGAGAAGAGGCCTTGAGAAGAGGACTTCCACCGACTAGAGAAAATATGGCTATGCTCATGTGGAAGCTTAGAGTTGAAGAAGGCCCTCTAGCGATAGCCAAGAGGATTATGGATAAGAGTAAGTGTTTAGAGCAAAGTCTAATCGTAATCGACGGCCTTAGAACGGTCGATGAAATGGCATTCTTTAGGGAAAATTTCAAAAAATTCATACTCGTGGTTGTAGACGCCTCTAGAGAAGAGAGGTTTAAACGCCTCTTTAAAAGGGGGAGAAGCGACGACCCTAAGAGCATTAAAGACCTTGAAGATAGAGATAAGGCTGAAGAAGCCCTTGGACTGGCGGAGCTTTTGAAGAGTAGAGATAAAGTGATAGTGAATGAAGGGCCACCTGAGAAGGCCTTAGAAGAATTTAAGCGTATTCTTGAAGACGCGACCAAGTTAGACTGTTAGAATAACGTTTTTCTACAGGAATAGAAGTAGAGATTCCGTTGAAAATGTATGAAAATGTCAAGGTGAAGGTTAAAGTTGAGCTTAACCCAACGGAGGATGAGGCTAAAGTGGAAAAAGCCATACGTAATATAATCCCATTAGCCCGTACAAGAGTTATTGAAGAATATGGCTTAAAGTACATAGTTGGAGAAGCTGAAGGTTTAAAGGCTTTAGAGCACATGAAAGCTAAACTTAAGGCAAGACGTATAAGAGACGCCGCTAGAGCCGTTATGTTGAAGTGGATGGAGCCGAATAAAGTGGTTATGTTTTTCAATAAACAGGTGGCGTTTGCGGGAAACATATCATTCTCAGAACCCTATGGGGAATCCCCCCTGGGACCGATAAGAGTGGAAATTGAAACGGATGACCCTAAGGCTGTAATAGAGTGGTTAACGTCTAAGGAGGAGGCTACTTAGGCCTTTGAATGACGATCTCCATAAAGTCTTCAGCTATAATAGTATTGCTAAATATCTTCTTAGCCTGCTCTAGTAAAGGCTCTGTTTCACTATACCTAGCGGATATATGTGTTACGACGAGTTTAGATACGTTCGCCAACCTAGCTATTTCAGCGGCGTCAACTATAGTACTGTGTCCTTCAATTCTAGCCTTATCTTTAAGCTCCCCATCGAAGGTAGCTTCATGTATGAGTAGGTCTGCATTAGCTGCCAACTTTACAAGCTTCATAGATGGACGCGTATCACCACTGTAAACTATCTTCAAACCCCTTCTAGGAGGACCTAATACGTCTTCAGGCTTTATCACCCTTCCATCTTCAAGCGTTATAGGTCTACCCTTCTGAAGCATCTTCCAGAGGGGGCCTTCAGGAACACCTAGAGCTAAAGCCTTCTCTCTATAGAATTTACCAGGCCTAGGATATTCCACTATAGCGTATGAGAAATTTTGAATACTATGGTCTGTTTCAACTGCTTGAATACTGTAATCTGAGCTTCTGCAAGTCTCTCCTTCTGAAGTGCTATATATCTCCAATGGATAGTTTAGCTCGCCGACGACTGTTTCAATTACATGTTCTAGAAAGTCTTTAAGCGCTTGAGGACCGTATATTTGAAGCGGTTTAACCCTACCCATCATAGACATCGTTTGAAGGAGGCCGGGCAATCCGAGGATGTGGTCGCTATGCATATGGGATATGAATATTTTCATCGGCCTTCCGAATCCCAATCCAGCTTTAATCATCTGCTTCTGCGTCCCCTCACCGCAGTCGAACATTAAAAGCTCACCTTCTCTTTGAACAACTAGAGAAGGCATACCCCTCTTAGTTGTAGGTACACTTCCAGATGTCCCTAGGAAAATTACTTTAACACTCAATTTTCAACCCTCACTAAGCTGTAACAGTCTTCTGAACTTAACGTGTAAGCTTATAATATCTGGATATAGAATTTCAACCTTTCTTTAAAAACCCGTATACAAATAGGTTTTGTGAAATTCGAAATCGATAATAGTAAGTCTTCCCCCCTATACATAGGGGAGTGTTTGGTTTTGAAAGAAGCTTACCTATACAGTTCCCTAAACGGCAAAGTTCAATGTCATTTATGCGGTAGGAGATGCATTATTTCAGATAGAGGGGTAGGCTTCTGTGGTGTCCGTAAAAATTTAGATGGTAAACTCTACAGTTTAGTCTACGGTAAGGCTGTAGCTGCGGCGGCAGACCCTATTATGAAGAAGCCTCTATACCACTTTCACCCAGGCTCGTCTGTAATGAGCATAGCCACCGTAGGTTGCAACTTCAGATGCAAATACTGTGATAATTGGGTTATAAGTCAAGATAGGGAGGTTAAAGGTATGGATTTACCACCCGATAAGGTCGTCCAACTCACTTTGGAGTACGATTGTCAAGGTATAAGCTATACTTACACGGAGCCGACGATATTCATGGAGTATGCCTACGATACAGCTAAGATTGCTAAAGAAAAAGGACTGTTCAATACCTTCGTAACAAATGGATATATGACTCCTGAAGCAGTTGAATTCATTTCACCTTTCCTCGACGCTGCTACCGTGGATTTTAAAGGCTCAGCCAACCCGGAGTTTTACAAGACTATGGCTGCTGTACCAGACGTAGAGCCCATATACGAGTGTTTAAAGGCTTTGAAGAGTAGAAACGTGCATATTGAGATAACAGACCTCATAGTTACCAAGTACGGAGACTCCATGGAAGACTTAAAAATGCTAGCCACTTGGATTAAAGATAACCTTGGACCTGATACGCCATTCCATATACTGAGGTTCCACCCAGACTATAAGCTTACAGATGTCCCATCAACCCCCCTAAACACGCTTGAGAAGGCTTATGAAACTGCTAAAGACGTGGGTCTACATTACGTCTATCTTGGAAATGTACCTGGACACAGGTATGAACACACCTATTGTCCAAACTGCGGTGAACGTGTTATTGAAAGATACGGCTTTTACATATCTAGGTGGCTTTTAACGAAGGATAAGAAATGTCCGAGTTGCGGGTGGAGTATACCGATAAGAGGCGTTTATCATCCAGGCGGTTTAGAATATCACATGCCAGTCATATAGATTCTCTAGGTCTCCTAAGTTCCGGCGGTGGAAGCTTAGTAAACTCATAGTGAGGTTCATTCTGATACCAGTAGGCTACACTAGACCAATCGTCACTCCTATCGTTGGCATGTCCATGTTCAATAGTGACTTTTATCGACTTTCTAAAGAATATAGGGTCTTCTATGTGAAACCTATACATTGAAGAAGGGCCAGTCCAATCGGGCCTCCCCATGAGTGGAAAACCGTGGAATAGCCCGTAGAATTCTCTGTTAAAACCCCAAGCAGACCCTATATAGTCTTCAGTCCCCGTCCCATGTATCGATGGAGGCCACTTCTCCCCGTCTATAAAGATCATTTCATCCCCCTCACCCCACCATCCTGGTTTTAATCCGTAGACGCTTAAGATGCACCCAACGTATCTTCCATAACCATAGGCTTCAAGTATCAGATAGTTACCTTCACCACCTATATTCTTCCCCTCTTCACCAGGTGGATATTGGATGGCGTCTGTGGGATTTTCCCTCCTCCATTTTGCGTGAAACCTGAGCATATTTCCATCTAAAGCAGGCAGCTCTTCATAGTCTATGTGATAGTAGAATGCGCCAACAGGTTTATCGCTTTGATTTTCAATTTCAATCCTAGCACTTTTAGAGAAAGGCATGGGGAAGTAACAGTTAAAGCCCCTATCACACGTCATGGTTAACGGAAGAGATATGAAGTGTTTAGCAACACCGTGTCCAATTCCAAAGAAATCCCCTATCGGTGTTTCAACGCTTGGATTCGGCTCTCCATCCCAGTACATTCTAAGCACTATGTTTCTCAAGTAGTATTTATCTTCAGAGGCTATTGTACACCATATATGTCTGATCACGCCAGTTCCATCTATGTTTGCTAAAACCTTAGTCTCCCAAGGCTTCACAGTTATAAAGTCTCTATTGCCACCTGTTCTATCGTAGCTTGAAACTCTCCTTGGATAGGATTCACGATAGTATGGTAGTGCCGCCAAACCACCTAAAATGTATGGAGGAAAGCTCATACTTGATAATTAGAAAACATTACTCTTTAAATTTTACCAAAATCTGCACGTTTGTCGCTGATTGAAGCGCCGAGTTTAGATGGATTGGGAGCGGAGCTCGTTCTTTACAAAATTCTCGACTTGGCTGAGCAAGCACTCTTCATCTACAACCTTCTTACCAGTTGAGTAGGCTTCATCTACCGCTTCAAGCACTATGTTTTTGACGTCTCTAGGAGTTATACTATACTCGTCTCTAACGCTTATACCTCTCCTAGGTATCGACGCTTCATATACGAGCCTTCTACGCTTAACAATAGACCAAATCTTCTCAAACACTTCATCTTTCAAAACCTTTCCGTCTTTGAGACTTGGATCTAAAGCTATCTTTGAAGTATAGAAGTCGAATAGCCGTTTAACAGATTCTCTAGTCTTAGGAGGAGGAACATATAGGACTTTTTTGACCCTATCTAGTAGAGCTGGGTCTATTACAGATGGGAAGTTTGTTGCAAATATCACGGCAATATTCTTATTCGTTTCAAACCCCTCCCCCAACTCCACTAGAAGCTGATTCAACATACCCTGTACATCTCTACCAGCATCTGTAGTTACGTCAACTCTAGCCCTACCTATGGCATCCACCTCATCTATGAATAGTATGCTCGGCGCTATTTCTCTAGCAAGTCTAAAAATCTCCTTAATGTTTCTAGCAGATTCACCAAGCCACTTAGATACGACTTCATATCCATCGACTTTTATAAAGCTAGTTTTATGACCATACAGTGTACAGGTGCCAGCTATAGCCTTAGCCATGTAGGTTTTCCCAGTACCTGGGGGGCCATATAACAGTACAGATCCGCCTTCTTCTAGAAGCCTCTTATCTAGGAGGAGACTTTCCCTACGCTCTCTACTGACCGGGTTTAAAATCCACTCTACGACTTTTCTAAGCTCATTAAGCTCATATTCGAGCCCCACGACATCGTCGTAGTATACTTTTACCTCCCTCTCAACCTTATAGCTCCAGGCTGAAGTATCTTTGAGGTTTTCGACAATACCTATGATAGTCCCCCGATTAGGTGAAAGCACAACATCCATGCCAGGTGAAACCTTACCAGCGCATTCAGGTGAAATAGACACCTCATACATTTGACCGCTGAATTTAACGTAGGCTCTATCATCCTTAACGTCTACAACCGTCCCAACAGGCTTCATACCCTGCTTAAGCTCTTCAATGATCTGGTAGCACTTCCTCAGCTCCATCTGTAAATACTCTATCTGCCGCTCCTTGCGCATGAGCTCCCGCTCAAGCTCGTAGATTTCACTATATCTGTCCATTAGCCCCCTCCCTTAAGGTCAATAAGATATAGCGAAAGCTCATATTTTAAGATATAGTAGGGGGAAGTTAAAAATAATGGGGTTACGCACCATACTTTTCAGCTAAATTCACTACGTCCAATATGATCGGCATAAGATCAAGTCCTCTTATACGGTTTAAACCGCCTCTAGCAGCTTTAACCTCATCGAAACCTTCAACATAATCTCTCCTGACTTCTTCACCACACATCATTATTGGCACTGGGTCGGCTGAATGCGTCTTTATAGAGCATGGCGTTGAGTGATCCGCAGTAATTACGATTAAAGTATCCTCTAAGGTTATAAGCGGCTCTAAAGCCTCATCTATACGCTGTATCACTTCAATCTTCCTCTTATAATCTCCATCCTCACCCGCCAGATCGGGTTGCTTAAAGTGGAGGAAGACAAAGTCAGACTTTGTGAGAGCTTTTAGAGACGCTTCAACCTTGGCCTTATAGTTTGTTTCATAGGTGCCTGTTGCTCCCACTACGTTTAAAACATTCATCCCGACAAACTTAGCCACACCCTTATAGAGGGTTCCTCCAGCTATACATGACGCTTTAAGCTTGTAACGCTCTTCAAACCCCTCAACCTTGGTTAATATACTTGCCCCCCTTGGAAGCACTACGTTAGCCGGAGGTAGACTCCGCTTAACCCTATCCCTATTAACCCAGTGATCTTTAAGAACTCTATAAGATTCTTTAACAATACTGTCGACTAAGCTGGCTGTTTTAATGGCTTCAGGAGATGAATCTAACGGTTCACACTTCTTAACCTTTAAGCCTGTTTTACCGGGATCTGTGTCTGAAACCTTCCAAGAAAGTCCCTCACCCCTCATAATGATAACCCCTCTATGTTCGACGGCTTCTTTAAAAACAAGTTCTACCCCTGGTATGGAGATTTCGTTTAACGCCTTAGCCAGTTCTGCCGTATGCTCACCTATCCTTCCAGCTCTCCTGTCGGTGATAACCATTCTATCATCTACAGTCGCGAAATTGAACCTGAATACTATGTCCCCCTCTTTAAGCTCTAATCCCAAACCTAAGGCTTCGAAAATCCCCCTACCCGTGTAGTACTTCTTCGGGTCGTAGCCGAATAGTGCTAGGTGGGCTGGTGCACTTCCAGGTCTTACACCGGGGGCTACGGCATCCATGATCCCCTTAATTCCAATCAGCGAGAGCCTTTCAAGATTCGGTTTTTCAGCGGCGGATAAAGGCGTCCTATAGTTTAATTCTCTAATGGGTCTATCTCCTAGACCATCGCATACTATTAACAGTATTTTCACAGACCCACCCTCCATTTATCGATTGAAAGCCGCGTATTTCAGCTCGGCAATCTTCTCCCACAGCGTACGCAGAATTTTGCATCAGGCGGATTTTTAAACTCACAGTAGGGGCATATCTTCTCCAATCCAACACTTATGGGTGTGGGAGGTGGAGCAGTTGGTGGGGTTGCTAGAGCCGGGGCTTGCGCAGGTTTCTCATACTGAGATTTAAGCAGTACAACGTCACCTATAGCTTGAATTTCAGCCCAAGGTATGTTCAATTCCCTACCTGCACTGTCTACGGATATGGCTAATTCTACACCTTCAGGTGTTATGCTGAATGATAAGTCTTTAACTGTACCTATTATATAGCCTCTTTTTTCAACAACCTGCTTACCGACGACCTCCCCCCTCTTAATGAAGATTTTACCTTCAGGTTTTTCACTCAAATTACACACCACTTAACCATTCTAGGAACTTAACTAAAAACATTATGTAGCTCATAGGGTGAAAAGTTGGAAAACTGTTACTTTAGTAAATGGAAAAGTTTAAAACTTAGAAAATAGTAGTCTTTACTGACCGCGTATTTTGGGGTTGGTCTTGAAGGAGTTGAAGTATTGTTCTCCTGACTGCCAATTCTTCAGATGCGCTAAGAAATCCTTGAAAACCAGTAGAGGAAGCGCGTGGTGCACTTACACAAACGACTACTGTGTTGGATACAAGTGTAACTATGCCAGTTGCATTCGAAACAAACTATTAAACAACGGCGTATGCGGTTTAACGATTAAAAGGCAAACTGAAGACCTAGAGCCTACTGAAGAATTGGAAGTTCAAATTAAGGTTAGAAGCAAGTTGATGAAGAAGTTGGGTGAAAGAGAGATATTCTAGCATTATCCCTATTTTCTTTTCAAAGTTAAATTATCAGGGGGCGGAAGTTGCTTGGCTTACAGACTATCTTCAAGTCTGGTAGACCATACATGAGCGTTGTTTTACCTGGTAATTCAACCTCCCTACCTAGTTTTTCAATGAAAGTTTTAAACGGGTAATCTTCACTTTCAACTTCGATTCTCCCACCTATGAGCAACTCCTCCCTCTTCCAAGCGTTAACTCTTATCTTCACATTTAAGTCAACTATACCTTGAAGCGGCCTTCTACGGGATACGAGCGTTTGAATATCTCCATAAGCTGTCTTCGACGGAGTCACATCTATAGTAAACTGCTCCAAGTCTCTTTCAAAGAAGAACTTCGCTCCAGGCTTTTCTGAAGGTATAGGCCCGATTATAGCTGTTGAAACAGCGTCGTCTTTAAGCTTGTATTTAAGCCAGAGGTTTACCAACCCCCTCCCATCCGTTTCCTCCGGTTTTAAACGCCACTCCACCACGGAGAAATCATTAATTGAACTCTTCCAACTGCCATCTACTTTAAAACAGACACCCCAGAGGAAGTTCGGGTTACCTGTAAACTTGGGCTTTACATAATGCCACGATAGTCTAATTCTTCCGTCAAATTCTTCCACTCGCTCCGGCTCCATGGGATAGAAGTCCTTAAAAGAGCACCCTTCAAGTCCACCGATTTCAATTATTATCCTGTCTTCAGGTGTGAGACTGTGTGTTTCTGGTTGAGGTGTGTGTATGGCCAGAGATATAGATGACGGCTTAACCTCCTCTTGTAGAATGTAAAATTCAACCGTTTTGAAGACTTTAAACAACTCCACCTAGAGAATTTAAGTTGAAAATACATATATAGGTTTACCCGTGATAAACTAGTAAAGCATCTACTGTCTTCTTCAACTCAAAGAAGTGTAAGAAATTCTTTAATAAGTTAATATGGTTAGAATGAGTTGAATTGTCTGGGGAAGAAGCCATCGGAGTGGTCGAAGGAGATATATCCGTCACAAGGTTTAAATTTAAAGCTTTAACCGAAGACGTGGGGCTGAACGATTACGTTGAACTTAGATGCGAGGAAGAGAGCTATGTAGCATTGATTACAAACGTCCATAGAACCGTGGACGGGATTATGTGCGAGTGTAGCTTCATAGGATTGGGGCCTAGAAAGCCCCTACCCGTTGGAACAAAGGTATATAGGGTTTCAGAGGAGAATCTTAGAAAAAGCCTAGGTTTAACGACCGATGAGAAGAAGGGTATATACATAGGCCGTTTAATAGGCTACGGTTGTAAAGTCTTCCTACCCATTAAAGGCATGGGTAGGATATTCATAGTCGGTAAACCAGGCTCCGGGAAAAGCTATACAGTCGGTGTCATAGTAGAGGAGTTTCTTAAGAAGGGTATTCCAGTCGTCATAATAGATCCGCACGGAGAATACTCTAGTCTGAAGATTCCAAACCCATCATCCGGCTCTGAGGTTGAATCTAAATCCTACGTGAACCAGGTTTTAGAGTTTGGAGATCCTCAGATAAACCCCGGTGTTGACGTTGGATTAGATTCTTTAAAAGTCGCTGAACCCGAAGACCTCGTTGTACCCGGTCAGTGTACAATTATAAACCTCAGGGGAATAGTTGAAGAAGAACAGGTTGCATTGGTCAGTGAGGTTTTAGACAAGCTTTTTCAAGCCTCTATAACTAGGAGGATTAAACCGTTCTACTGCTTTATGGATGAAGCCCATAAGTTTGCGGGTAAGGAGAAAAGGTCTACTACGGAGTTTGTTAAGAGGTTTGCTCAAGAAGGTAGAAAGTTCGGAGCAAATCTCGTAGTGGTTACTCAGAGACCCCAACTCTTAGACACCACTGTTAGAGGTCTTGTAGGTACTTGGATAATACATAGAGTGACGGATCCAAACGACATTAAGATAGTTTTAGAGAGTGGAGGTTTGGGGAAGAAGTGGGAAGAGATAATACAATGGCTTGATAAAGGTGAAGCCGTTATCACGGGAGAGGTTGTTGAAAAAGTTCCAATACTTGTTAAGATTAGGGCTAGAGAGACTATGCACGGCGCTCCGGGTTTCAACCCCCTCGATTTCGCCGAGCCTGAGTTGAAGGATAGGATTTCACAGCGTATTAGAGATACTAAGCGTAGGCTTATCAGCAGGCAGAGGGATGAACAGTACTGGGATGCTCCTCCAGATATAACTCCAGATCTACCTCAAGGTTTCCTACCGATGAAGGTTGAAGTGAAAACGATTATTGATGAACTTTCAAGCAGATGCCCATACTTGTCTATAGAGCTCAACGACTATAAGCTTGAATATAAACCTGCACTTCAATATGAAGTACGAGCTCAAGTCAACAGACGAGAGCCTAATGTAAATTTCCAACGTGATTTGGCTGGTTTTACACCGTTGACTGAAGGGTTCAATTTAACGCGTATGGATGCCTATGGAGTATCTTTCGATGAATTATCCTCCACCACACTTTTAACCGAACCGCCGTCTAAGGGGCGTTATGTTCAGCCAGGTGTAGATTTATCCGAGAGAGGCTTTAAAAGGCTTCTCAGAGGCTTAAAGGTAAATGCATCTATGAGACTTGCTCAAGTGGTTTATTATCATCCAGGTCTAGGATATGCTTCTCAAACTTCAGATAGGAAGGCGTTTATTGAAGAGTGTCGTCGAGAAGCTAAGCGTCTCATAGAGAATGAGATTAAGCAAGAGTTCGATAGTTTTCAGAAGATTTTGGAGAATGTTAGGGAAGAATATAAGCGTAAGAGGGAGATTATGATGAAGAGCATGGATGAGCTTGAAGAGCTCATGAAAAGCGTTAAACGGCTTAAAAGCGAGCTTAACGACGCCCGTAGATCGAGCAAACCCGTTAGAAGGATTAAAACGATGGTTGAGGCAAGGGAGGAGAAGATTGAAAAACTTAAGAAGAGGATTGCCACGTTGGAGGAGGAGTTAAAGGAGCTTAAAAGATATGAGGAGTCTTTACTGCAAGATTGGAATGTTAAGATGAATTCTATAAAGGATAAATATATGAATCTTGAGAAGACAGCTGTAAGAAGCTACGTTATACAACCCTCTTCCAAAGAGCTGGAGGTAACTCTCCTTCAACTCGTATGGGTGCCTACATTTAAAACGATTTTAACCGTTTCCTCGGGCGATTCTAAGACAACCATGGTTGTGACTTGGAACGCTGTCAACGGCAGGGGGTTTTATGGAGAATGCGTAGAATGCAGTAGAACTATAAATGCTCCAGATGAATTTCTACTATGCTGGATTTGCCTTAAACCGATATGTGAAGAACACAAGCACCTTTGTGAGAGCTGCGGTAAGCCTGTATGCTCAGTACATTCTTGGAAGTGTGATGTTTGCGGTAGGATGTTGTGCGATGATGAAGAGAAGTATACATGTGGTTTATGCTTAAAACTCATCTGCGACAGGTGTGCTAGAAAGTGTGCAGAATGTGATCCCTCTACCGCCTATTGTCCAGACGATATCGTTGAATGCTCTCACTGCGGTTTAAGCTTATGTAGGGAGCATTTTAAAGAACACCTAACGTGGTGCGACGTTTGCGGTGAAGAAGTATGCATTAAATCTGCCAACGTCTGCTCGATATGTGGTAAAACTCTGTGTTCTTCATGCGTAGCTAAATGTTCTAAATGCGGTAAGCCTATATGCCCAGATCATGTTTGGATTTGCAATGTCTGCGGTAAAAGCTTCTGCGCAAATGAGGAGAAACATATCTGTGGAGTATGCAGTAAACCGATATGTGGCGATGATGCCGTTAAATGTCAGTCTTGCGGAGGCTTTGTAGGACGGACGCGCATCGTTAAATGTCCCAATTGCGGTCTGGAAGTCTGCGAAAACTGTATAGTCGTTAAAAGGAAGGGTTTATTTAGAAATATCGGCTGCAAATTATGTCTTGGTGATTAGAATTTTTGGACGTTATAAATGAGGGGGACTGCATACTTCTATATTTAGACGGTAGGAGAAGCTTCCTAGTTGAGGCTACAGATAGGATTTTCCATACCCATAGGGGGTATTTAAAACTTAAGGAGCTTATAGGTCAACCCTATGGGACGCGCGTTAAAAGCAGTATGGGTGTAGAATTCATAGTGTTAAAACCCGCTCTTAGAGAACTCGTACTTAAAAAGTTTAGAAGACCGACTCAAATAGTCTACCCTAAAGATGTAGGTTTAATTTTAACCTACACTGGTATAGGGCCTGGCTTTAGGGTCGCTGAAGCGGGAGTTGGTTCTGGTGCTTTAACGGCCTTCCTCGCATACTACGTTAGACCCACTGGTAAAGTCTACGGCTATGAAGTTAGGTCAGACTTCATTAAAATTGCTAGGAAAAACCTCTCATATACTGGTTTAATGGATTACATAGAGCTTAAACTTAAAGATGTCAGAGAAGGTTTTGATGAAAAAGACCTCGATGCCGTAGTTTTAGACCTCCCAACACCTTGGGAGGTTGTACCTAAGGCTTATGATGCTTTAAAAAATGGCGGCATCTTAGTAAGCTTCAGCCCAACTATAAATCAGGTGGAGAAAACCGTTGAAGCAGCTAGGATGCATGGCTTCACATCCATAGAGGCTGTTGAATGTTTAGAACGTCATTTAAAAGTTAAAGTTGGTGAGACAAGACCTGAAACAGTTATGGTCGGTCATACAGGTTACCTAGTTTTTGCACGTAAATCGCTAAAACAGTAAATGGACTTGTTTCTATGCGAAAGGCTGATTGAAGGAATTGAAAAGGTATGAATCTCACTTAGGAAGTTTTACGGTAGATTTTTAAGGCAATGTCCTTTTTAACGTCTTCAATTGTTAAATGGATTTCCCCGTTCGTTGCAACCACTTCCTCAGTTCTCATCACAACTCCAGAATACGTATCCCAATATTCAACAATGTAGCTTCCATCTTTAAAGCCACATAATTCAACTTCGACTTTCTCAACGGGCTCTACGGGTATGTTATTGACTACATTCCACCACGTATGATCTTTGTTCTGAATCCATAGAAGCGACATAGTATCATTCTTAAGACCTATTACTCTCACCTTGCTCTGTTTGGCTATGGCATTTGTAAATTTTATATAGTCAAATGTAAGCCAATCCCCACCAGAATTGTCGAATCTTAATTTGTGAACTCCAGGTGGAACAGCTACTTTAACATCTAAATTGTACTCTCCGGCTTCAGCGTCATTTTTACCGTCAACGTCTTTGAAAACTCTACTCTCCACTAGGAGATCATCTATGTATACGTCTAGAGTAGCTCCACTCTTACTTACGGAGTTTACATGTATTACTGCTTCTCCACCATAAGGGAGTGAAACTACAAATGTTGGATTGTTTTTAAGCTCCGGGTGGGCTTTACCATGTATGAAGGATGAAAGCTGTGAGACGTTTGCAACTTTTCCGTCCACCTCTATTTTGAATACGTTGACCTCCGGCTTAGCCCATCCCAAACTTGGATATATGGTAATTTCCGTTAAATCTTCCCTCTTAAGCGGGCTTGGAATTAAGACTTTAGCTTGAATTTTGACGAATCTACTCTCCTCTAGGTTTACACCTTTAAGATAGTTGCTCAATGCTTTAAAGTGCCCGTAGAGGTTATATGGGTGGATGTAGTTGTCCCACCACCAAAGCATGGAAGTAGATGCTGAGCCTGAGAGTACGGAGGACTATATTCCGTTATGCAGTTCAACATCCTTATAGTAGTATGGGCTGTCAAACCACCTCCAATCCGCTCCAAACTCTGTGATTAAAATTGGCTTACCGTAGTTAATCCATAGATTTTCAACTATTTCTGGAATTACACCAGCAATGTCTTTGAAAGATTGAGGCCCGTATTTATGAACCGTTACAAAGTCTATTCCGCTTAAGCCTCCCAGTCTAGGGTCTGAGCTTGTCGTAATCAAATGCCTATAAGGGCCTATTCCCCTTATGTATTTGGCCATTTCCTCATGCCACTTAGCAACTACGTCGAAATCGTAGTTATCTGTCAATTCAACTTCATTCCAAAGCTCCCATGCTAGAACGCGTGTACTATAACCCCACCTAGCAACTATGTATCTTAAACGTTTCTTGAATAGTCTTATAGTGTTTTCATCTGTCCAGAAGTCTTCAGGTTTATTCAACGGTCCACCATTTTTAGCATTGTATGGATTGTCGTTCCACTGTCCAGTTAATCCGCCTGACTGTAACTGCCCATGGTTCATAAGGCATAGGATTATGTAAATGCCCTCTTCTTCAGCTTTTTTAATCACATAGTCTAAACGCCATGCCTCTGCTAAATCGTAGTACCCGAGCCTCTTCCACTCTATTCCAAACGCCCAAGGTGCCATCCAAATTCTTGTTATGTTCTCCCCTGACTTATTCATGGCTGAAAACCACTCATCGTAATCGAATGTCCCCCGGTTGCCGAACCAGCAGACGTTATGTCCTATGAAGAAGAGAGATTCACCGTTTTCAACTTTGAAGTACCTCTTATCTACTTCACTTATTCTGATGAAGCCTCCCCTATCGGACTCATATACGTCAAATGTGAGTTCTTCTGAAGTTATTGTATGGTCGGTCGTTCTTAGGATTACGTGAAGCTTGTAGGTACCCACCTCCATCGGTGTAAACCTTATCTTCCAGTATGGCTCATCCACAGGGGTTAGTATTTCCCTACCTTCTACAAGTTCACGTTTAAACTCTTGATAGTAGAAGGCTGGTATTTCGATTATTTCACCTTTAGACGTTTCGATTAGAGCTGAAACGTCTACTTCATCCGGGTTGAATGGGTTTTTAAAATCACCCGTTACGTTTAAATCCAGTTCTAAGAGACCGTATAATGGAACCTTCTGAGAACTCACTCGGATTATGCTTAAACTGGGCTTCATGAGAGTTCTCTTAAAGATTAGGTTTTCAAGGTAATAAAATGTGATGACTAGTCCCAAGATTGCGAGGATAATTGGTAGTAACTTCTTCACACTGGAACATTTTAAGTGAATGTTTCCCATAAATGGCTCCCTATTCTAGCGTTTCAGAAGGTTTAATATTATCACTGTCACTCTGTAGGCGACGTTTTAACATTAAGGGTGCTAGGGATGTTATGACATTGTTTATAATTATTATGTTCGTTACAATTAGCGGATATAATGGTGCTATTGCCACCTGATGTATGGTCAATTCATCGTAAACATTTAAGCTTAGCACTGCGTTTGCTAAGCCAGTTCCACACATAAGAGTCATAAACGTTCTATACCCGTGGAGATTACTCTTATACGTGGATACGTTGACTGCGAGTTTACGGATTGCAAGGTTTATTCCGAGTATTATTCCAGCATACATAATCCCCGCCACATTTGGTATGTAGATTAACCCTAAGAATAGGAAAAATAGGACCCTAACTAGGAATGTGATCTCATCCTGGAAGGCTTTAAATCTCTTAATACTTTCCATTAGATTGTGCACGTATTGTAAGTTTAAGCGTTCCAGTAGTGTTCCTATGATTAAATCTAAAAATCGGAATCCCCGCTCATCTGAATTTAAGTATTGCAGTAGCATTCCTAGCATGAGTCCGAAGGCTAAAGCCGATAAAGCCCCACTTCCACCTAGAAGCTCCACTCCAGTATAACACATGACCAATGCCGCTAAAGTGAGCATGTATGTGTATTCTTGCTCCCTAACGACCTCTAATATTTTGATCCAGGCTATTCCGACAATAGCTCCGAATATTATACCGAATATGAATTTCGCCGTCAGAGATGATAGTATACTTCGAATATCGAAGGACCCTCATCAAATATACTTTTAGGAATACTGTAACTAGCACTATATTGAGTATGTCTGTAAGCGTAGATTCTAAGGATAGTATTGTCTTAACTTCCTCTGGAACGCTAAGTTTAGAAATTAGCGGTATCACTACGACTGAGCTTGTCCCAGCTGTCATGGGTCCTAAGATCAACGCTTCAATCCAATTAAGGCCTAATAAGAAGCGCCCCAAAAATGTTGTGGAAAATGTTGCGAAAATTACGTATGAGAATGCTAATATCACCGATCTTATACTCTGCGATAGAAGCGTGTAAACGTTCATGTTTAAACCTCCTTGGAAGAGAATTAACGTTAAGGTTAAAGCTGTGAAGATTGGCATTACGGGTAGGAGGTTTTCTTGTGAGAAAAGTTTGAGTATGGGTCCGAATACTAAGCCGACGAGTATTAAGAACAATGTATCTGGAAAACTCGTCTTTTTAAAGATAATATTGGCCAGAAAACCTACAACTACTATCGTAACGGCTACTGTAAAAACCGTTATAACATCAGCCCATGTAATCTCCTTTACGTATTAAGAGTGTTATAGCCAGTATATACGGTTTTTTTATCTTTTATCTCTATTAGAAGGCGTCTATCTTAGCATGTACTCTTCATACTGTTTAACGTATTCTACGGATCTTTTAACGTCTGAGAACAGCTTTCTAACGACTTCTATATCATCCTTAGTTACCGTGTCTCTATTATCAGATTTCGCCTTCTCGGCTGCTGGGGATAGGAGTTGAACGGCATATCTTAGTGATGTTTCAACGCCGATTTTAGTCAGATAGTTTAAAGCCTCTTCTGTAATGTTTACATTTTCCTCTCTAGCTCTAATCTTGAGGATTTCCATTATCTCCTCTTCTGTGTAAAGCCTTGTATTTATGATGAGTAGCCTATCTAAGAGGTCTAAAGGCATACCGTGAGGGGCCTGAAGATCAGTCCCTCTGACAGTGGTAATGCCTCTGTTTGTGGCAAATATGACTATTGGTGCAAGCTCAGACTCTAAAACGGTACTTAAGAAGCTGAAGGCTTCGATATCGAGCATCGATACATCATCTAAGAAGAAGACGCCTGGTATTATCTCGGCAGTTCCATCCTCAACTCTTTGTTTGACGTATTCGTCAACCCTTCTCCGAATTTCAGGGTCTATTTCTCTAGCTTCGCCTCCGCCGAATAGTAGTGAGAAGAATCCTCCCCTAGCTTGAGCTTGCATCTGGTCTAAATCGTGAAGCGTTACAACGTAAACAAACTCCTTCTCCTTTTCAACCGGCCCTGAAGGTCTAGGTACAGGCTTCTCATCATAACCAGCGATTTCATATTTCTCAGCTACTTCCTCGCTTCTGCCTACCCGTATGACCTTACCAGTTTCAGCATCTATCTGTATAACGTCGCCAATCCTTATGCCTTGATTGAGCATAGCAACAACTATGGAGCTACCGACGTTGAAGCTTCTACTTTCACTCTTAGTCGTTAGAGTTATCCTAGCAGACTCTGGAACCTGCTGATACGGGTTGTAGGCGTGTCTAGTAGTCCTGATGTCGAATTGAGTAAGCTCACCTTCGTACACTTTTCTAGTCTCGTGAAGCCTAACGCCTATGGCCTTTCTAACGGCTTGCATTAAAACCTCAGTCTTCTTAAGCTCACTAGAGTATATTTCAGAACCGCTTAAAGTTATGAAGGGTACATCCCTACCAAGCTCCCTAGCGATAGCGATGGCTATGGCAGTCTTACCAGTCCCAGGAGGACCGGCCAACAGTATGGCTCTACCAGCCATCTTACCAGCTTTAATCATTCTCACTATTATACCGGCAGCTTCCCTCGCCTCAGTCTGACCAACCATACCGTCGGCTACGAGTTTAGCCTTAAGATTCTTATCAAGACCTAAGCCTTTAATATGGCTATGAGCGCCGACCCTTACAAAGCCTTTGGGAGAAATGGGGGTTATAGAAGACATGGTCAAGAAAAATACCCATAGAACACAAAAATATAATTTTTACTGTAGAATGTTCATGTTGAAAACTGCTAGAATAAAAGAGTTGGGCTAGTTTAAGGGCATTGCTCAAGTTTGCTACGTACTTCTACTATGTACTCTGCGACTTCGCAAACTGGTGCAACCCATATCTTATCTTCGTTGTCCTTTAGAAATCTTAAGAAGCCTGTTAAGTCGCAGTCTGAAACTGGCAAATGCCCCTCGTTAACGCCATGAAACGTATATATAGCCCATCCACCTTCATAGGAAGCCCTAACCGTTAATCCTATCATCTCCTCAAAACTCATCCTATGGGCAGACCAAGACCAAAGTTCATGTAGGTCGCAGGTTAATGGAGAATTGGGATAGCCGAGTTCACCCCATCCTCTAGCGGCTAGGAAAATCTCAGCAACGACGGGTATATAGCTTCTCTTAGATAATCCTCTGCCGACAGTCGTTTCATAGCATGGATATGCAAACGTCTTACTACCATTAGGTATGATTTCTCTAATCCTCCTATGCGCCTCCATTATATCAGCTCTTATATCTTCAAGAGTCATATTCTCCAAGCATTTAACAGCAGTTCTTGCAAATTGAAAGTTGCAAGAGCATGGATGTGTAAGAGTATGATTACCTATTTCATGCCCACGATCGGCAACATCCTTCCAAGGTTTAAGAAGACTTCTATAGTCTCCCTTAGGGTTTATGTAAAAAGTGGCTTTAAAACCAAACTTATCGAGGAGGGGTATGGCTATATTCAACTGAGACTGCAAGCCATCATCAAATGTAAGTGAAACGGCTACCTTCCTACCATTAGGCCAATTGAAACGCTCAACCATAACATTCAACCTCCAATTCTACAGTAATCTGTGAAAAGACCATTTAAAGCGTTTGGATTAATGACGCCTGAATGCACCAGTATCCTATACTTAAATCTTAAGCTATCGTACTTCTCAACGGTTAGAGAGCCGTTTAAAGACTTATCTCCTTCGAAGTAGGAGATGCCGAATGGATTTGCCGCAAATAGCCCATAGGCTCTAACATGCCAATACGTCGGATACCTTAAATTACTTGGATTATCGAAAACTGTTACGCCTACAATCTTACCGTTTATAGTACCTGTGTAATCGCACCATTCAGCCCTCTTACCCCAGCATCTCTCCTCCCCGATACCTCCCCTAGAGTTCCTTATAATTCCTCCAGCATCCCCCCTCATAGAGGGTGCAACCCTTAAGGAGATTATACCGCCCTCCTTCGTATCTCCAAACTTAACATCGCCATAGCTTGCCGTAAAATTAACTTCCACGTCTATAATCCTTAAACCATTCACTGTTTTCCTAAAGATGAACCTTCTATGGACGTCTAAGACTGGGCTACTGGTTTTAGCCATCCAGACTTCATCGGATTCAATAATACCTAGATCTTCTGAACTTTCAATTGAAACGCTTCTAACAATTTGCCTACTGCTTTCAGGAGTTTCACTCCAGAAGTCCACACCGTTAATATCTCCATGAGCCGTCCACATAGACCTATGATGCATATGGTCTCTAGGACCATCCTCAGTTATACATAAACCACCGGGTGCGTTCAAGGTATATATGTACGGTTTAAACTGCCTACGGTTATCGAAGAGGTATCTAGATACAAGTTCGTCGCCTTCACGTACCTCAATGATGCCTTCACTAATCTTCTTTAATTCAAACACCATGATAATCTTGTTAAATTAAACTTGAAAACTCTTAAGAATTTATCCTTAATGGGGAAAATTCTAAACCTCATTTAACAGACCCACTCCACTACGTATAATCTTCTACTACATGGGGTATGTTTGTTTCCAAGCTTTAGAAGAGCATCCGAGACGTTTTTAAGTGGCTGTAAAATCTTCTATAGAGTGAAAACATGAGTAGAGCGGTATTGATGAGCATATTATTGGAAATGGGGATTTTGCTTAACGATTATGAGGTTGGAGAGCTATATCGTGAACTTCTTAACTATTTTGGACTTGCGGGCGCATTGGATGAATGTCAAGCTCTTGAATCCGCTTGGAAAGATCCATACAATAGGCGTGAAATAGAAAGATTCATAAAAGCGTGGCTTAGAAGAAGACGGGAAAGAAGAGAAGTAGCCGTTGGTGTTGCATAATTGTAGAGATTTGAGTTTAACGTATGCACGTATCGCATCAACCACTATACTTCGAAAAATCTTCTAAGGGTTTCTAAGCTTCTACCAGCTACATATACTGGGTCGCTTTCATCCCTTAAAACTTCAACTGAAACATATCCAGAGTACTTTACCTGTTTTAAAGCATCTGCGACTTCTCCATAATCTACAGAACCGAAGCCAGGGCCTCCTCTATTATCGTCATTCGCATGGAAATGTCTCAAATGTTTAGCACCGAGAATTATCTGGTCTCTAATAGGTCTGCCTGTTCCACTCATAAAGTAGACGTCGAGGATGAGTTTGAAATTCGGTTTGGCAACTTCATCTATAAGCTTTAAGGCTTCTTCAATTGTTGTTATAAAATTTGTAAGCTCACTTCTGAGAGGCTCAATGCATAAGATTACGTCATAATCCGATAGATATTCTGCACAGTCTTTAAACGCTTCAACAGTCCACTCCCATGCATCTTCATACGTTACATTCTGTAGAACAATCCTCTGCTTAGGCGAGCCGAAAACCAGTATCCTTCCACCCAAATCCCGGCAGAAGACTCCTAGACACTTTAGATATTCTACTGTTCTCTGCCTCACATCCGGGTTTGGATGGTTTATGTGAAGCCCTTCTGGTTTAACTAGAAGCCAATGGAGCCCGGCAACCTCTAAACCATTTTGGACGGCAAGGCTTTTAATAGTCTCACGTTTAGATATTGGGATTTTCCTAACGTCATCTGTGAGTGTGAAAGGAGCTAATTCGACAGCATGATAGCCTAGTTTTCTAATACAACTGAAGGTCTCCGGAAGACTCCAACCCTTAAAAAGCTCGTTACAAATTGAAAATTTTATCAACAACTGTCACCTATACAATGATTATGAAGACATCACATGATTTAGTGAAGAAAGGTTTAAATTTTGCTACTTTTAACCCTTTTTAGAACCAAAAAAGATTGGATGGAGTTAAACTGTGAAAGTTTCTCTAGATTTTATTGATATGGCATCGTGGTTTGACTGAAGAGGGGAAATGGAAACTTATATTAGACCGAGATGGAAGTCTTACTTCTACATTTGTAGGATTATATCTAGAGCTGTTTTACAGTCTATGGCGGCTTTCAAAGGATGCCCCGGGTATGGTGAAACTTCTACGTTTAAGAAGTATTCGTAGCCTATTTCTCTTAAGGCTTTTATGACGTCTTTCCATGGGACGTTGCCCTCTAAAAGTGGTACAAACCTCCTCTCATTTAGGAGGAAGTCTTTAACGTGGACGCATACTATGTATTTGCCCAGTGTTTTAATCCAGTGTATTGGATGCCCAAGGAATAATATATTTCCAACATCGAAGTACATTTTAACGTAGTCGTGGGCTATTTCTCCAAGGTATCTCTTAAACTCTAAAGGACTGTATAGAAATCTATTCCAAACGTTTTCAACAGCTATGTAAACTCCGTAGTCTTCTGCTGATTGGACTGCTTCAAGTATGGATTTCTTTGAGAGGTTCCAAGCGTCTTCATACGAGACTTCGGGCATTGTGAAAGCCGGCACAACCAGTAGACATTTAGCGTCGAATTTATTAGCCAGTTCACAACCCTTCTTTATCAATTCAACGCCCTTTCGCCTTACGGATTCATCTGGACTCGCAAGGTTATACTTCCAGAATAGCCCGGTACATAAACTCGGAATCTTAAGCCCTAAACTATCGGCTTCTTCTTTTACACGTTTAACATCGGCGTCGGTTATCTTGAAAACGTTTAACTCACCACGCTCATCCATGTTCAATTCAACGCCCTCATAGCCTATCTTAGCGGATTCGGTTAAAACTCTACTGATCGTAAAACCCTCGGGGTAAATCCACGCATTCACACCCTTCTTCAAACAGAACACCAGCAACTATAGAGCGGCTATTGCTATTAAAATATTAGCATCGTAAAAGGTTACATTCCATGGCTTTTCTCGATAACGGCTTCAGCCCACCTTCCATATTTTATCCACAATATTGAAACCACTCCTCCCATTATATTGCTCAACGATATGGCTAACCATGCTCCGAAGGAGCCCATTCCCACCATGAAGGCTAGGAAATAGCCTAAACCCACTCTTATCCCCCAAAGCCTAAGCATTCCAATAGCAGTCGGGAAAACTGTATGCCCTGAACCTCTTCCAATAGACATTGCGACTACGAATAGTCCGAAGAATGGAAGTGTAGGCACTAAGGTTTGAAGGAAAAGGTCTGTTTCAGCTATTATACATGGGTCGTCTGCAAATATGTCAGCTAAGTAACTTCTTATTGGATATATTATGCATGCTCCCAATGCTATGAGAGCAACTATCAGAAGGACGGATTTATAGGCGACTTCTCTAGCCCTCTTAACGTTTTCAGCTCCAAGATTCTGTCCAACCATTATAGCAGTTGCTCCACTCAATCCCCATAAAGCTGCGTCTACTATGTCCATGATAACAAAGCCTATGGCGTAGGACGTAGTTGCAACTATACCCAGCATGTTTACAATCTTCAACTGTAGTAGGAAAGCTAAACCGTTCATTAAGCCTAGTGTTAAAACGGGTAAACCTATCCGTAAGACTAAAACTATCCATTTAACGTTTATGTTTCTGGTGAAGGTTACCCTTAGGTCCGGATATTCTCTTCTAATAATGTACGTTAAAGCGGTTATCGATATAATTTTGCCGATCACGTCTGTTAGAGAAGCTCCAATAACACCTAATCTTGGGAAGGGGCCTATGCCTAAAACTAGAAATGGGTCTAAAATCGTATTCACGCCGATGGCTATGCAATTGACAATTGCTGGTCTCCTAGTATCACCAAGGCTTTGAAGAAGCGTCGTATACGTTAAAGATATGTAGTTGAAGAATATTATGTCAAATGCTATTACACCAGAATACTTCATTACATCTTCAAAGATCTCAGGAGGCGTGGAGATCATATACGTGAAAATGAAGCCTCTAACTGTTAGAAGGACAACGTTTAAAATGGCACCTGAGAAGAATGCTAGAGTAAAGAATCTTGAAGCTGATAAACTAGCCTCCTTATAGTTTCTGGCCCCAATATACTGTGAGACGATACTTAGACTTGCAGCGGTTAAAGCATTGATAAGAGCTTGAAACAACATTGTAATAGGCCACACTTGTCTAGGTACCGCAACGGAAACTTCGCTGTATAGGCTTAGCCAGTATGCATCAGCCACATTATAGGCAACTACTATAAGCTGGTTTAGAAGAGGGGGGCGCCAAGCCAGAACAACGTACGGATGATAGGCCCATTAACTATTCTATCTCTATACTTGCCTATCGTATACGTATCTTGCACGTCGTTAGATTCATCAGACATAGACTACTCTTACTTAGAATGGCTTTATAAAAAATTATGCTATAAGCTTAACGTTAAGCTATGAAGCATTTTATGTCAAAAGAACTTTATAAGGTATTGCATACATTCTTCTAATTGGAAAATTGGTACGCATAGTTGTTTCAAAGTACGGTAACGTATATGACGATGAAGTGGATGAAATCCTCACTACTATGCTGGAGTGTTACAGTAGACTTATGCCTCATGAGATTTCTCTCGTAGACCTATACTTATTTGAACGCTCATCGTCTTTAGAGGCATTTCTTAAAAGCGAGTGTGAAGAGCTCGGCGTCATGGTTACGCCGTTCGCTGAAGCTTTCTTTTCCACACATGATGCATGGAGAGGAGTGCCTAGAATTACGATATGTCTTGAAAAGATTAGAACACTGCCGAAGTTTGTTAAACTTGGAGGGATACGTCATGAAGTAGCTCACACGGTTTTGCATGGAAGCTTAGAGTACTATTTGATTCAGCCTCCCCTCTCACTATTGGAAATATCAAACCAGTTTAATTTACCACTCGAATACATGAAGAACATACTATACCTTGCGTCGATCGCTGTGAAAGATTACGAGGCGACGCGTCTCCTCTACAGTCGTGGATATGTGGAAGATCAAGTGGAATATGTAAAATTTCTACTAAGGGTTTCCGAAGATGATGTAGTCTCCTGGGAGCTTTCTAAGGGAAATCCGCTACTGAAAGCTTTATACTTAATATCGATTTTAAAAACCGTTGGATGTGCTGCTCCTCTTCTGAACGATATGAAATTCGGTCAAGAAGTAAAGCAACTATTAGTGGAAAGTCTAAGCTACTTACCTAGAGAACTCTCTACTATAATCTTGAAGTTTGCTGAAGAAGCGTTCCCAACACTAGGAGCGGATACGCTGGAAAACATCGACAGTATAATACGTAAGTGTGATCAAATTTTTAAGGCTGTTTTAAATACGTGAGTCGAAAGTAAACCTATATCAAAATGGAGTTTTCATATTGAGAGTTTTAGAACTATTGAGGATATGAGGAAGACTAAGCCTACTACTAGAAGTACTTGCATAAATCCTAACGTTTGGGCGATATAGGGGCCTATGAAAGAACCTATGGCGTTACCTACGCCTACTAACGCATTGAATAGTCCGGCTTCACCTTCAGATACAAGCTCCATAGATGTTGAGAGCGTATACACGTAGAATACTGCATACATAAACCCCATCAATATGAGTATTAGCGTTACGATGGCGATGTTATTCGACGGAGACTTCACCGCTAGTATTAACGATAACGTGAGAACTCCTCGAAGGACCGCGATTTCGCCCATTTTACTCTTCTCAATCAACCATTGCGATGCAATCCACACCGTAAAATAACCTGTAACGCCGCCAAGCGAGTTCAAGGCGAATACCATGAAAACGCGGTCCATTGACATGGATAGGTTTCTTGAGAAGAATACTGGAAGTGGTGTGAAAAGTATGCTTGTAGCTAACATGAATAGGGTTAATCCTATACAGAAGCCGTGAACGTTTTCTCTTCTAATTCTCCTATTAGTCTGTATGCCGTATAGCGTTTTCGATAAGATTGTTATACCTTTATAGGCGAAGTTGACGGTCTTCTCGATTTTCACCAAACTTCTTTCAATCAATATAGGAGGATCGTCTACGAATAACATAGATGAGATAAACGCGGTTAAATGTAGTAGGCTACATATCAGCATCATGGTTTTCGCGTCGAAGTTGTAGATTGGAGTTGAAAACCCTAGAAGTAAGCCTATAAACCATCCGATTTCAGTAAAGCCTTCATAGAAGGCAAAGGCTTGAATCCACTCTTCATGCTCGTACGTTTCAGATATTATGATGTTTTTCGGAGCCTCGTGAGCAACGTGGAAAATGGATAGCAGTACGTAGAGCAACGTTAGTAGTGCTATATTCTTCGTAAGCGTGAAGACGTACAAGATGATTGCTATTGATGAAAAAGATAGAAGAATGGCCCACTTATACCGTTTCAATTTATCACATAGATAGCCCCAGAAAAACGAGAATATAATGGCTGAGAGGAGAGCGGACATAGAGATAATGCCTAGGTCTATTAAAGAACCACCGATGAATATAACGTATAGTGGGAAGAAGACTGAGAGAAATCCGAAGGCTATTTCGTGTAGGAAAAAGCCGAGAAACTTTAACATACTCTAGCAGAGCAACGTATGTTAAAAAATTTATTTACTCTTTCAAAGCCACTATAGTTAAAAGCCAGAGAGAAACTGTTTCAAAACTTTCAACTAATTTAAGGCAAATCTATGTCAAAACAATACTTTACAAGTGTTTAAACCTTTAAACGGCTGAAAGCCGTATATTGATATGTTCGGTCGTCACTATGACTACAAAGTTAAGATTTGTAGTACATGAACATTATGCGAGGAAGGCGGGGCTTCACTATGACCTTAGACTTGAATCGAATGGTGTTCTCAAAGATTGGGCTTTTAGAAAAGCACTGCCGGAGGATGTAGGAGTTAAAAGATTTGGTCTTGCTCAGGAAGACCATGATCTATCATGGTTGGATTTTGAAGGAGAGATTAGAGAAGGATATGGGGCTGGAACGATGAAAATATGGGATAAGGGATTCTACGAGGTTGTTAAAAGCACAGATAAGTTTACTATTTTAAAGTTTTACGGGAGTAGACTTAAAGGGGAATATATGCTTATGCCTTTTAGAAACGGTTGGCTCTTTTTTAAGATAAACGCTACTTAGATGCGTATACCTCGTGTTATCTTTAGCTTTAACCTTAAAGCGAAAACGTTAATAGCTTTGGCAACATATGCAATGGATGGGAGGAAGCCGATTGAAAATATACTATTGGATTGGAATAGTAGCCTTCATTGCTCTAGGAATATCTACTCTCATACCTGCACCAGCAAGTAAACTCTCACTACTAGGCTACTATGCCCACTGCTCATTCACACCAGTTAGCACGCTAATATGTTTTGTAGTAGCCGGAATAATTTACTGGCTTGGGAAAAGAAAGCAACCATGAAAAGCGTTGAATAGGGAGGCTCAACGCTGAAGACGAAACTTTACAAGATTTTTCTAGACGTAATGTTCAATCGATTTGCCAGAAAAATGCTAGGCCATATAGTTGCAGATTAATTGACTACTTCTAAGGCTTATTCAGCGACTTTGACAAACCTTAATGAAGACCCGGACTAGGGTGGTGATTAAGAGCGCAGATAGGCTCGCACCGACGCTCGAAAAACTGGCCAGCGCGTCCGATGAGTTAAAGCTGGTTGGCAGAAACATGGAGATTTTGCATATAAGCACACGATGTTACAAAAATTCTTTAATAAATTGTCAAGACTATTGGAATTATACGTGGCGAATTTCATGGAAGACGGGGATGAATTTACCGTTTCCGATAATGTTGTGAAACATGTGTTTAGAAGGCATAGAGATTGGGTTAACATGATAAGTCTAAAAAGCGTTGAGGACGTAAGAACTTTTATGATGGATGTGCTGAGGAGGCCGGATATTTTCCATGACAATATGAGATATTTCCTTCGAAAAGTAGGTGGTGATTAGTGGTTATGTGTTATAACCGTAGGCTCCGAAGCCCGCACAGCATACCTTATAAACCAGAAGAAGTATAATAGGTATAGGGTTGCAAGATGGCTATAACATCCCTGCTGGACATCGATCTCCGATTGCTTATCGAAGGCATCGAAAGAGCCTGCAGAATAGTCTTACCTAGGAAGGAAACAGAAGCATACTTAGACCCGAAAGCTGAAATTTTACACATAAGATTTTCGGAGCCTAGAGGAATGGAATGCGGAGAACCACTACCACTAAAAACATTAGCCACTATATTCAGAGATGAAGATACGAACGAAATCACAGCAATAGAAATTCTTAAACCAGAGGATCTTCTAAACGAACTCAACCCATATCTTTAACTTAACACTTGAAAAGGCTAGATCATCATCCTATTGGTTCTGTTTCAACTTGCCCATAAATTCATTTATACTCCATCAAATTCCTCCTCTATTGGAGTATTTCTGTTGTTTTGGAGGATTATCCTCCCCCTCTATCAAAGACTTATAATGGAATTAGGACTTGAACATATTTAGGTATGAGTCCCAGATTTGAACCGGCGGAATCTTATAAAGAGAATTGTAAGGAAAAATTCTTTTAAAGGTCCGGGCGGGATTTGAACCCGCGACCCCCAGCTTACCAAGCTGGTGCCCTAACCAGGCTGAGCCACCGGACCTCTATTTCTGGTTTTAGATTTGTCTCATTTAAATTTTCTCTACTGTGTTTAATTCGCCGTCTAAGGTGGGCGTTTTTCTTTTAATAAAAAAACTGGGTTTTTTAATTTTTTTTAAATTACTTTAGAGCCTGGTGGTGCTGAACCGTCAACGGTAAGCCAGACAGGTTTTCCTCCTACATCGGCGGCTAGAAGCATGCCTTTTGAAACTACGCCTGCGATTTCCTTGGATTGGAGGTTTGCTAATATTATGAAAAGCTTACCTATAAAGTAGTCGGGTCCGTATATGTCTGCTCCTCCGAGGACTACTGTACGCTGCTCTCCACCTAAATCGACGACGGCTTTAAATATTTTACTCCTACCTGGAATTCTCTCAGCAGATACTACTCTACAGACTCTTATGTCAAGCTTTTTAAACTCTTCAATTGAAACTTCACTCGACAAGTAGACACCTCAACTGAAGATGGATAGAAGTCACGTTTAAATGTTTACTTTAATTGAGCTTTAAATTGTAGAGTTCTACGGGTTTTCGTAGAACCACATACGGGCGACTTCTAAGGCTTCAGAACGTTTCATAAGACCTTTGGAAACTCTACGCGCTAAAACCCTAGCTATATCCTCCTTAGCCATAACGAGGTGACCGTAAATCTTCTCAACTGGAATTGAATAGTCTCCACCGAAACCTGTGATCTTGGTAACAGGTATAAGGTCAATCCATTCACTTAAAGCTGAACACGTCATCTCTTGGCTTATTACATGACACCAACATAGGTTAAGCCAAACGTTTGGGAAAGTCTTACCGATGATTCCTAATTCTCTAACCCAAGGAATGCCTGCGTGGTATAAGTCGAATTTCGCATTTCTATGTCTTCTAAGCATTGGAATCATATGGATGGGGTTTGTTGTTGAAAAATCTTCCCAGTTACCAGCTAACATACCCGTGTGAACGGAAATCACCATATCCAATTCTGAAGCTACTTTCACAGTTCCATTAACTAGGAATCGTTTAAAGGTTTATGATCGGATAACTCATTCTTCAAAAGCATTTTAAACATTTTATCAGCATCTTCCCTTGAAACATCTACCGTTCGACGGGCTAGAAATTTAAGACCTACAACACCGTCACGTTTCCACGTCTCCATTCTAGACTTAACATGAGAAAGATAGTCTTCAAGAGAAGAAACGTCAATATTAGGTTTTAAACCTCTAGCTTCTAAGCTTTGAGTATTTGATAGCTCCGTTAGAAGCCACATGGGCAGGATTGGGATTAAGAGGTCTCTATCTTCTTCAGGTATTCTTCCTATTTGAGTTAAGACGGCTTTTATACGGCATTTCTCCCTTAAAACCCTCCTATAAAGCCCAGGTTTATTAGCATCCTTCATACGTTTAGAAACTTCTAAGTGGTTTTCATCTGTTAAATCGTCTACACCGTAAAATTCTCTAAGCGCTATACGAACAGCTCTAAAATAGCTTGTATGCTTGCAGACTTCATAGTAGGGTTTGAAAATCCTCCACCTCTCTTCTATTGGAAGAGAAGGATCTAAAACCCTATTAAAGTCTCCAAAACTCTTAAGCATATTCTCAGGTAAACCCGCCGTTATAAGGTCTGTAAGTGTATAGTGGGAGAAAAGCGTGAAAACATCAACGTCTCTGGAAACCCTGTACTTCTCAGGAGGAAGGTGTTCATGAGCATCTACAACATAGAAATCTTCAAACTCGTTTAAAAGCCAAAGATATACTTCTCTAAGAGACATGAAAGTAAATTATACTCTGAAAGGATAAATGTCTTTACCTAAAGAAAGGTTTTAAAGAGAGATAGACGTGGCTAAAAATAGTGGGCCCGTAGCGCAGAACCCCACATTGCATCCGCAATTGGGGTGTGCAACTAGGATAGCGCGGCAGCCTCCTAAGCTGTCGGTCGTGGGTTCGAATCCCACCGGGCCCGCTCCTAAACGTGAAGAGAAGCTCGGTTTGCAGTTATTTCCTCCTCCATTGGTACTAGTACTTTTGACGGGGGTACTAGTACCGA
>Ga0185307_1000286_pt1 | contig 33400 bp, 36 predicted proteins | sample LHCtaG_FD_128010 | JGI IMG/M metagenome (GOLD analysis project Ga0185307, IMG submission 128010) | Hot spring microbial communities from Little Hot Creek, USA to study Microbial Dark Matter (Phase II) - LHC4sed_matched (SPADES... | ecosystem: Environmental > Aquatic > Thermal springs > Hot... | reverse complement strand
AAGTTTAAAGGTCAACGTGCTATTTAATAGAAATCCACTTTTAATAGGAATACTCTTAACAGGGTTTAATGTATGGTTTCTCTTGTGGTGGCTGAGTATAGGTTTAGAGATCATATTACTATCAACTAGTCTAGGAATACTCGGCTTACTAATTATATTTGCAAGTCACTTATGGCTTGACTACTTGTGGCTTATACTAGTCGCAGAAACTGGTAGGAGAGGAACTAGAATTATGAGTTCAAAGAAATATGCTCTCCTATTACTTATACTTGGAGCTATTCTAGCAATATTCGGCTTAAACATCGTGTTAAAGAGATTTACACTATATAGCATACTAATATGAGAAAAACATACTATTTCACGCGATATCTCATATAGTTAATATACAGGATAATTCGTCATTAACCTCACTAAGTTTGATGAATCTAGGTGTTCAATGAGATCTCTCGGTAAACAGCGAATATATTGTAAGTAGTAGTTTATAGTTTTAGAGACTTAATAGTAGCTTCTCAAGGCTATACAAAAACAACTACACACCACCTCACTGCTACATAATCTACGACCTCATCTATGAACCTGAAAACATAGAAGTCTTAGTTAAGCTCCTAGACAATAATACACTAGAGTCTTATGTGCTTGCTTGACGAGAATCACGAGGAAACGCGTTATACGTGTGGGATCCGAGTAGATGCTAGACACATGGAGTTGTTTCGAGAATACATGAAATCTCGTAATACAGAGCTAACTCTCTAAGAGATCAGAGACCTCGTTGAGAACATATTACGCTATAATCTTAGACAACGAGATAGTCTCAGTTGCTACAACCAGCATTAAATTGCCAAAAATACACATTATCTGTGACGTGTACACGAGGCCGGAATTTAGGGATTTAGGCTATGCTAAAGCTGTAACTTCAGCTGTAACTAAGAGAGTTGTGGCGTTAGGTGTAATAACATACCTCTGAGTAGAGGTAAATAATGAGTTAACTATTATTAAGAGTATATAATAAGCTAGGATATAGAGTCATAAATATGAGGCCATGAATTACCACGCGATCGTAGTAGTAGTAAAAATTATTAAGGTACCTTGAAATATAAGTCTCAGGTGTTACTATTGAGATTTAAACACACTGCGAGCAGGGGGAACGTGAAGTACTGGGGCATAATTATCCCAGTTCTATTAACAACAATCTCAATAGTATTCCTCTATCTTGGTGCTCCACTATATAGTCTCCTGAGGAGTCATACAGCTTATGGTGGAGCGTCGTGTTCTTTTGCAGCTTTCTCAACTATTCTAGTAGCACCGTCAATTATACTAGTAGTCTTAGGTTTAATTCTCAAATCTAAAATTCAAAAGAGCACACTTTACACCATATTGTACTCGGCTACTATGATAATTATTTACGTAGTTTTCCTACAGCTCTCACAACAAGTAGTCTTTATACCACTAGATATTCTGAGGTTTGCACCGTGGATTTTTGTGTTTAGTAGTCTCTGTGGTAATGGACCTAAAACATGCTACTACCCAGTAGAGGGTTTTCACATATTAGTAAATTGCTTATGGAGTAGTAATCCACAACTAGCTACTATGTGGATTACTTTCACAATACTACTCCTCCTAGGTTTAATACTAGAGTTCACTAATATCTACATTCCACTCTCAAAAACACTTAGAGATAATTTTATAGTAGTCTTCACAATACCCGCTAGAATTCTCAGTATTCCCGCAATACTAGTACTTATAACACTTATAACACTAATAGTAGAGAGTTTAACTACATTCACTAGTTCTACACACGCAGTACTCAATGTACACGTAGTATCTGTTATCTCACTGTACATTGCTATATGGATTGTAATCCTAATAGTATTGACACTACCATATGCTTACATTACTTTAAAACTAGAAGAGACATTGACAGGAGTATTTAACACAAAGATACTAGTGCTATGTGCTTTAACAGCAGGTCTATTAGCATTACTACACCTACGTAAAATCCACGAGATTTTAAAACTAGGGCAGAGTAAACTCAGCTAATAGAGCTAATTTACAATGAGAATTCAACTTTATACTTCACGCGAAGAGTTAAGATAATCTCATAACTCTGAGTTTACAAGATATATCTCCCTGCTAAGTATCTAGTATTAATAGTAGTTGCATGTCTATGAACTCTCTAAGAGCTGGTGCTATATTTGAGAGAAGCACGCAGAATAATCATGTAACACAGCTTAGAGAAGTTCACAGTAAGTGCTAATATTAATTTTAGATAGCTAACTAAACTTCCCAACTATAACTTGCTGTGTTCTATTACCTAGTGGTAATTCCAGTATCGATGTGTTCTTTAATTGTTACTTTAAATTCGAGTCTCGCAGTGTAATGTTTAATAAACTTGGAGTGTGATTATATGGGAGCGTTAATTTATTTGAGTAGAAAAGATACTAGTGTTTCGGGATCGATATTTCCACCAGTAATCATTACTACTACCTTCTCTCCCTGAATACTCTCTTTTACTTTAAACGCGGCTGCGAGAGCAGATGCTCCAGCGGGTTCAGCTATGATTCCTTCAAGCTCTACAAGTAGCTTTATAGCTCTAATCATTTCATCATCAGATACTAGGACAACATTGTCAATTCTGTCTTTGAGTATATTGAAAGGTAACTCGTAAGCTCTAGCTGTAGCTAATCCCTCAGCAATAGTCTTCGCATAGCCCGCGCTAACTATTCTCCCCTCTCTCCACGATAAGTAGAAGCTCGGGGCTCCTTCAGCTTGAACACCTATAACCCTTATACTAGGATCTACGCTTTTAGCAACAACTACAGCACCACTAGCCCCAGATCCTCCTCCTATAGGATTTATAATGACATCTACATCTGGAAGATCCTCGATATTTTCTAAGTGCATAGTCGCTACGCCAGGATATAGTAGTGGCTCATTTACCGGGTGTATGTAGAGCATGCCCTTCTCTTCTGCAAGTTTCTCTGCAAATTCCCTAGCTTCTTCGAAAACAGAGCCGTGGAATATTATCTCCACTCCAAGATCTCTCAGCGCCTCAATCTTAGTTCTAGATATACCCTGAGGCATTACAATAGCAGCTCTAACACCATAAAGTGACGCGGCATACGCTATTGACTGAGCGTGATTCCCTGTAGAGGCTGTTATCACACCTCTCCTAATAGCATCATCTACCTTCACACTCATGTAGTAAACTCCACCTCTAACTTTAAAAGACCTCGTCACTTGCGTATTCTCAAGCTTTAAGTACACATCACAACCTAGAACCCTTGATAATCTCTTAGAATATCTCAGAGGAGTTCTTACAATATACTTAGATATAACAGATCTTGCTTTGTAAACATCTCTCAGAGTATAGAATGTTTTCATAGAAATACCCTAGTGTACACATTAATGCTAAACTAATATTTAAATGTAAGATTTAATTGAAACTTTAAAGAAAGAAGTGTAATTAAACTGATCACCCTTAACTACTCTACGATAGATAACTAGGAAATAGATATCAATGTTTACATTTCAGCTGTAAGTTGCAAATACAGTGATAGGAATAGACATAGTGATCTTTACAATTCACATCTAATATTCTCTTAATTTACTTTAATGAAAGATAATGTGTTCTCGCCGTGTATTTATATATGTGATCTTCTAGTAGCATTTCTCCTATACAATTTTCACAATCTTACACCACTTCCACCCTATTTTCTCGAGAATTTCAGCTGTAAGTTCAGCCGCTCTCTTAACAAGAACACTGTCTACTCCGGGTACTCCAGCAGCAATTATGAGGGCTTTAACTGTATTCTCTCTAATCATTGTTTCAACACTATCTCTATATGGATAAACATGCATAATAACACCTCTCGAATCTACTAGTATTGGTAAGCCCTCTTCTAATACTATTTCACCACCGCCAATAGGTCTAAAGATCTCACCACCTCTACTAATTGTTAATTTAATTGGTAGTTTTACCATGTCTAAGTCGTACACGCTTATAGGGATCATTGTGTAAGCTGAAGCTATATTTCCAGCATCAACAATAAGGTTGATTCTGGGAAAAGAGCCTCGAAGAGTTCTTCTTACAAGTGCTTCACTTGAAGGTCTAATCTTTGTAGGGTCTATTTTTATTTTCCAATAGAAATCTCTATAAGCCCTAACTACAGAGTCTTCTCTTAGTTTTTCTAAAGTATATTTACTTCTTAAATAATTCACTAACCTATTTATCTCCTCTTCTAGTGGGTCATAATTACATGTTCTCCTCTCATCTAACCATGTGTAAGTATAAGCTATAAATACACCCAGCCTCTTAGCCTCCACGTCTACTGATAATATATCTAAACTCTCACATAACTCTAACATTTAAACAGCCTAATAGCATAAATATATGTTAATGTGAATTAACTAGTCATAGTATTTATACTTTTATTTTTAAATATAATTAATATAATTATTAAGCGTGTTTTGTATTGATCAAGGGGTGTTATGAGACAAGCTCTATTGGGCTTAGTTTAAAGGGAGTTTCAAGTGTCATTGACTGTGTAGTAGAGCACTTAGAAGTTTACTCAGTACCAGATATAAGAAAACTAGCTGAGAATATAGCTAGAACTGTCTTTGAAAATATACCTGGTGAAGTTGTATTTGATTCTAGTGAGAGTATTGGCTACACGCATACATTACATAGATTTAGAATACTAGTAGGGCGTGATAGTCATGTAGGAGTTAGAGTAGTTGTGAGAGATAAGAGAGCTATTAGAGTCCTCTTCACTATTCCAAGCAATGTGAATATTAAATCTAAATATAGAGTTGCATTGTATACTCCTGAACTAGATCTAGTTAAAGTAGACACAGCGAGAACTACTAGTAGTACTCAGTTACCGAGAGGGCAGGTGTATATTGATGTTCCAATAGTTTATGCAATACTCGGAGTTCCAAGAGTAGATTTATCTAAGTGGCTATTGCATATAGAGGGGTTAGTAGAAAAGCCTATAGGTTTGACTCTACTAGATCTCTACGAGCTTGGAGTTGAAAGAATTAAAATTGATTTTCACTGTGTAACAGGCTGGAGTGTTAGGGGATTAGAGTTTGCCGGTGTACTAGTGAAGAGAATAATAGGTCTTGTTAGACCATTAAGCACTGTGAAATGGGTTTATGTAGAGTCTTTAGATGGTTACTCAACTATAATACCCTACGAGGAGTTCACGAGAAATGGAGTAATTATTGCCTTAGAAATGAGCGGCAAACCTCTTGATATTCTACATGGTTATCCAGCTAGGCTTATAGTACCACACTTATATGGCTGGAAAAGTGCTAAGTGGATTAGTAGACTAGTATTTACTGACAAGTATAGTGATGGATACTGGGAGGCATTAGGTTATCATCCAAGAGGTAGAGTAGATCTCGAGGAAAGATTTAAAAATAACTAGTCGAGAACCAGCTCTTCGATTACACTTTAATTAGAATTAAACCTGGTGTGATAGTGAAGTATAGATCTTTACTGGACTGATTTGAAAACATATAGTTAAAATTAGTAAATCAACTAAAATAATTTACGTCGCCTAGTAGAATTCGCACTTGACATTAACCAGTAATTTGAATTTTACTCTATTGCCGAGATATTTGCCTGATCCTTAGCTACATTAATAAACTCATTTATACTCATATTAGCCATTTTAGTAGTTATTCTAAAATTACCTGCCTCAATATGGTATTCTAAAGTAGCTCTTATTCTATGTGACTGTAAAACACTTTGAGATAATTTACTAGTCTCGTGGAGTTTCTACATGAAATTGACACGTGTCAAATATATAAACCCTTATATCCCTAATTATTTAGTGGTGGTGACACGTGTCAATAGGGTTTGTAAAGAAATATGAAGTTGTAAAAGAAATAATTAAGCTCCTTCATCAAGGTGTAAGTGTTAGTGAGTTGAAGGAGAAGTATAAAGATCTCTTGCAGCAAGTTTCACCATTTGAAATTCCACTAATTGAGCAGCAGTTAATTAGAGAGGGTTTATCTATTAGCGAAATATTGAAATTATGTGATTTACACGTAGAGCTGTTTAGAGACTTCCTCGCTACGAGAGAGGTTAAAGATGTTCCAGAGACTCATCCACTAGATTTATTTATGAAGGAGAATGAGTGGATTCAAAAGAGAGCTGAAATTTTAGGTTTATACGCTACAGCACTACTAACTTCAAGCCCTGAGAGCACTACTAGTATTTTGAATAGTATTAAGTACCTCCTATTAGAGCTTAAAAAGATCAGATTACACTATAGGAAAATTCAAATGTTAATATTCCCATATCTTGAGAGAAGAGGTATTATAGCTGTACCTAGAGTTATGTGGGGTAGAGAGGATCAAGTTATAGTTAAACTTAGACAATTAACTAGTGAGGTTGAAGCTCTACTTAGTAAGAGTCAAGGTGACTACAAGAAAGTAGCGAGTGGACTCTTAGAGTTAGCTAAGGAAATAGGAGATTTAGTATTTAGAGAAAACAAAATACTCTACCCAGCTATATGGGCACTACTCTCTGAAGGTGAGTGGACGGCTATAGCTGATATTGCTGATGATATGGGCTATATTATTGAAGTTGGAGAGAGGAAGTGGAAACCTAGTGCTAAGCCTATTTTACCATATGAACTTGAAGTAACTATTACACCTGAACAATTAGATAAATTACCAGTAGAGTTTAAACAAGCTCTCTCTAAGGGTTTAGAGCCAGATACTTATAGACTTAAACGTGAAGGTGATTTAGATCTTGAAACAGGTTTCTTGAATATTGAGGAGTTAAAGGGCATATTTAAAGTACTACCTGTTGAGTTAACATTTGCTGATATTAATAGAAGAGTGAGATTTTACAGTGAAAGTGAAATTACAGGTGGATTTGTAAGAACTAAAACTATACTTAGTAGGAGATTAGAGTTTTGTCATCCACCAAGACTAGAGAACTACGTTAAGTTAAATGTAGATGCATTAATGCGTAGTGAGTTTACACATAGAGAATTCTGGACTAGAGTTGGTGATAGAATTCTCAGAGTAATAATAGCTGGCGTTAAAGACTCTCAAGATAAGCTTATAGGTGTACTTGAAATTGTAGAAGACTTAACAGAGATCATTAGTAATCCGAGTGAGGTGTTAAAGAAAATTGTGGTGTTATAATCTTTGAGTAGGAGTATTTTTGAACTAGCATATAGATATATTGAGCCAGCTGTAAAAAGACAATTAGTCATAGAACTATACAAGAGAGGCATAACTAGAAGTAAAATTACAGAGATAACTGGAATATCACAATCACTTATAACACGCTACATACTTGGAGAGAGAGGTAGTAAACTAGACTTAACACCCTACAGAGACATAATTAGCCTTATTACTAAACTAGCTGAAAAAGCACCTGAAATAGAGAGAATTAAATTAGAAGAAGAAATTTACAAAATAACACTTTACTTTTTATCTAAAAAATATTTCTGTAATATGCATGTAATATTAGATAAAAACATAGATCCAGTTAAGTGTCAAATATGTCCAACACTATTTAAAATAGCAATTTAAGAAGAGCACTATTATTTAAAACTACTTCTCTTTTTAACACAGTGAGACTTAATGAGAACTTTAATGCTACTTCTGAGATTTTAATTTAAATAGCTATAACTTGAATATTGTTCTCAGCTTACTAATTAATACTAGTATTTTGGGGAATTAGTTTGAGCTATGAAAGATATAGGGATTGGTTTGAAGAAGCTCTTGATGACTTAGAGGCTGCTAAGGTCTTATTTGAGGTAGGTAAGTGGAGCAAAGTGTGTTTCTTTTCACACCAAGTTGTTGAAAAAGCTCTTAAAGCACTATGTATTAAGAGACTAAATATTTATCTACGCACTCATAGTGTTACGAGACTTGTAGAGGAGATTAGTAGAGTTATTAATTTACCTGGAGAGCTCATTGAGGTGGTTAAGAAGCTTGATAGGTACTATATTCCAACTAGATACCCTAATGCATGGCCAGCTTTACCTCCACATAGGCATTATAATAGAGGGGATGCCGAAGAGGCGTTAAGAGTAGCGGTGGAGATTGTTGAGTTTGTTAAGAGAGAGGTTAAGAGAGATCCTTGATAGTAATAGTACAAGAGATCTTGTGGAGCCTTTGGAGCATCTCTTAGAGAAACTTATAGTAGAGTTAAGACCTCTTAAAGTAATTATTACCGGGTCTTTAGCTAAAGGGAGGTTTGTTAGAGGTCTTAGTGATATTGATATGTTAGTTATTGTAGACTATGAGGTTTCATGTGATAAGAGGTTCATATTGACTTCTGTGAAAGACGTAGATGTAGAGATCACGGTTATTTCTACACTCGAACTGGAAAGAGCGCTTCAAGAGAACAGAGAGTTCTATGTAGACACTTTAAAACACGGAGTAGTAGTCTTCACGACTGAGAGTACGAGTTGAAATAGTGTGATCAGCTGTGGAGGATCTCGCAGCCTAAGCTACTCATTATTAACTTAGTACAAGTTCATTTAGCACAATTTATTAATTACTATGAATTATTTAAGGCTTAACTACTTTGATTTTCTCACAGTTTTTCCCCACCTCATCTTTAAACACCAGAGTCCTTCAGCAAAATCTAATACGGCTATCCCTAGCTTACCTGCAAGTTTATCACTAATTAAAGGTTCTTCAGCTTTTTCAGCAGTAACTAGTGAGGTTTCTACTTGGCCTACAGTTCTATCTTCTTCTACTGTGTATATGAGAATAGCTCTCGGTATTTTAATAAGTCTAGTTATACTTCTATCAGCTAGTTTATACTTCTTAATAAAAGCACCTTGGGGTGGTTGAGGATATAGTGAAAGACTTCTAGCAGTAGCTATGGACACTAGTATTTCAGGTTTTGAAGTCTCATATCCATTGTTAACTAGTGCTATAACCTCTACACTACCACTACCGCTCCTTACTAGTTTTAGCTTTTTTTAGCTTTAATCTCACAGCCAATTTTCTCAGTAATAAGTTCTCTTAGATATAGATACCCAATTTTCTCCTTCACAAAGACACCTCACAGTGTACTGGGCACTACCGCTATATAAGTATAACTAATAGTGTTTTATGTAGAAGCTTGAAGCCCTACTCTTTCCTATTTACTTTACTATGCAACCTGCTGATCATAGTCATGTGAATATAGCTCAACACCGCCAAATCCGAAGAATCCACGTTGAGAAACACTAACATGTTCACCAAGAACCTCTACATAGCCTCGAGTACACTCAGCTAAATTTAGCAATATATTTACTCATTGCTGTTACTAGAATAAAAGTTTCTGGGGAATCTTAGAAATAATATGTGAGTTTATCTTCTTGCAGATCTCAATAGATCTAGGGTGGTTTAGCGCCTTTAAGCGTGTGAAGTTATTATTGACTATTTTACCTTAGAGTTTTCCAGAGAAATAGTTACTTTACAATTAAAGCTCTTATTTTTCGAGTGCAGGGAATTGCTAAGTAATCCAGAGTTTCTTAGAAAATAGTTCTTTAAAGTCCTCTCTAGCTTTCACTAACACGTAATCTACTAGTTTACTTAGACTTGAACTATAACCATGCTCTTTACTCCACTCCTCTGCAACTTTACTCCACAATTTTAACTCGAGAACACGTGCTTTTGCAACTCTCTTTAAGTACTCGACAATTACAGGATCTATGGGTTTATCATCTAGGATTAACCCTGGACACACACCTATAGCTTTATCATTAACTTCAATGTCTATTTCACCACTCTCTCTTACAATGTAAACAAAGGGGTAGAAGCGGCAAACTAATGGTTTATAGGGATGTACTTTACACATTCCACTCTCAAGAAATATACAGCCATCATCACTCTCAGCTAGGGATAAGTGTTTATACTCTCCATTGAAGAGTACAGGTTTAGGATCACTACTAGGATCACTGCTCTCAATAAGTCTCACATAGACTTCTAAGTCATAGTAGTTACCATAATAGTAAAGCCTCCAGAGATCTAAGTGTGTAATTGGAATCCAAAACCTCTTACAACAAGAACCATCAAGTCTACATTTAAAATAAACCATATACTACCACCACGAAAACCACACTTACCCCAAAATACGCTCTTATTAGTTATAGGGCTGTTTTAGTTTTCATAGTTATTTACTTTGTTTGTTTACTTTGATGTATAAGCTGTCTTAGTGCGTGGGGGTTTGTGTTTTCCCACAAATATTTTAGTCTATGTATACACCTCTACAATTGGGATGAAGAAGGCTGTACTCGCAGAGTAATGAAGAATCCATTGAATGCTGACCTTAAAATTAAACTTAAAAAATTCTACACATTTAAGTATTAGAACTTAAATGACAAACTAGAGATTTAAATACTATGCTAACTAAGTCTAGTATGTGGTGTTAAGACATGGCAGTGCAAACTACTAGTAGATTTAGCTATGCTGAGGCATATAGGTATATGAGAGAAGGCGTACTCTATCTCATTATAGCATCTTTACTTATAGGTATAAGTGGCTTAGTATCTATGTTCAGTATTTTTCCAGTATTCTTCAGGGGGCTCTCTATGTTAGAAGCTGTTATTGCATCTCTTACAGTTTTAGTAATTCTTATTATTATTGGTGGTATTATTTGGCTTATAGGTGCATGGGGTAAATTTATACCAGGAGTACGTAGACTAGCGGAATTAAACCCTGAGTTTGGAACTGCTAGTACACTAATACATATTGGACTATTCTGGGGCATTATATTAATGATGATTGGAGCAGTGCTATTAATAGTCCTTATAGGTGCTTTTATCATGATTATTGCAGCTATATTACTATTACTTGGCTATGTAGGCTTAATAATACTTGGATTTAAACTACACGATGTAGAGAAGAATACATTATACCTTGTATCAGCAATATTATTTATAATTAGTATTTTTATTCCATTAGCAGGCTTTGTGGCGTGGATACTGCTCTACATAGCTCTAGGTGATAGTATTAGAAAAGCTGAAACAGCACCGCCAACACCACCAACACCTCCAATTACACCACCACCTCTCTAATAACTCTACTATTTTTCCCCACTCTTCTCCCACTTTACACTGCTTTATGTAGTGAGAGATGGGTGTTTTTCCTATGTGTTACTGAATATACTTAGTGTGTGTAATATTAATCTAGTGATGTATAACTCTATTTCATCACAGTGTTAAAATATCCTCTACCATACTACTTATCATTAATGTATGTATAGCAGTAATTTTTTTTTAAAATACTTGATGTAAGTGTAAATGATTATTCTGCATTATAAATTCAAGAACATGTATAGATCTCTCATATTTAAATTGAGCTTCTAATATTCCCTTTTTATAGGAATATAAGTTCTACACTTATGCTTTATGATTATTAAAATAAATTAATTTAGCTATGATAATTCCTACTAACAGCTATTAGACACAGCGTATCTATGACACAGAGGCAACTCAATTTCGCTAATAAAAACCTTAATAGTATTAATTCCTACTAGATTTAGATGCACAAATTATACTATATATTACATCTTCATATAGCCTATTAGACAGTATCAATATTCTAATTTTCGTGATACTTTGAGAACCTATTAGGAGAGTTGGTAGCTTGGGAGATAATGGTATTAATATATCTATATCTAGATAAATTGTAATTTATTCTATGCTTTAAGAGAATTTGCTATAGGTTGAGAATCTAATAGGACTACTTATATTGAAAGAGGAATACATATGTAAACATGAAAAACGATAAGTTTAGGGCTTTATAATTTGATCTTTAAGTGGTGAGAGCTTTAAATAGAGTTTTAAAGAGAGCTTAGAGGTAAAGAACAATTATGCCTAGGGTTACTAGTAGAGCGCCAATAATAATGTTTAACTGTATTTTCTCGCCAGATATTGCTCTCGTAGTCCACTGTGATAATATAGGTGTGAGTGAAGTTGCAATAACAGTAGCTGTAACTCCAACGCTCCAAATAGCGTATGTAAAGAGTAATGCTCCCATCGCGAGTCCAGGAATACCCGTTAATACTGCAGCTATTAAGAGATTTCTCCGCGAGCTCTTATCTACTTTGCCCTCAACTACTAGGCCGGTTGAGGTAAAGACTACTCCTACACTCAATAATCTTATTACTGTTAAATATGTGAAATTATAATAATTTAACGCTATCCTTATTAATACTGTTCCAAGACCCCACAAGATAGCTGCACACGCAGCATAAAGCACACCCTTAGAGTTCTTCACACTATTTCTACTTGTAAGCCCCGTGCTCACAATGATCCCGGTAAATGCTAATATTGATCCAATTAGTGTTGTTAACCCCCCCTTCTCTCCTAGAAATAGTATTGAGAGTCCTGTAGCAACGAATATATAAGTGTAGCTTATTACTACAGCTAGTGAACCACCGAGAAACCTCACGGCTTGAGTATAAAATGTATCTCCGAGACCTGGACCTAGTAATGCAGATATCACAGCTACTAGTAGACCAGGGTTAAACTCTATGTTGAGGCCTGTGATAAATATTACTACTATTATTAAGAATAATGAGCCAATTAGTGCTCTTAGCCCAGAGAAGATTAATGGTTTAATATCTCTTGAATATTTAGATATAATCGCTGGATTTAAACTCCACAATAAAGATGCTAATATTGCTAAAAATACCCCGTGTAACAATAACTACTTCACCTTATTTTGCTGAATTAGTTACTAGTATCTATGAGGTTTAAATATAGTAGCTCTGAGTATGAGTGTATATAGTGAAATGTGCGAGAAGCACATCTATAATTAAGTGGTGTTATATTTGGCTAAGTTTACTAAATTAGATATACAAGCGCTTATAGATGCATTAGTCGCATGGGAGAGAATTAAGCCTGGACAAGTAGGTAAGAGAATTGTGTTTGAAAAATACGGTATTCGAAGTAGTGTTAAAGATTACGTGTTTACAGCGGTAATTTACAAATTAGAGCGTAAGCGTGGAGTAATTGATAAAATTATTGAAGCTTCAGGAGTAGATCTGAGTAAACTTGATGATTACTCAAAAGCACTCTTAAGACTCGTAGTTTACGAGAAGATCTTTGGGAGAAAAGAATCTAGACTTTACAGGTCTTTAATTAAACACGGACCAGTAGTATTAGAGAGACTTAGTAGAGGATCTATGAAAGCTAGTGATATTAAAGCTCTAATTGAGAGACTTGCTAGAACTAGTTATAAGCCGTCGAGTTTGATTGAAGAGTTAGAGTTTAAGTATTCTGCTCCTTTTGACCTTATTAAGAGAATAATTAGTCTCATAGGTAGAGAGGAAGCTGAGAAGTTCTTTGAATCAGCTGAGAAACTCTACTATATTAGTTTTAGAGTAAACACACTCAAGACTACTGTCGAAGAAGCTATAGTAAAACTTAGAGAAGAGGGTTATATTGTCGAGAAGAGTAAGCTAGTACCATTTGTCTTAAAGCTCAAAGGACCTTTTAATTACGCCGGCTCTAGAGTATTTAGAGAGGGACTTGTGATCCCGCAAGATGAGGCTTCAGCACTAGCATCACTACTACTAAATCCACAGCCAGGAGAGCTCATAGTAGATCTCTGTGCAGCACCTGGAGGTAAGACTACTCACATAGCTGAGCTCATGGAGAATAGGGGTAAAATTATTGCTATAGAGCTCTATGAGGATAGAGCAAGGAGATTAAGACAAGTGCTTGAGAAGACTGGTGTAAGTATAGCCCAGGTTCTAGTAATGGATGGTAAAAATGCTCCTCAAACTCTCGGAGAAGACATAGCTGATAGAGTTCTCCTAGATCCACCTTGTACTAGTACTGGTGCTGTTGTTAAAAGTCCTGAGGCTAAGTGGAGATTTAGTTCTGAGAAGCTTGAAGAACTCGTCAAGGAGCAGAGGTCACTTATGATAGCTGCTATTAGAATATTAAAACCCAGCGGGTATATGCTCTATACTACTTGTAGTGTTCTCAGAGAGGAAAATGAAGATAACGTGATTTGGCTATTAAGCGAATACAGAGAGTGTATTGAGCTAATAGACCTTAAGTATTCAGACCTAAGCTCCGGCCTCATACCGGGAACTCTAAGAACGTGGCCACACATACATGAGACCTCGGGATTTTTCTACGCAATGTTCCATAAAAAGAGTAGTTGTCATAGCTAACTAATACACTTAGAGAGGAGTTCTACCACAGACTTCTTGAAGAGAACTCAGTTAATCTTATAGTTATATGTTAACTTAACTTCTCTCAAGAGGAACTCTGGTAAGTGAATACCCTTGAAGAGATCCTCACATCTTACTTCATTAGCAAGAGGCAGAATCTATCTTCATACACTAAGCAGAGAGTGTCTGGACGTAGAAATACACATCTACCACTAACATTAATAAGTCTATAGAAGCCAAAACGCTTCCTGAAAAATTCCCTATAGCCCTTTACTCTCTAACCTAGTAATGTCGCTACGAGTCAAGATCATTTCTGTGTCAAGACGACGCTTAGCCGCTTCTTACAGAACTCATTATTCTCTAGATAATACTTAACCTTAAAACTCACTTACAATACATATTAATAAAATAATTATAGTCTTAGTATCTCAGAGTGATCTATATGAGCGTAGAGAACACTATACTAGTAACAGGTTACAGCTATTATTCTAAGTACTGGTTTAATCCTAGCGGTGAAGTAGCCAGCGCTCTCAATAACCTAGTAATTGACAATTATAGAGTAGTATCGAGAGTATTTCCAGTTTCATTTAGAATTGTTACTTCAGAATTACCTGTGTTATTAAAAGAGCTAAAACCGCGAGTAGTTTTGGGTTTAGGCTTAGACCCGCGTGCAAGAAATATACAAGTTGAGCTCGTAGCTGTAAACTACGTGTTTAGTGATCTAGTGGATGTAGAGGGGGCGCAGTTAAAGTCTCTAGTAATATCTTCAGAAGGACCTTTTACTGTTCACACTACTCTACCTCTCAGAGAAATTCTCAAAGAGTGTGAAGAGAAAAGACTGCTCCCTGTAAGACCAAGTCTTGGAACTGGACTATATTTGTGTAATGTAGTAGCATACTTAATTATGAAGTACGGACTTGAACACAGTGTACCAGCAGGATTTCTCCATATACCGCCATCAACAGTAAACATGCTACGAGGTGAGACAGATCATGGTATACCACTAAGTGTAATACTAGAAACAGTTAAGTGTATTCTAGAAGTTGCAGTTAAAAAGATCTCATCAGATCACTAAGTAATGGGATATTTTTAGTATTTTAATTAATAATGTTAGAGAAGTCTGAATAGTGAGATTAATGATTAAGAGAGAAGCTCTCTTGTGGTTTAAACAAGCAGAGATGGATTTGAGAAAAGCACTCAATGATCTCTCGACTAGAGACTGGGATTCTGCCGCTTTTTGGTCACAGCAAGCTGCTGAAAAAGCTCTTAAAGCGTTATTACTCAATGCCAGAGTTATTTACCCTACGAGCTCTATACCGAGAACAAAGCTCGCGACTTAGTTGAAAAAGCTATGAGGGTGATAGATTGGGTAAGGCGGTTTCTGCGCTGAGATCTCAGGAAGTAGCGTTAGAGAGAGCTAGGAGATTTACTAGTAGAGTTAAAATGAGGTGTAAAGAGCTAGGGTGGGAGTTTATTGGAGTTTATATTGTAGGTAGTAGAGCTCGAGGAGATTATTTTATACACAGTGATATAGACTTAGTCCTATTAGTGAGAGGCGTGAAAAACCTCAATATGATTAATAGATTAGAAGCGCTTAAAGATCTCCTCGAACCAGGGGTAGATCTCAGAGTATATGATATTGAAGATGGCTTAGTGAAGAGAGTATTTGGATTAAAGAGCTGAGGAGAGAAGCTATAAAACTAGACTAGAATAGCTTCTTTAACTAAACGTATTGACATCTACGCGCAGTCTTGACCACTTAGTGTGTAACTAGTAACCACAGATCTTTACACTTAGATATATTTGTGAACAATTACATGTATACTTGGTGGTGAGTCGTGAACTCAGAAGAGAAGATTAAAGAGCGTGTACGATTAGAAGATAAAATTAGAAAACTTGAAGATCTCATTCAAAGACTTGAAAATATATTCGAGAAATTTGAGAAATCTGAAATTCCCGGTAAAGAAGAGTTTCTTGAGAGATTAAGTGATATAATACGTGAACTTGAAGACTCCATAGTAGATCTTACTAAGCCGAGTGAAGTAGAGGAATTGAGAGAAGTAGGTAATTTTATAAGAACTCTTGGTGATGTAGCACGTGATGTTATAGGATCAGCTATAAGTAAGTTTACTGAGATGATTAATGGTAAGAGACTTGGAGAAAATATAGCATCACTCTATACTAGTTTAAAGAACGCTGGATTACCAGATCAAGTAATACAAGACATAGTTAAAGAATACACTACGAGAACATTAAGTGCTGTTCCTAACATCGCTGAACTAGTCTCAAAGTTTCTCACAATGGCAGAGATAAAGAAGAAAGAGGAAAAGGAAGTACCTCGGAAAGAGGCTAAGTAATAATTATTACTACAGGTATTAAGTATTATGAGTAAAGAGAATAGTAGTGAGCAGAGTCTTTTTTCTCTCCTCGAAAAACTCCTCTTAAAACTTGATGAACTTTCAAAGAGATTTAAAAGAGTTGAACGCTTATTGATAGCTAATCGTAATCTAGGTAGTGCAAATTACTTAGCTAATTTCCTCTCACTCTTCAAAGGTCATCTTCACTTAGTATTTGAATCTCTAATTAGAGCGTGGATTATCTTAACTAAGCTGGGTAGAGTTGACCCAGTTACAGAGACTATTATATACGTGCTCTCTACGTGTCAAGAACACAGTATTTCAGATATATATCGTGGAGTTAAGAAACTTAGAGGTAAAGCTTCACGTAGGATAATATCTGGGAAATTGAAAATTTTAGAGTACACTGGAATTGTTACTAATATTGGTTCATCTAGGAGACCTAGATATATTTTAAGAAATTGTTTAGAGGAGAAGTCTTAGTGAGGAACTTCAAGTTAATTATACAAATATTCACAGTACTAATCCTATTTCTAGTAGAATTACTAGCATGGTATATATTTCTCAAAGTAAAATTGAAAATAAAGTACTACTATAATCTACTCAAATTAAAGTACACACTTACACGTAGAAGAATTCCTCGAGAACTAAGAGAATATATAGTTAAAACTTATAGTAAACAATACAAGCAGTTCACATCATTTTCTCTAAGAAGAATACTTGTGAGAAGTAAATTGTAAAATCCATCACGAGAAGCTATATACATTGAAGAACAGCATGGTTCATATATTTAGTAGTTTGTAGTTTAAAGTAGTCTTACAAGCATTTCTTCGATATGTGTTTTCACATCTAGTTGTAATAGCATATCTAAACTCCCAATAGAATTCTCGATCTGCCTAGTGTATGGTAGGTATCCTAAATATATAACACCTAGTTTTTCAGTTAAGTAGCGTAATTCACCATTACCCATGTTCTCAACTAAGTACAGCTCCCTATAACCTGCACTATGTAGTATTTCTATGAGTTTTAAAATACTATGCCATGCTAGTCTACTTGGAGTTGTAACTACTAATGGTTTCACTACACTTCTCAGTGCGTAGATTAGTTCGAGGTGTTCATCACTAATACCTGGTGGTGTATCTATAAGTAATAGTTCTAATTCACCCCAGTTAACTATTGAGAGTAGCTCTCTGAGGGCGCTTCTAGCGTTTTCACCTCTAAGAGCTAATGGTAAGTCTCTCGTGTAGGCTACTATGGTGAAATAACTTAGTAAACCCACACGGTGTGGTATAATACCCTTCTCCTCGTCGTATTTAATGTCCTCTGCTCTTAGACCTAGAATTATGTGTGTTGATGGATTTACAAAATCTAGATCTAATAGCCCGCTGCGAATACCCCTACTTGAAGCGTAAAGTGCTAGTAGAGTAGATATAGTGCTCTTACCAACACCACCCTTACTACTCAATACCACGTAGACGTGCCTAATTCCAGAGAGCGTCTTCAATGCTCTAAGTAGGCGAGGATCGCTCATGAGTCTCAACCGTGATCTCTGAGACACCTCTACCTTTAACAATATTATAATCTAAGCTGCCACAACGTGGGCACCTGTAGTAGGCGTATATCGCCTCAGGAATGAAGTGTACTGCTTCTCTTACATCTTCGCTTATTTCGCCGGGATTAATACTCCACTCAAAACCGCATATACTACATTTTAATAATAGATATTCGTCTACTAATTCTACTTCACCTATTTTAACACCATATTCGTGTGCAAGTTCTCTTAGAGCGTACTCTAAGATCTCTTTGTCGATGCTTTGAAGAACACCAATACTTACTCGGAGCTTCTTAATGCTTGCATATCCCTGTTGTTTAATGTAGAGCACTATTGACTCTGCTAAAGCCCACTCGTGAACCAAGCTCATCACACTCCAGGTAACTTAAACAAGTACTCCTAGCTAAAATAGTATTATTTTTAAGCCCAATTCGAGTAGTAGGTGATATTTGGCAGGGTGCTATGTGTGAGCACAAGTAGGAGTAGTAGGATTGAAGGTTTTTACAAGCTTCCGCTCGAAGAGAGATTGAGGATCGTGGCTGAGTGGGCTAGTCTAACGGATGAAGAGGTAAAAGCGCTTCTTAATTTTGGGAATCTCCCACAGGACATAGCTGTGAGAATGATTGAGAATGTTATTGGGGGCATGACATACCCACTTGCAGTAGCTGTAAACTTCCTTATCAATGGGAGAGACTACATTGTCCCAATGGTTATAGAAGAGCCGAGTGTAGTAGCAGCTGCTAGTAATGCTGCTAAAATGCTGAGATACGACAAGGGCATTGTCGCCGAGGCGGGGGCGCAGGAAATGATTAGCCAAGTACATTTAGTCAACGTAACAGCACCCTACGCTAAAATAGCTAAAATTCTCGAGCATAAGCAGGAAATACTAGATCATGCTGCTCAACAAAGCCCTGTACTATTAAAACTTGGTGGAGGTCCAAGAGATCTTGAAGTTAGAGTTGTAGAGACTAGTAAAGGACCGGCTATAGTAGTACACTTAATTGTAGATGTGAGAGACGCTATGGGCGCTAATGCCGTGAACACTATGGCTGAAGCAATAGCACCACTACTAGAGAAAATTACTGGTGGAGAAGCTAGGTTGAGAATTGTTTCAAACTACGCTACTAGGAGAGTTGTGAGAGCGTGGACTAGGACTCCAAGTGAGAGTGTTGGAGGCTTAGATGTAGCTAAGAAGATTGAAGAGGCATCTATACTAGCTGAGGCAGACCCCTATAGGGCTGTAACTCACAATAAGGGTATTATGAACGGAATAATAGCAGTAGCACTAGCCACAGCACAGGATCACAGGGCTATTGAGGCCGGAGCTCACGCATATGCATGTAGAACAGGGGTTTATAAGCCACTAAGCAGGTGGGAAGTTGATACAGAAGGTTTTCTCAACGGGTACTTAGAGCTACCACTACAAGTTGGAGTTGTCGGTGGAGCTACAAGAGTACACCCTATAGCTAAGATAGCTCTAAAGATACTAGGTGTTAATAGTGCTAAAGAGCTTGCAGAAGTAATGGCGGCTGTAGGCCTAGCTCAAAACCTAGCAGCCCTCAGAGCACTTGTAACTGAGGGTATTCAGAGAGGCCACATGAAACTACACGCTAGAAACTTAGCAATAATGGCGGGAGCTACAGGTAACTTAATAGATATAGTTGTAGAGAGAATGATTAAAGATGGTAAAATAAGATATGACTATGCAAAAGAACTTGTAGAGAAAGCTCTTCGCGGAGAGCCTATTTAAAAACATATACATACTTAGACTCATCTAGGTAAGCAGCATGGATCTTTGGGACTGCGAGATATACTAGCTAGTATTGGTGTTAATAAATATTGCAAAGCTTCAGGCAGTATATTATTGAGTTACATGAGATACTCTCAGGTAACGTTGCCGTAATTGCTATTTCATGGTTCCTTTTTTCACTTACAAGTGGACTTGTAAATCCGTTTTTTGCTAAGTACGCTAAGGATCTTGGGGCCACAGATCTAGATGTCGCTTATATGAGAAGTATTGGTATGCTGGCACTAGCACTCTCACTAATACCTGGTGGTTTACTAGCTGATTATATTGGTAGAGCTAAAACTATTATTATTGGAACAGCCTGTATAACAGTATCACAATATCTCTACGCAGTAGCACCAGATTGGAGAATTCTCTTCTACACGTATGTATTTGATCAAGCATCACACTTCTATCAGCCAGCATTAACAGCAATAGTAATGGACTCTATACCTAGAGGAAGGGAGTTTAAGGGTTTCTTAGCACTGAACATGATTATGAGTATACCTGGTATCTTCATGCCATTTATTGGTGGTGTTCTCTACGAGAAGCTAGGTGTTTTTGGGATACGATGTGGATTTATTCTTCAAGGTTTTGTAGCACTTATTGTTCTCATTTTGAGAATTAAGAGTTTAAAAGAAACATATAAGGCGAGAGATAAAGAGCTGAGTTCACTAATATTAGAGCTCGCAGGCTATAGACCAGTACTTGCTAAAGCTCTAAAAGTATACATTTATACCTCTATTCTACAACAAGTAGCAGTTAGTGTTTCAGCGACATATGGTGCTATTTACGCTATAGATGTGCTCGGTGTTTCAAAACCCTTTTGGGGTATTGTGAGCAGTGTTTCTACTACTGGGAGTTTAATCTCATCAATACTACTATTGAGGACTAGGAGTAGTGCTCGGGGTATGACTATAGTGAGCTCTCTGGGAATAGCTACTAGTCAACTAATTCTAGCACTCCCATACTATGAGAGAAGTACTGTGTTAGGATCACTTGTAGTGTCTTCACTAGTGGGTAGTGTGTCATCTAATATTCTGTGGTCGAGTATTTCAGCTATGCTCACACATATATTACCAATTGAGGTAAGAGGTAGGGCTCTGAGTATTCAGAGAATACTAGACAATATTGGTGCATCGCTAGCATCATACATAGCTGGAGTACTCTACGTTATAATAGGCCCGGGAGTAGCACTCATAATTACCGGCCTAGTTGGACTCATAAGCACACTCTACTTATACATTTTAGTTAAGGGTAAATAGCAAGTATTACTAAGAGAGATACTACACATATAATTAACTGCATTGTTACAATGAACAATACGACATCTACTTCGCGACATACACCCTTAATTACTCTCACAGCTTTTATTGCTAAGTGAGTTACACTATAAGACTTCTCATATGGTGGTATTAGATTACCACTACTATCCACTCTAGCAAAATTCTCTTTGTAAACACCGTGGAGAAGTCCCCGTATAAAGAGGAGAAGCTCAAGGAAGTATAGTGTAAATGAGAGCACAGCGTATTTCTCCATATTCCAGTATATTGCTAGTGAAGCGTAAAATGCACCTACTCCATATGTAAAAGAGTTTCCTGGGAACATTTTAGCAGGGTATTTATTATACCACGCGTAGAACACTAGTATTGACGCTAATAGTGGTAGTGATACATAGATTACTTCGAAATAACCTTTGAGAGCTCCGAGCAGAGAGATCATTGAGAGAAGGACTAATCCCTGTAGGGATTCAAGACCATTGTAACCCGCGATCATGTTAAAGGCATTACTAGCCCCTACAACACCCACTGGAACTACTAGTAGTGAGTAGAGTATGCCAAGATCTAGGGTGTCTATTAACGGGAGCTCTATTGTAGTATGTCCAGCTTTAACAGCTATTAGTGGTAGAGATATTGGAATTGTAAAGAGAACCCTCTTAACTGGCGAAATACCCTTCTTCCAGCCTAACATATCATCAATATGTCCTAGTAGACTAGCTAAGAGGAGTGTACTAGCAATAGATAGTAATGGTATAGCATTCTTATCGGAGTCTAAGTAGGTGTCGAGAGCAACGTAAGAGAGTACTCCGAGTACTGATGAGAGCACAATCCACAATCCACCACCCTCAACAGCGTAGTATTCATCAGGTTTATTCATATCTCTTCCTAGAAAGCCTAATTTAAAACCCGCTCTAAGCCACCACTCAAGAGTTATCTTAGATAATAATGTTGAGACTACTACTGGAACTACTAATTTAATTACACTATTTGTCTCCACTATTCTCAACCCAGGGAGTATTAAATATAGCATATATCTCCTGAGCTCTACTCTCACCTATACCTTCAATACTCATAAGTTCATATATGGATGCATTAGCAATTGCTCTTAACGTCTTAAACTTAGCTAGTAGTCTCCTAGCTAGAATCGGTCCTACAACACTCTCAGCAACGTAGAGTATTTTCTCATTTAAACTTATAGGTTTCTTCTCAACTCTTAATCTCATAACACGCTTCTCTTCCCGCTTACCTAGACTCTTAGCTTTAGTAGCAATCCACATTATAGTTGCATTTTTATTAGGCGTGAAGAGTACTGGTATATTCATATCTAATATTAATGTATCTAAGACTCTTAAAACACTATGTACTCTCCACTCTCTGCATTTCTCAAGTTTTTCAAGATCACCCTCTACGATGATCAGGGCTATGTGTCCATCTCGCTCAGCGGCCTCAACCAATAATCTACTCTGATCCCAGATCCTATTATCTCTAATACTATTAGCAAGATCATCAACAGTCTTCCTCTCAACTAGAATACTCCTCCCCCCTGATGGAGCAATAATCAAGAAGTCACCTACAGGTAGCTCGCGGATAGCTACATGGAGCCCTTCACGTGTAAGTATAGTTTTAAACTCAGGGTGTTTAGAGTCTTCTCTACTATCAATAACAACATCTACAGGTATTAGTGGTTTAATACTCATAAATCTCTCTCCATTAAATAAGCATCTCCACCTGGATAATACCTAGGAATAACCTCTTTAACCCTAAAACCAAGCTTTACATAGAGCTTTATTGCAGGCTCATTGTCAACACTAACTTCAAGTACAGCTCTCCTAGCACCCTTAAATTTACACTCACTTAGTACTCTACTCACTAGTTCTTTGCCAAGACCTCTTCTACGCCACTTCTCTCTCACAGCTATAGAGGCTATGTGACAAGTATCTCTATATGTGACTGCGAGAACATAACCCACAATTTCTCCACCACACTTTGCAATGTAGAATATGGGGTCTAGTAGTAAATACCATTCAAAAACACGCCTAGAATATCGCTCTCTGGGATTAAAACACTCTTCTTCAATTTTCAACACGTCATCTAAGAAATCACGTTTAAAAGACACTATAGCACACTCATTCATATTTTAAATTTCACCAGGCATGTACTTCTCAATAATGTACTCTGGCTTCTCTCTCAACAACTTCACAGCCCTTGGTAAATACTCGAGAACACTATCAGGGGTAACACCATCTTCACCTATATCCTCGGCTACGAGATCTCCAGCTAATCCGTGGATAAGTACACCCATACGCGTAGCCTCACCGAGATCTCTTAATCCAATACCATACATAGCAGCTATAGCTCCATTTAAAACATCACCCATACCAGCCTTAGCCATGCCAGGATTACCAGTCATATTCACATAGACTTTGCCATCAGGATAAGCTATTAGTGAATGTGCACCTTTCAACACTATGTAGGCATTTAATTCGCGAGAAGCTCTCTTCACAGAGCCTATGGGGTCTTCTTGCAGGGTGTTTAAATTGATCCCAGTAAGTCTCGAGAACTCTACTGGGTGTGGTGTGAGAACTGTAGGTGTTTTTCTCTGTTTAATAATATCAGGACTCTTAGAGAGAGCTGTTAATCCATCACCATCAATAATCACAGGCTTCTCAATAGACTCTACAAGTGCTCTTACAAGATCCTGTGTCTCAGGATTTAATGATGTTCCTGGTCCAAGTATTACAATGTCAACTCCAAATTCTCTAATAAGATTTATTATGGCTTCATAACTCCTATATGCTAGTGTCCCCTCCTCGGTTTCCTCCATGGGGTGATAGACTACTTCGCTACACTTAGATGCTAGTACTGGTATTATACTACGTGGTGCTGCTAATCTAGAGTATCCTCCACCAGCTTTTAGAAAGGAGTAGCTGCTATAGTATGGTGCACCATAGTAATACCTAGCTCCTGCTACAACTAAGAGCTTGCCAAAAGTACCCTTATGACCCCACTTAATTCTCTCAGGTAGCTTTACAGGTGTATTGAGCTCAACTGTTATTTTCTCAGAGTCTAAGAGATCTGGCGGGTATGAGAGTCTTGAGACGTATAGTTTACCACAATAGTAGTTTCCAGGGTAAAGTATATTACCGTATTTTGGTAAACCAAATGTAACAGTATAAGTTGACTTTACAGCAACACCTCTCACTCTACCACTATTCCCGTCAATTCCTGAAGCAATATCTACGCTAACAATAGGCTTATTAGCCTTGTTTACAGCCTCAATAACTAATCTAGCAATACCTGATACATCACCTTTTAACCCAATACCAATAAGCCCGACAATTACAACATCACATGTTGAGAGAGAATTCTCAAGCTCCAATAGATCGCTCTCACCCTTTACAATCTTAACTGGGATCCCGAGTTTACATGTAATCTCGTAGTTTCTGCGAGCAGGGTCTTTGTATTTCTCGGGATCACCTACTATAAACACGTCTACAAGTCCACCATAAGCATAGATCCTCCTAGCAGCTACTAGAGCGTCACCACCATTATTACCAGTACCAGCAATAATAGTAAATCTCCTGCCGCGAACACCATAAGCTCTGAGTATAAGATTAAACACTGCTGAACCAGCATCCTCCATTAGTAATGTGTGGTCAACACCTCTCCTAGAAGCCTCCTCATCAATCCACCTCATCTCTTCAACACTACACACTTTAAACCTCCACGTCAAAGTGTATATCACCTCACTGTTACTAATATCGTAGTGAGACTAAATAGTTAGTACTAAATAGGTGATCTAGTACACGTATAATGAGCTTTCACTCTACACATATTTAAATTCAAGAGCTCTACATTAGAGAGTGGTGATTATCTTGGTGTTTGAAAACCCTATTGTAAAAGAGATCCTTGCGAAGTACAGGGTATTGTGGGGGCTTTCACACGCACTCTCATTAATGTCTTGGGATAGTGAGACATATATGCCGCGTGAAGGTGTACGAGATAGAGCTATTGCTAGAGCAGAACTGGAGCTTTTGAGGCAACAACTACTTCTCAGACCAGATTTTGTTGAGCTAGTTGAGAAAGCTGAGGGAGTTGAAACTCTCAATGAGTATGAGAGAGGTGTTGTGAGAGTTTTAAAGAGAGCAATTAGAATTGCTAAGTCTCTACCACCATGGCTCATTGCTGAGAGAGCTAAAGTTACACAAGAAGCTATGGTTGTGTGGAGAGAGGCTAAGGCGAAGAACAATTTCGATGCTTTTAGACCATATCTTGAAAAAATATTTGAGCTCGCGAGAAAAGCCTCAGATTACTTAGGCTGGGAGAAACACCCGTATGATGCTTTAGTAGACCTCTACGAGGAGGGTTTAAGAACAGAAGATGTAGATAGGGTTTTAGAATACTTGAGATCAGAGCTTAAACGTGTAATTGATAGAGTTCTCTCAGAGAGTAGATATCCGCGTACACATCCGCTTGAAAACGTAAAGTACGATATCTCAAAAATGGAGATTGTCAATAAGAGGGTTTTAGAATTACTAGGCTATCCTCTTGGAGTACGTAGTAGACTAGATGTATCAACACACCCATTTACAATAGATATGGGTATTTATGATGTGAGAATTACTACGAGATATGAGGGAGTAGACTTCAAGAGGACACTTACAGCTGTAATACACGAGTTCGGACATGCACTCTACCAATTACAAATAGACCCTGTACTCTCATATACACCTATAGCTGAGGGTGCTAGTCTTGGTGTTCACGAGGGTCAAAGTAGGTTTTGGGAGAATATTATTGGTAGGAGTAGAGAATTTATAGAGTATATTTACCCAGTATTAAGAGAACACTTAGATTTCCTCTCAGATTACACGCCCGAAGACATTTACTACTACTTTAACACTGTAAAACCAAGTTTAATTAGAGTTGATGCTGATGAAGTAACATATAATATGCATATTATTCTACGCACAAAGCTTGAAAAACTCACACTAATAGGTGAAATAAAAGTTTCTGAGTTACCAGAATACTGGAGTAACTATATGGAAGAGTTACTTGGAGTTAGACCTAAAACATATAGTGAGGGTGTATTACAAGATATACACTGGAGTATGGGTAGTATAGGTTATTTCCCAACATACACACTGGGTAATATTGTAGCAGCTATGATGAGGAGAGCTATGATTCGCGAAATAAATCTCTACGAGAAGATTAGTAAGGGGGATTTTACAAGTATTAGAGAGTGGCAGAGAGAGCGAATACACAAGTATGGATCTGTATTTGCACCTAAAGAATTATTGAGGAAATCTCTTGGTTCAGAATATAAGCCCGAAGACCTAGTAGAGTATCTCGTCGAGAAGTATTTGAAATAGGTGTTTTTCTCTATTGAAAATTCTCATTACTGGTGGTGCAGGCTTTATTGGTCATAATCTCGCAGTGTATTTGAAAAATAGGGGTTATAGTGTAATTGTTCTCGATAATCTCGAGAGATCTACTAGTAGAGCTCTTACAAAGCTAAGAGATCTAGAAATACCTGTTATTAAAAGTGATGTGAGAGATAAGTATATGTTAAAATCTCTAGTTGAAGAATCAAATATAATTATACATGCAGCGGCATATATTAGTGTGGAGGAGTCTTTTGAAAAACCACAAGAATATATAGTTAATAATGTTGCTGGAACAGCTACTGTAGCTAAGACGTGTTTAGAGTACAGTAAGCCATTAATATATGTGAGCTCAGCTGCTGTCTACGGGAATCCACTTAAAATCCCTATATCAGAAGAACACCCATTAAACCCTATATCACCATATGGTCTCAGTAAGCTCATGGGAGAACTCGCAGTAGAGTTTTATAGTAAACTAGGCTTAAAGTATGTGACTCTAAGACCATTTAATGTCTATGGTCCTGGTCAGAGTAGTGCTTATGCAGGTGTTATTACTAGATTTATTACTAGTGCTTGTAGAAGTGAGCCATTAGTAATATATGGTGATGGATTACAAATTAGAGACTTTATACACGTTAATGACTTTTCACGCCTAGTAGAGCTTGTTATTGAGAAAAAACCTTACAGCGAGGTTTTTAATGCTGGTTCTGGTATACCTACGCGTATAATTGACTTAGCGAGACTAGTAATTAGAGTTACTGGTGTAAGTGCAAAGATCCTACATGCTCCTCCAAGACCTGGTGATATTAGAGAGAGCTGGGCTGATATTTCTAAAGCTCGCAGAGTACTCGGCTATCAGCCCACAGTAGCACTTGAAGAGGGACTTAGATACACTATTAGAGAGCTCTGTAGAGACTTCAGGTAATCTTTGTGTATATGTAGACCTCAGCTTTCTCTCTCACATATTTCACTAGGAGAGCTTCTACGTGTAATTCGTCGAAATCAGCTAGAGACTTCTCATCTAGGTATGTAGTTTTTACATCACTATATGATGTAAGTGGTTGACCATAATTAGAGTAGATATCAACTCTGTAAATTCCAGGTTTGCTCTTTTTAATAGACACGATCAACTCTTTACTCACCAATACACTAGTATTTTAATTAGTGCTTTAAATTAGTGTTCTATGAGTAGTTATATTTATAAATGTGCACTTATGTAATGTAAGGGTGTACATGGTGAGAGACGTGGCTTGTTTCATAACACCACTAATTATAGGAGTAGTACTCACTATTATTAGGAAACTATGGCGTGATGCTGAGAAATTTAGACTAGATATCCTGTTGTACTTAATGCTTGGTGGTGCACTAGTACTCACAGCTGAGCATGTGTGGCATGGTGAAGTAGTGCCGTGGCCACCATTTCTCACAGCTATGCAGAGTCCTGAAGACATATCAGTAATTATTGGTGAAGTGACTAGAGTTGGTGGTACTATGGTATTAGCAGTTACAGGAGCTTGGCTTTTACTACTAGGTTTTACTAGGAGATTACAAGTTAAAATAACACCACATAAACCACTAATAACAACACTCGGTACTAAAGGTGCTCAGTAAGTGTGGTTACTAGTACTACTAGCCTTCTCTATAATCTCAACACTACTACACTTTACACGAAGATCTTGGAGTATAAAATACAGGTTTGACATACTAGCACTAATTTCATGGGGCTCTACAATAATGTTCACTGTAGATGCCATTTACGCTTATCTCGAAGGCGAGGAACCTATAGATATTTCCACAGGTGCATTACCACTAAGTATCACACTACTAGTAGTTGTCATTGTACTCTGGATTTTAAGCCTATTACTTAGCAAAAGACACTAATTTTTTTCAAAACCCTTCTCTCAGATTTTTCTTAAATTTAAATAATTTCCCTTCCCTATTGCAATAAAGACTAGAAGTCGAGCTGTTATATTAGAGGACTGTTTGACTGCTTGAGTACTCGGGTTGTTTTAGAAACTTCAGTAGTATTCGCCGATATACCTATAATACTTATACAGGTGCCCGGATATATAAGTGTATCGGAGCCTATGAGCTGGTGAGGCTTAGCTGAGGGACAAGGCAACCCACCTCTTCACCGATGGCTCTAGAGAAGCAACAACCCTCTGGAGCCGTAGACGGGGGAGGTGGGGCTAGATAGGTGGGATGAGCCCGCGCATGGCTACCAAAATAACGAAAAACCCCTAAAACACCATTGCACGGGCAACCACTTAGAGTATGAGGTATGAAAGTTATGATTAATATGATGTCATCAAATATGTTGACTTGCATATCAAAGAGAGAGGATTTGGAAGAGATCTCTTTTCCTCCTCCTTCTAAGCCGTGATACTATAATCATTACCTATTAGGCTACTGCGTTTATAGGTGCAAAAAAGAAGTAGACATAGTAATTTAAATGGAATACTCGTTTATATGTGTTAACATTAGAGTAACTATTCCATAGTTGATCTAGTACTACTACACTGACCTAATAATACTATTATAAAACGCTCCCGGCTTATCTTCACACATCTATAACAATAAAGGTTCACTTAGGAACAATTATAAGTCGCCTTTATATCATAGGAATTATCTGTAAACATGTTTTTTAGTGTACAATGTGGTGATTAATTATTGAGAGTTCTCATATTAAAAATATTAAATACTAGTGGTCTAATTGTATTTAAATCGTGGTCGAGATTATGAAGAAAGAGCTTGTGCCTTCAGAACAAACTTACGCAGACTTAGTAGTGAAGGGGGGTAAGGTTGAAGAATTTGTGCGGAGATGGATTATAGGTGTAATGGCTGGTTTAAGTGAAGTTGACGAGAAGATTGCTAAAACGATTCTGAAGAAGGCTGGTGAAGACTGCTGTAAACTCTTCTTAGAAACTTATGGGCTTGATTTAAGTAGTTATGACCTAGATTCCCTAATTGAGTGGTGGAATAAGCGCCCGGCTTGTAGATGCTATAAAGTAGATGAGAACACAATAATATATGAGTTTAAATCTAATAAGTGTGAATGTTTACTCGTTGATAAAGGATTTGTTAATTTAACGCCTAAACTCTGCTCATTATGCTTTACTAATTGGCTTGAATACATGTTTGGCACAGTAACCAAGAGGGGAGCTAAAGCTGAACTTGTTGAAAGCTTAGCAACTGGTGCATCTAAGTGCTCTTTCAGAATAAAGCTACTCTAATAACCAATAATAAAAACTTGTAAATTCACGTAGTTCAATTAATCCTAATACTTTATTAAATTCCCGCTGGTTATTTCCTCCCAAAAATTTTAAGGTGTTTTACTCAGTGTCTCTGTGCTCTAAGTTTACTTGTCTACGTTGTAGTGATTGCTGCTATTTTAATGAGTTTAGAGAAATGCCGGTGTTATTGCCACATGAGGTCTATTACTACAAGATCTTAGCTGAACACTTATGTGTAAGATTAGAGTTTATGCAACTTGAGAGCGGTCTTTACAAATGGGTTATTAAAGGCTACTGCCCCTTCTATGATTACTCCACGAGATCATGTAGAATACATAGCGAGAAACCCTTAGCGTGTAGAATGTTTCCCTTACTATTAGATATCTCTGAGAATAAGTTAATGGTATCTTCACAGTGTAATTGGGTAAAGAAGTGTTCTCAAGTAATTATTAATATTAGTAGTGAGGAAGATATTGTAAAATTATTTTCAAGTGAATATGAAGCTCTAAGAGAACTAATTAAAATACTCTATAGTAGTAAGAGTGTCATAGCAGTAATTGTGAGGAGTAATAGTCTTAAAAAACAACTAGACATAATTAGAGAGAAATGTACTATAATTAAAGTTATGAAGAGTAATATTATAGAAAACCTCTACTTAATACTACTCACAGAATGTAGTAGTAATTTTATAGAAAAAATATTAGAGTCAGATAGTGTAGAATTCATAATTGAAGAAAAGTTAACTTATTAGCAGCCACAGTTCCCTTGTTAAACTAGACGGGGATTTAATTTAAAAAGACTAAAAAGACCATGTTATTAAATAAACTAGTAGACCGGGTAACTAATTGTGAGTATTGATATAGAGAGTATTAAATTAAAACTATTGAAACCTCCAGCTACTGAATTATCTTGTATAGAGCGATATACTATTCCTTCAACTGAGAGACAATTATATTTAGTTTGTATTACAAGAGATACTTACATAATATATGATATCATTGTATTAGATTCTGAAGCATTAAAGAACTTATCTAAAATTGAGAAAAGGCTCTACGATGTTTTAGTTGGCGAGGAGTCTCTTACAGATCTCTTAGAGGAAGTTAAAGACGATAGATTTAAACATATTATTGAGAGACAATATATCGGCTATGACGTATTAGAACCTTTTTTCTTAGACCCAAATATTACAAATATTCATGTTATGATTAATAGGCCTGTTCAAGTACATCATAGAGTTTATGGAAGACTAAGTACTAATATTATATTAAGCTTAGATGAAGCTGTAGAATTAGCTCTTAGATTTGCATCTGCGGCTGGTAAACCACTCTCAGAAGCAACACCATTAGCGAGTTTTATTGAACCACGATATGAATCTAGAGTTTCAATTGTATTTTTATCTGATATTACTATGAGGAGAAATATTACTATTGATATTAGAAAACTAGTTGAGACACCATGGACTATATTAAAATTAATACACCTAGGATCTTTGAGTATAGAGGAAACAGCGTTTCTCTGGCTTATGGTGAAATATAAAGTTCCAATTCTAATTGTAGGTGGATTAATGACTGGTAAAACTACACTTGCAACATCACTATTAGCACTAATACCACCAGGCAGTAGAGTATTTACAGTTGAAGATACTCCTGAAATTAGAATACCAGTAACATATTGGACTAGGACAACTACAAGAGAATATGGAGAGTACTCTATCTCAGTATTTGACTTACTTAAAACTAGTGTTAGACTTTCACAAGACTACATTATTGTTGGCGAGATCAGGGGTGAAGAAGCCCGTGAATGGGCTCACTCAATACTACTAGGACATTGTGCAATAACAACATTTCACGCAGAAAGCCCTGAAGCAGCAATACTAAGATTACTCTCACCACCGATATCAATAGATCCACAAGTAATTAAAATGCTTAATGTATTTGTAAAAACAAATGTAATTGAAAAAGAACCTGGTAAGAGGGTTTTTAGACATGAAGTATATGTATATGATGAAAACATAATAAAACCAGTATTTACATATAACTTTACCACAGATACTATTGAATCTAATACAGAAAACCCGATACAGAGCTTTAAATTTATAGACAGAATAATACTTACACATAGAGTTTCAAGAGAAATTCTAGAGAAGGAGTATAAGATTATGATTAGTGTACTCAAAGAGACTTATAAAGAAGCCCTCGCCAAAGATCCTACACTTGAAACTCCAACATATAAAGAATTAACAGAAATACTATATAAGAAACTCTATGAGAAAATTCAAAAATACGGTTTTTAGCTCCTTTTAATAGTAATTTATCATTAAGGTAGCTTATTATAGTTGAAGTGATCTTTGTGGCTTTTAGTAAGTTAAAGAAGTACTTAGAGATCTTTACGAGATATTTGCGTAATAATAGTGTTCTATTATTAAATTCTGGAGTAGTATTTTTAATACTATTACTTGGAGTATATTTTAAATTAACATATTACCTAGTATTATTATCAATAATAGCAACTACATTAATATTAAACTTGAGAACATTGCCTCGCAAATACGAGGAGTCTACACGTAAGTTAATGATAACATCATTGTTATTGACTAGTAAAGGCTTAAAGAGTAGAGAAATAGCGCTTCTTGGCTCTTTATTAAAATATATTCAAATCACAATAATTATCTCAGCTATTTTTACAATAACATATACACTACTAATTGGTTTTAATATGTTATTAGTAGTTTTTACAATCACGGTTTTTTGTTCTCTACTATTACTCTTAATATTACCAAAACTACTAGTATACTCCTGGGCTTCTCAGAGAAAAACTAATATCGAAGTTGAATTACCATATCTTGTAATACTACTACGAGTTCTTTCAACACTTAAAATGCCGATTTATGATATTCTCTATCTAATTGAAAATAGTACTGCATTACCGGCTTCAGCTAGAGAAATAAAATTTGCTAGGAAAATAGCTACTATGACTGGTATTTCTCTACTTGGAGCATTAGATAAGATTTATGCACACCACCCTTCTGAGAAAGTTGTAAATTTCTTAAGAAGAATTATTATAGCAGCAATTACTCATGGTGATTTTAGTAGTACTGCTGAGAAAGTTTTTGATAGTCTTTATGGGTGGTTTGAATCTAAGGTTTTAGGACTTATAAGTAATTTCACAATTATAGTTGGCACATCTCTCTTTGCATATCTCTTTGTCCCAGTAATAGTTGCAACTATAGCTCCGGTTATGGGTGGTAGTTTACTAGTAATACTTGGAGTATCACTTGCAATACAAGTCTTTATATTCTTTACACTATATGGTTTAATACTTAGCCTCTATCCTTCAAGTCTAATTATAAAGCCTTCTAAGAAGTTAAAACTAGTATCTCTAATAACTTTACTAGTATTAATTAGTATAATACTCTATAATGTATTTTCACTAGTAGCTGGGAGAGAGCCATTAAGAGAATATATAACTCTAGGTTTAATTATAACAATTTCTACTCCAACACTCATATTTTCTGAAATAGAATTTAAACACGCACTTTTCTACGATACTTTTATAAGAATATCTTCTGAAGCTCTTTCAATAGCAGCTGCTACAGGCGAAAACCCTATTACAGTTCTTGAAAGAAGTGCTATGAGATTTGGTAAGAGAGCTGT
>Ga0185307_1000285_pt1 | contig 33638 bp, 29 predicted proteins | sample LHCtaG_FD_128010 | JGI IMG/M metagenome (GOLD analysis project Ga0185307, IMG submission 128010) | Hot spring microbial communities from Little Hot Creek, USA to study Microbial Dark Matter (Phase II) - LHC4sed_matched (SPADES... | ecosystem: Environmental > Aquatic > Thermal springs > Hot... | reverse complement strand
TCATGTTTATGAGTGATGCTGTTATTCTTGGTCCTCCTACGAATCCTGACCATAATCCCATTAGCCATGCTGCTACTGCTAGCGATATAGCTATCGTTACAGCGATTATTATTATCGTAGCTATTACCGGTGATATAGCTTCTCTTCTAGATATTTCCATCTATCCCACCTCCTATACTCTTTAAAATTTTTACTTTTATGTAATATTTAAAGCTTACGGTTCGGTAATACGTTTAGCGGTACTCCTCGAAAATTTTATTAAAGGATTCTTCTACACATATATCTATCGGTGTTCTGAGGGGTTGGTCGTAGAGGTTAGGAGTTTCGATAGCTTGCAGGCTTTCCTAGAATCTATCGATAGCGAGGTTACCCGTCTCAAAGCCCTCCTAGGCGATTATATGCGTAGGATAGAATCTGTTAAAGCTAGGACTGATAGACATATAAAGATTCAAAGCCTACTATCCAAGATCGTTAAGAGGAAGTTCCCCGAAGGCGAGATCATAGATCTTAAAGGTCTGGAAGCACTAATTAATCCCTCACCTAAACAGGAGCTCGATCTACTATTAGAGGCTATGCAAAGCGTTCAGGATCATATTAATCAGCTTGAAAACGTTAGGAAAGCTGTATCCGTATTCCAGGAAGCACAAGGCTTAGATATACCCGTCGAAGTAGTCTATAGGGACGGTGTACCTAAAACCATCATAGTTAGGATTTAACACTTCCATAAGTAAAACACCAAGATTATAAAGCTCCTCCATCGACGAAGAAGTCTACACCCGGCTTCTACACGTATATTCATAGGGATCAATCCCTATAAACATCAACGATAGCGGCTGCCGACTCCAAGTTTATCCCAGTAATAATATTCTAGGCGACTAGTTCAACCGATTTCGACCGGTAGAATTCTATACTCGTGCAACTCCCTGTAAACAGCTTTAGTTATTGGAGCTGTTTGCTCCTGTGCAGTATAGTTTTCTACCGGTCGATGTTCGATTATCCTCTAGGTTATCTCTTAGATTATCTCCGATTATTCATCTAGATTGCTTCTAGACGATATCGTCTAGAAGCCTCTAGGGGATCGTAGCCTATAAACCGTATGGAACGACTCCTAGAATCCCGACCATAATACTTATGGGGTGTTGGAAGCTCTAGGAACCCATCCTATATCCACATAAGATCCATAGATCCTAGTAGGTTAGAATATAGTTATGCTATCCGCTAAGCCTCCTATTCTTCGGGAACCGAAGTATCATAGCTAAGCGTGTAGGTATTAGTTCTCTAACCATGTAGGCAAGTATAGGATACTGATCCGCTTGGGCTTTAATCGCTCATCCTAAACTCCTTATATTTTATTAGGATAGAGGAGTAGGCTTCTTGTGGAAGGCTGTTAGCCTAGTAAAGCTTAATCTAAAAGCTCTAAGCTTATTCTATGAATGTGTAGAGCTTCGATACTCTCATAGATCGATGAGTGGAACGATGTAGATGAAGCTATTATCTACGGTGAAACCTAGTATAATCGAAACGCTTAACAACCCTCATAGCATACATCTTATCGAATCTATCATAGATACGGAAAACTGAAATCACAACGATAAAAACGAACGCCAACACTATCCTGTAGAGGTAGAACTCACCAAGCTTCACTGTTACTCAGCTACCTTGGAAAATCGATTTAAAGTATGATAGCTACTGGGATGAATCCTACTATAGCTATCGTTAGCTTCGATTATTATAGGGAACTTAAGTTGAGAGTGTGAAGCTATCTATCCATTCATATCTATACCGGCTCCTATTTTAGAAGCTGTTACTAAAAATCCTTAGCTCCCCCTATCGAGTTATGTTCATGATGGAATCTGTTAATCAAAATCTAGGAAGTTACTGGACTTCTAAAGTCGGTTTCGTATTTTAAGACTGTACTTCTTTCAGCTTTCAGCTTCAAGCTCTTCTTCGGATATTTCTTCAAGCTCCATCCTCCTACGTCTACGTAGGTATAATAGTATAGCTATCAGTGATCCTACCGGTGCTACGGCTAATAGTATTATATGTGGTAGGTATCTCCATATAATCGTGGTTAGCTCTGGTTGAAGTCTTACCATGATCTGCTTAGACTCATGTAGATCTACGTATATAGTCGTAGATCTATATCCATCCATAGATACGGTTACGGTATACCCGCCTCTGATAGCTTCAACCCTGAATACACCGTAGCTATCCGTATACGATGATAGACTTGTAGGACCAGACAGGGTTATCCTGGCACCATCCAAGGGTTTATCTAGATCGTCTACCACCGTTAAGGTTAGCATATACGTTTCAGGCTTCATGATGATATCGGCTGAAAGCTTCTTAGGTATAGAGAGATCCACCGATGCTTTCTTCCATCCTCCAGATGAGAATTCAAACCTATAAGATCCGTATGGCAGGGTACCGGTATATACTCCTCCTACAAAATCCTCTCCTCGATATAGTCTACCAGCTCTATAGATCTGCACGGATCCGGATATAGGTGTTCCATCAGAACCTGTAACAGATATCCGTACCGTATACTGTATAGGTTCTAAAGCTGCATCTACGATGATGTTATCTGCTAGATGCAGATGTATAGTTCTAGGCGTATAGTTATCCGCTTGAATATTCACAGTGTAATCTCCATATGGTAGTGTGAATACAGCTTCACCCTTAGCCGATGTATACGTGTAGCCGTATGATCTATTCATCCACCAAACCTCAACCCTAGCTTGACCTATGAATTCTTCAAGCCATGAATAAACTGTTAAAGTCAACCTATACGTTTCAGGTTTTAGAGGAGCTGTAAGGTTGACGGCTGATACCAATCTAACGGTCGTATTGTATGGTCGATAGTGATCTGCATATATCCTCACCGTATACGTATCCCTAGGTAATATTAGGGTTGAGTTTAGCTGTGTAAGCGTAGCCGTTATGTTGAATCCAAGCCTACCTGCGATTTCGACGATATAGCTTTCAGGTTTTACATCTAAGCTCCTCTCATCGTAGACGTTCAACATTAACGGATACATAGGTTGAGCTAGAATCCTAGAATCGACTTCTAACTTTAGATCGGATGTTAACCGTATATCCATGGATACCATACCTATATCTATATGATCTAAGACTACAGCGTACGATCCCACCGGTAGGAGAAGCTTGATAGGTGTAACCGTATATGCTTCTAAACCCATACCTGCTATAGTTAGATTCGCTCCTACTATAGATGCACCAGTAGGATCTAGGAGCGATACATCTAGTATACGCCTCTTCAACCTAGCATCAGATACTATGGTTAAGCCTCCATCCGAGAAACCGGCGGCTAGCCTATAGCTTAGCTTAGATAGATCCATATAGGTTACCGTCGATGGGCTAATAGATGCTCTCCATAGTATATCCCCGGATCCATCTAGCATATATATCCATCCATCGACTGTGCCTACGGCGATAGTGAGGGGTGTAGAATCTAAGGCTATGCATGAAGGTGTATAGCCTAAGCTTATACTCCAAGCATAATCTACGCTTCCACTCGATCTCTTGAATAGGTATAGCTGATAATCCTCTGAAGCTAGAGCGATATAGCTACCGCTAGAATCTATCTCTAGAGCTATGCATCGACCACCAAGGCTATAACTCCATGATGATCTAACAGTGTATAACGCTCCAAGCTTATACTCTCTAAGCTCGTATAAGCGTATTAGGTATCTAGCTTTAGGATCAGGGTTAGCCGGATTACTACCTGCCGCTAAGATCAGCTTAGATGAGCCTGTATCGTATATTTCCAAGGAGTCAAGCCTATATCCACGCATATCATCTAAGACTACTTGGAATAGATTCTCTACGACTATACCTGTGAATCTGTAGAATCTGAGTAGTGGAGCTTCATACGTCGATGGTACTCCAGTCCTATTATCGGATATCCTAGCGTATACGGTTACAGCTGCTTCACCAGTTAAGCCGTAGGTGGATGTAGATGGGTAAAGCTCTGTGAATACCGTCGGATCATATCTACCTATAGATATACTATAGTTCTTGGAGGTGTAACTGTATCCGAGTATCCATTCCTCACCTCTACCTTCAGATCTGCCTATAGCATACGAGTATATCCATCCAAGCTCATCTAGGAGTACTACGGTGGATATATTGTATAGGTATAGTAGGCTTCTAGCCGGTGCTCTACTACAGCTATGCCTGTAATCTACTAGGCTTCCGTTATAGTAGTATACTGATAGCTCCATAGCTTTAGATACGGCTACGATCCATTCGATGTTTAAGCTACCCTTCACATGGGATACGCTGGATCTCATAGGTGTCTTCCATAGTATACGTCCATCGCATCCCACCAGATATACATACCCGGTATCGGATGCTACGGCTATACGTGAACCATCGTAAGATATATCTAGAGATGTTATAGATCCATCAACCTTGATATATACGGATCCGGGTATAGCTATAATCGGAGCTGTATATTCAGCTCTAGATTTCGGAATGTATACGGATGCTAGCGTTAAAGCTAGCAGTATGGATACGATGAATATGTACGCCTGTATACTTACCGGTTTACCGTTCAAACTCGAATCACACCTTGTTATATTGCTATAGAAAAACCTTAAATAGTTTTTCTATTTCTAAACATATTTAATTCCAGGATAGTAGGAGTAAATGGTATGAGCGAAAGCAGCACGGAGGAGGTTAAAGCTTCTACAGAAGCAAGTTTGATAGCCGTAAGCCCTAAAATTATACCTAAAGGCTTCAAGGTTATCGAAAGCTACAGTATAAGAGAGCCTTACGTACGTGTAGCTATAGCTCGTAACGAGGAGACAGGCGAGATAGTATACCTTGTAGACGAGGTTAAACTCACGCGTAGGGAGAAGTCTATCTATCAACGTATACTCGAAACACTTGAATGGGAGCTTAAACCTATAGAGGAGGCTGGGGATCCATACGAGCATTTCAGGAAGACTGCTGTTAAAACTATACATAAGTATAGGATTAGACTCGGCAATATACCCGGTATATCTTGGGCTAAGATACTATACTATGCTGAGAGGGATATACTAGGCTATGGTCCTGTAGATGCTTTGATGAGGGATCCGAATCTAGAGGATATAAGCTGCGATGGGCATGGTAAACCTATCTATGTATGGCATAGAATGTACGAGTATATACCGACGAACGTTATGTTCGAGGACGAGGAGGAGCTTAACGAATTCATATTGAAGCTTGCACATAAAGCTGGTAAGCATGTATCTACCGCATGGCCTATACTAGATGCTATGCTACCCGGTATGCATAGGGTTGCAGCTACCTTCAGTAAGGAGATATCGACGAGTGGATCTACGTTCACTATAAGGAAGTTTAGGGAAGATCCTATATCGATCGTAGATCTGATAAACTTCGGTACACTGGATCCTGAGACTGCGGCGTACCTATGGATAGCTATGGAGTATAAGATGCCGGCTCTGATAATAGGCGTTACCGGTAGCGGTAAGACAACCCTACTGAACGCTCTTACATGCCTATTCAGACCTACGCTTAAAGTCGTTACGATAGAGGATGTACCTGAGCTTAGACTACCTCTCGAGAATTGGGTTCAGCTAGTATCTAGACCTAGCTATAGCCTCGGACCTGAGAAGGTTGGCGAGATATCCTTATTCGATCTAGTTAAAGTCTCCCTACGATATAGACCGGATGTGATAATAGTCGGTGAGGTTAGAGGGGAGGAGGCGTACGTATTATTTCAGGCGTTAGCTACGGGTCATGGAGGGCTTACGAGTATACACGCCGAGGATGTGGATGCAACTGTTAAACGTTTAACATCACCACCTATGAATATACCTGAGGGCTACATACCTTTGATGAAGCTTGGATTGATAATAAGGAGGGTTAGACTGTTCTCGGATGAGTATCCTGCTGGTAGGATTACCCGTAGGGTTGCAGGGGTATACGAGGTGAAGCAGGTTGGAAGCTATAACCGTATATCTACGTGGGATCCCTACAAGGATAGATTCGAGAAGAATCTGAAGGATAGCCTAGTATTAACCGAGATCTCTGAGACTATGGGTAGAAGCTACGATCAGCTTCTAGAAGAGATTTCTAAACGTAGCACTGTATTGAGGTGGATGGCTTCCAAAGGTATAAGAAGCTATAAGGATGTAGCTTCGATCGTGCATCTGTATTACGCGGATCCGTGGAGGGTGTATAAGCGTGCGGTTAAGGAGACGTAGAGAGGTTGTAGAGGAGGCCCTACCGAGGCTTGAAGAACCTTTAACATTCATGGATAAACTCGATGTATTCGCATACTCCCTATTCGGAGGGTTAGCGTCTAGTATTTCTAGAAGCTTCGAGTTCGATAAGTATCTAGCTAGAGCTGGTATAGATGTAAGTCCTACGCTATACTCTGCTAGAGTCCTATTATTCACGCTTATATCAGCTTATGCAGCCTATATGGCTATAGCTACAACGGTACTATACTCGGGAAGTATTATCGTTAAGATTCTAGTATTGATGCTAGCTTCGATGATACCTGTTATGACGTTCGCATCCTTCATGATATACCCATCTCTTAAAGCTTCTAGTAGGAGTAAGGATATAGAGCATGAGCTACCATTCCTAGCGGCGTATATATCGACTATGATTAGGGGAGGGTTGAGTATAGGTGAAGCTATGGAGAGGCTATCTAGGATTAAGGATCTACCTGGAGCTTCGAAGGAGGCTAAACGTATACTTAGGGATATAAAGGTTTTCGGTAAGGATCCCGTATCCGCCTTGGAGGATAGCGTTAAGGAGCATCCTAACAAGTACTATAGGGATTTCATACTGGGATATACATCCACCGTTAGGAGGGGTGGGGATGTCATACACTACCTGTATAGTAAGACTGAGGGTTTATTCGAAGCTCATGCTGCTACGATTAGGAGGATAGCGGATAGGGTTGCTATGGTTGCTGAGATATACGTAATACTCATAGTACTCGTAGGTCTTGGATTCTATATATTCTTCGCCGTATCTACTATGATGCCCGGTCAAGCTGGAGGCCCATTCTCCTCTGTTGTATCGCTAATCCTATTCGCATACCTACTCATGCCACTCCTATCGCTGATAACACTCTTACTCGTAGATGCTATGATGCCTAGGATGGTTATACCGATAAACGAGCCTAATAGGACGCTTATACTAAGCATACCTTTAGGTGTAGGTGTAGCTTTAGCCGTATTATACGCTACAGGAGGTTGGAGCTTCGTACAGAGTGGGGTGATAACACGCTATACAGTAGTATCGACTATATTCGCTTTATGTATGGGGCTTATAGCCCTATCAGCTCCTCCAGCACTACACTATTCGCTTCTAGCTAAGGGTACTAGGGGCTTCGAGGATGATGTAGCTAGCTTCCTAAGGGATCTAGTAGAGGTTAGGAAGACGGGTATATCTCCTGAGAGATGTATAATCTATACGGCTAGGAGGAGTTATGGTAGGTTCACACCATTCGTTAAGGATATAGCTAAACTACTATCGTGGGGTATACCTATACGTAGAGCTATAGAGAGGATGATTGCTAGGAGTAGGAACTGGTTTGTTAGGGTTCTATCGATGTTCCTAGCTGAAGCTATAGATGTAGGTGGTGGAAGCGTGGAGATACTGGAAGCTTTAGCTAGATTCTCATTCTCGCTAGCAGAATATGAGAAGGAGCTTAGAGCGAGGATAAGACCCTACATAATAATGCCCTACTTCGGAGCGCTTATGACGGTAGTATCCACTATACTCATAGTATTCTTCACCCAGCAGACGATGGCTATACTACCCAGCAAACCGCCGGTAACGGTGGAGGAAGCTGTATTCTACTTCGCTACGTCCATGATAATAAACGCGTGGCTGATAGGGCTTGTAGCAGGTAAGATAAGTAGCCAGCAGACGATGGCTGGGCTTACGCATTCGACGATATTAGTCTTCATGGTATTCGCTACGTTATCTGTAATGAATGTTATGCTATTCCAATTCTAGACTACCGTTAGCTCAGCCATGAATATCTTATTTCCATAGTCGTCTAGAACGGTTACTATAATCCTATCGCCTATCCTTATATCCGGTGTCCCCTCATCCCTCCTAACCTCTACTACGAGTATCCTACCTGGTGGTAGATCTACGTAGCCTGCTCCAGCTAGTATATCGTCGTCATCTTTAGAATCCCAGTCGGATCCATCAACCTTTATGTTAACATCACCGATCCTAACCGTCGTAGCACCTATATTCCTTATCGTAACCCCTACGATACTCTTATCGATGTAGACGGCTTTCTCGACTATTATCTGGGATGGCTTCTGGCTAACCATACCTGATATCCATGTCCATATTATAACGGAAGCTACGATCGTTATCACTATGAGTAGTAGGGTCGCTACTACAGGGCTTACAGCTTTCCTATCTATGCTCAGATTATAGCTATACAACTGCACATCTAAGCTATTATACTGAACACTACCTATAAATAATTTTCAGTTTTAAAACATCTATAAATAGAGCGGGGCTAAGTTTAAAGAGTTATACATAGTATAGTATATCTGGGCTATGCGAAGGTACGCTGTATCGGAGATAATCGGATCACTCCTAATGGTTGTTATGGTGGTAGCGATAGCCTCGATAGTATTGGTAGCGGTTAATCAGTGGGTCTATACTCAGAGGATGTCAACCTTACAGATGATGAGGGAAGCGTTCATAATCGAAGATGTATGGTTTAGACTTACAAGCGGTGGGAGGATCGTAACTATCACCATATACAATTATGGTGGTGTACCGTTAACTATCGCTCGTATATACGTGAACGGCACCCTCATCCTAGATGGAGGGTATACGGTTAAACCTGGGGATCATCTATCGATCGATTTAAGCTATGAATGGATAGATGGGGGGAGGTATATCATAGCAGTGTACACCGAGGGTGGGAGGGTTGCACGTATCGAAGAGAAGGCTCCTAGGATCTAGATGTGAAGCTGAACCTATAGGTTTAGCTATAGCTATCCTAGCTATAATACTGCTAGCTTACGTATACCGGAGTATCTTCGAGGGATTCTATGAATCTATGATGAGAAGGATGTGGATGCTGGGGGAATCCCTAGCAGTAGAGTACGCATACTACGTAGATGAGGAGAGATACGTGAGTGAGATTCAGAATCTAGCCGTAGATAGGGAGGCTACCTGTAGAGTGGATCTAGGTGTCGAATCCATCCATACGCTCGAAATAGATGTTACAGCTAGATCCATAGCAGACTATGTTAGGGTTAGGGTATACCTATACGATTATAGCGGTGGAGTATGGGTTTCGATATCAGAGTTTACGGTGGGATCGCATCCTAAGCTTTACGGGCTATTCAGATTCTATGATGCTTCACGCTATCTTAGCGATGGAACGATCGATATGCGATTTGAAGCCGTAGACGGAACGATCCATGTAGATCGAATAGCCGTTCGAAGCTATCTTAGGAGATCGAATATCGTTAGGATAGGATTACGCTGTTCATCGCAATCGAGATCGGTTACGATATCCAGGATATGGCTGTATGATCCGTATAAAGTTTGGAGTATGGATTGCAGGTATGTAGTACTGTATGGATCGGTAACGGATATACAGGTAGATGCTGAATCGCCATACGTATACATGGTTAAGATTGTTACGGAGGATGGGGGAGTATACCCTGCATACTTATGGGGGGATGGTGGATGAGTATCCCTGGATCTAATCGTAGATGCGAATCTACTATCATCGGTGTGGTATTCCTCCTCATAGCATCGACGATAATAGCTGCGTATATGATCGAAGCCTACGGCGTTTATATGGAGGTATCTGATAGGGAGTATCTCAGATGTAGGGAGAGGTTGGAGTTCCCAGGATTGGATGAAGCTGATTCTCAGCATAGGATAGTCTACATCCTCGATAGGATGATCGAATCTAGAAGCGTAGAGGGATACGAGCTGTATGAGGCTAGCATACCCGTCGGGATCTATCTTGAAGGATATACACCTAGGTATCTAGCCATATACTATAGGGGTTACGCTCTTCTAGGCGGTAGTATCGAGCATACGATCCGCATACTGAAACCGGATGGTGGGAGCGATACTCTAGCACGCATATACGTGTCAGGTGAGGATCGAAGCTATGGACCGTATATCGTGAGAGATCCAAGTAGATACATGTATCCAGATGGATTTATACGTATAGAGGTTTACGCTAGGAGCAATTCATCTTTCACCATATACGCAGTAGATCTCGAGGTTAGGTTTACAGGACGCGTATACGGTTTAGGCGTTATCCAAGTGCAGAATGTAGGGGATGTAACCGTGGAGATAGTAGCTTTATGGGAGATCTACAGCTCAGGCTTCAAGAGTAGGAGGGATATGAGCTTATCGCTACGCCCTGGTGAAGCCTATACGCTACTGGATAGCGTACCCGATGATCTAGTAGAAGTTAAAGTTATAACCCGTAGGGGGAATATATTCATCGGTAGAGTGAAGGGTTAGCGATGTCTAGGAGGATAATGGATGCTGTCGCTAGGATCTTCAGGTTTAGGAGGAGTGCGGCACAGCTATCAGGGATTTCTAGCTCCTCTAGCTCAGGCTTGGCTGAGGAGTATAAGGGTAAGGAGGTGCTGGATGCATACGAGCTTGAACCCGGCTTCGCTTACGGTATAATCTTCAGAGACCCTTTAACAGGCGAGATACGATACGAGGTCGTCGAGCCTACCATCACGGATAGGGAGAGAGCCGTAATCGATCTCGTTAAATCCGAACTCCTCCAGAGTATAGATAGGACTATCGACGAGATCGGGGGATACGGGAAAGCCGTAGAATACTTGAAGGATAGGATTAGGAGGATACTCGCTAGGAGGGGTGTGGATCCAGGCTTAGCTCTATGGAAGATCGAATACTATCTAATCAGGGATCTACTAGGTTACGGTAGGATAGATGCTTTGATGAAGGATCCGAGTGTAGAGGATATCTCGTGTAGTGGTCCGGGTAGATCTGTATACGTATGGCATAGGAGCTATGAATTCATACCTACAAACATAGTCTATGAGGCTAGGGAGCTCGATTCATTCATCATCAAGCTTGCGTATAGGAGCGGTAGGATGATAACGTACGCCGAGCCTATACTCGAAACAACACTACCGGATGGATCACGTATAAACCTAACCCTAGGTAGCGAGGTTACTAGGCATGGTAGTAGCTTTAGTATAAGGAAGTTTAGGAGGGATCTACTAACCATAGTCGATCTAGTTAACCTCGGAACGCTTACATCCGAGATCGCTGCACTACTATGGTTCCTAGTGGAGAATAGGGTATCGGTACTCGTATGCGGAGGTATAGCTTCAGGTAAGACAACTATGCTAAACTGCCTCTCCAACTTCATACATCCTGATGCTAAGATAGTCACCATAGAGGATACGCCTGAGCTTCAGCTATATCATACCAACTGGGTTAGATCTATAACCAGACCTAGAACAATGTATGGCGGTGAGATAACGGTTTACGATCTACTTAGGACAGCTATGAGGCAGAGACCAGACTATATAATCATAGGGGAGGTTAGGGGTGAGGAGGCGTATACGTTATTCCAAGCTATAGCTACTGGTCATCTAGGTATGTGTACACTGCACGCTGAATCCGTAGAAGCCGCTTTGATGAGGCTTCAATCCCCACCGATGAATATACCTAGGAATATGATAGCTATGCTCGATACGATACTGGTTCAACGTAGAGCTGAGAGGGATGGGATGCCTATGAGGAGGACTGAGATCGTAGCAGAAGTCGTAGGCTATGATGGGAGTAGGGATCAGATAGAATTGAACGTAATCTATAGGTGGAATCCTGAGGATGATAGCTTCAGTTATCTGAATAAATGCTTATCACTCAATGATATCGCGACGCGTATAGGCTACTCTATGGATAGGATCGAGGAGGAGCTTGGAAGGAGGAGGATGATTATAGATTGGATGTGTAGAACAGGTAGGAGGAGCTTCGCCGATGTATCCGAGATCGTAAGGAGGTATGTGTACGATCCTGAATCGGTGCTAAGATATGCGAGGATAGGTGTATAGGATGAGATCGAGCTATCTACTATTGAAGCCTATAGTGGATAAGCTTCATAGGTTGAATACAGCCGTGCAGAGGAATCTCGATAGAGCATACATAAGTATGCATTCGAAGGATTACGTAGCCTCCATGATACTATACTCTTCGATAGCATCGATGATCGTAGCGTTCATCCTAGCCATCGGATCTACTACGGGTATGGAGCCTCTACGCACCATATCATCGATCCTCATCGGCGTGGTAGCAGACCCCCTATCCTCGATGGGGTTGAAGCCTATAGCAGCTTATATATTAGCTTTGATCATATGGATGGTGATCGCTCCCACCATAGTATTCATGATACTCTACCTATACCCGGTATACGTATCAAGCGAAGCTTCTAGGAGGCTTGAATCCGATCTGATATATACGCTAGGATATATGTCGATACTGTATACCGCGGGTATACCTATAGAGAGGATATTCGCATCTCTAGCTACGGTTGGCGACGTCTATAACGTGAGACTCAGTGCTTTCAATATAGTTAAGAGCGTAGAGTTTCTAGGTCGGGATATACTCGATGCTCTAAACGAGGAGGCTGATCGTACCAGATCTAGAGTCTATCAAGCGTTCCTTAGGGGTATGAGTACGGTGGTTAGGAGTGGGGGGGATTTGAAGAATTATATGATCGGATTCTCTGAGAGGGTGTTCTCCAAGTATAGGGATTCCATCGAGGATCTAACGGAAGCACTCGACCTCCTCTCAGAATTCTATCTAACCCTATTCATAGTTATGCCCATAGTCATAGTCATCGTAGCAGTCTTGATAGGGTTAGCTGGAGGATATATAGGTCCTCTAACGGCTAGGCAGCTCGTAGATATAACTATCTACGTGGTAGTACCGTTCGCATCGCTAGCCTTCATACTGATAATCGATGTGGTGGCGTCGAGGTGGAAGCTTTAAGGAAGCCTGGAAGAACATATCTATGGACTAGGGTTAAGCCTATAGTATACCTATTATCCCTAATCGTATCATCGATATCCGCTATAACGCTATACCTAGCTCTAGGTTTAACATACGAGTTTAGGTTGAACATAGCCTTAGCGTTAGCTCTATCGCTCATACCGGTAGCGGTTACTCAGATCATAGATTCTAAGCTATGTAGAGAGATCGATGAGAACTTAGAGAGATTTCTTATGGATCTAGCGGATGCGCAGCAAGCAGGTATACCTCTCATCAGAGCTTTAGAAGAGGCTGCTACTAGAAGCTATGGAGCCCTCACAGGCGATGTAAGGTATATGGTTGCCAGGGTTCAATGGGGGTTTACGGTAGATGATTCGCTAAGGATTTTTAAAGCTAGAGCTTTAACGCCTTTATCCGTGAAGATAGCTACGCTGCTAGCGGAAGCCGTAAGGTATGGTGGAGATCTTAGGACGGTATTCATGGGTACGGCTGAGTTTGTTAGAAGGATAAACGAGCTTAGGAGGGAGAGGACTAGGAGGCTTAGACCATACGTAATCGTATTCTACATATCCATAACCCTACTACTAGTATTAACGGTTATACTATCCAAGGGGTTCATAGAAGCTATAACCATAGGGGAAGCTCCTACACAGGTATTCCTAGCTATAGATAAGCTCTGGTTCAAATCAGCTATGCTAGATCTAGCTATCATAGAATCCATCTTCGGAGGCTTAACCATAGGTAAAGTATCTGAAGGGGTTATCAAAGCCGGGGTTAAACATACGATGATACTCCTACTCGCAACCTACATCGTATTCAGATTCCTCGTATAATCGTTCCGCTACCGTGCTAATCTCCACCTCCCAACACCGTAGAGGGTTTCCGGAGTGAGTGGTTGAAGACCCTATATCCATCGCGTATCCTCCGCATATACCGCCTAAACGGCTTTTAGATCAATCTTCCACTATACTAGAATGATTATGCGAGCTAGATAGAAACCGTTCCCCAACCTCCTATCTTATGGATTCGATGATACTTCTAACCTTAACTTCCGCATCGGCTGAATCCGCAGCCTCGATCACTGTAAGGCCGTAGAATTGTATAAGCCTCCTAGCACCATCTGGTATGGGGGCTGGTGTAACGTACACTACCTCCATATCTGTATCCATGGATTTCGTATACCATTCTATAACCTTAGCTTCTGTTATAGGTTTCAGTGTATTCTCTATGAGGAAAGCGATAGGCTTACCCTGACCCCTCCTAGCTACGAAATCGAATAGATGAACTACACCGGATTTACCCTTTACGGATGCGTTCTCTTCGATAGCGAACCCGCTACTCTCTATGACGGCTCTTATACGCGATGGGAATATAAGCTTCTTAAGAATCGAGTAAACCTCATCGCCGACGTAGTATTCTACGACGAATTCTAGGGAGGCATCCTTCACCGTGAAGAATTCTCTACATACCCTACAGAATATGTTATGTCCGGGTTCTGGGAAGCGTGAATTACAGGATAGGCATGAGAACCATACGCCGGCTATCCTTACATCATTTGAGATGGAGCCGCCGCATCTAGGGCATACAGCTGAACCCTCCACCTTCTCCTTGAAGGATGATTCTAAGCCTATATACCCGCATGGTATATGCTCCATGAGTAGATCACGCCGGATCATTATAGAGCTGCATTTAGGACATCTGTAAACTATAGCTACGTTCTTAGAACTGCATCTAGGGCAAGCGATCGATAGAAATAGAATATTCTCGGATAGTATTCTTAACGATGCTAGCTTAGATAGCAAGTCTATAGACTCATCTGGGGTAATACCAGCGTCGGCTTCGATCCTCGGGTAGTGGTATCCATACTCTAGATCGTAGTGTACGGATACGGATTTATTCTCGACTATATATGCTAAAACCTTCTCCATAGTTTTATCCTTTAAGAGTTTAGCAAGTACATCTTCATCGATCGCTGCCAAGATTAAGCACCCTATAGAATCGGATTGACTGTTAGAGAATATAGTATGAAGATCTATTTTTAAAGTTTAGCGTATACGGTATCCTTTATAGATTCGAGTTTAATTTCTACGAAGCTTAATAGGTATTCTAGATTGTATCCCATGCTAGCCGATACTATCACCGATGGATACCTCCTCGTATAATCCGCTATCTTCGATAGCTTACCAGATAGATCTACCGGGTTTACTAGATCGACTTTATTCAGTACGAGGATTATCTTCGATCCATCGATTTTAAGCGTATCCTCCAATATGCTACTCACCGTTTCGATCTTAAACCTCACTATATCCTCGCTTTCAGATATATCTGCTACGAGTAGGATTATATCCGATTGAACTATATCGTTTAGGGTTAGCTTGAAGCTATCTATCATCATAGGATCAAGATCGTATACGAATCCTATCGTATCCACTAGGAAGAAGCGCCGGCTGATGCCTTGAGCTAGATAGTATTTACTCGATAGAGTCGTGAACGGTAGGGGGCTTACAGGCTTCCTAAGACCTGTTAACGCGTTGAATAGCGTAGTCTTACCGGCGTTATAGTATCCGGTTATACATACGGATGGTAAGCCTAGACTACGCCTCTTCTCGAGCTGAGCTTTCTGCATCTCCAGATACTTATTCATCTTCTCTCTAAGCTTCGATAGCCTACGCTTCAAGCTTCCTATCTGATTCCTATAGATGTATTCTCCACGACTCCTAAGGCTTGGATGCTCCCTTCCGATCCTATACTTCTCGGCTAATATTATCTTCTCGTATGTGAAGCTCTTCGATAATCTAGCTACCTCTATCTGAAGCTTCGAAACCTCATCTGAAGCCATCGAGCTGAATATCTCTAGCGTAAGCTCATACCTATCTATAACCCTACATCTTAGAAGCCTCTCCAAGTTGAATTTCTGCTTACCCGTCAGGGTATTGTAGAATATGACAGTATCCGCACCTGTAGATGATACTAACGATTTAAGCTCCATAACCTTACCCCATCCGAAGGCATAGTCTACGGTAGGTTTAACCCTAACCTGGATAGACTCACCGACTATACTGTAGCCTAAAGCTTCAGCTAGTCTTCTAAGCTCCTCTAGCTTAAACCTGTATAGCTCATGATCATGCGGATTCGTTTTAACTAAGCAAAGAACAGCTTTCCCCGGCAATACTCTAGGTATATATCTTGAACTTTAGGGGATAAACTTAACCGTTACGAGTTTAACTCTTAAATACGACGCATATAGATACTTCCCCATGATCTACCAGGCTAACGGAGCGTAGGGGAGGATCAGCATAGGTATGGAGTATATGGTTGGATGTTTATCGCTTAAACGATACGATCCCAAAGCTTTCGAAGAAGATATACTTAGATGGTGGTTCGAAAGCGGGATATACGAGAAAGCTAGGTCTACGACCGGTGTTAGGGGTAAATTCTACTTCCTAGATGGGCCTCCATACGTAACGGCTTCGATACATGTAGGGACTGCTTGGAATAAGATAATGAAGGATGTGGTTTTAAGGTATAGGAGGATGCGTGGATACGATGTTAGGGATCAGCCTGGATTCGATATGCATGGACTACCCATAGAGGTTATGGTTGAGAGGCTTCTAGGTTTGAAGAGTAAGAAGGATATAGAGGTTATAGGCGTCGATAGGTTCGTGGAGGAGTGTAGGAGCTATGCGTTAGAGCATATGAAGATACTTACGGAGCAGTTTAAGAATCTAGGCGTATGGATGGATTGGGGAAACCCGTATATGACTATATCAGATGAGTTCATAGAAGCTGTATGGTGGCTTATAAAGAAGGCTGATGAGCAGGGGCTACTCGAGGAAGGGTTACGTGTAACCCATTGGTGTCCCAGATGCGAGACGGCTCTAGCCGCTGGATACGAGGTATCCCAGGAGTATAGGGAGGTTGAGGATCCATCGATCTACGTTAAGCTACCGGTCGAGGGTAGGAGCGGGGAGTATATACTTGTATGGACTACTACGCCTTGGACTCTACCTGCTAACGTAGCCGTTATGGTTCATCCTGATGAAGTCTACGCGAGGGTTAGGGTGGGTGATGAGATCTATATACTAGCTGAGGCTAGGTGTAAGCCTGTATTCGAGGATGAGCTTAAACTTGGATACGAGGTAGTAGATACCTTCCCAGGATCGAAGCTTGAGGGATTAAGGTATAAGCCTCCGCTATTCGAGGAAGTCCCTATCCAGAGGGAGGTTAGGGATGCTCATATAATCGTTCTAAGTAGAGAGTATGTATCCGTAGATGAGGGGACTGGATGCGTCCATACAGCTCCTGGTCACGGTGAGGAGGATTTCGAGATAGGCTTAAAGTATCGTCTACCAGTTCTATGCCCTGTAGATTCTCGAGGCGTATTCGAGGATGGAGCTGGTAGATATGCAGGGCTAACGGTATGGGATGCTAACCAGGTTATAGTAGAAGATCTTAAACGTAAAGGTCTACTATTACATGCATCGACCGTTAAGCATAGATACCCTCACTGCTGGCGTTGTAGGAGTAGACTAATACTTAGAGCTACGAAGCAGTGGGTTCTCAAGATCACAGCTATCAAGAAGAGGCTCCTAGAGGAGAATGAGGGGATCCTATGGGTTCCAAGCTGGGCTGGTGAAAGTAGGTTTAGAAGCTGGCTTGAAGGCGTTAGGGATTGGGTTATATCTAGGCAGAGGTATTGGGGTATACCCCTACCCATATGGGTCTGCCGTAGATGCGGTCGTAGGATCATCATCGGATCTAAGAGCGAGCTTAAATCCAAAGCTTCGAACGTAGAGGATCTAACGGATCTACATAGGCCTTGGATAGATCGTGTGGAGGTTAGATGCGATTCATGCGGAGATATTATGCGTAGGGTGGAGGATGTAGTGGATGTATGGATGGATTCAGGTGTAGCTTCATGGGCTTGCTTAGGTTATCCTAGAAGTAGCGAGGAATTCAAGCGGTGGTGGCCTGCAGATTTCATACTCGAAGGACACGATCAAACTAGGGGTTGGTTCTACAGTCAGCTCGCATCATCCATCGTAGCTTTCAACTCTGCACCCTATAGAGCTGTTTTGATGCATGGTTTCACTCTCGATGAGACAGGTAGGGAGATGCATAAATCTTGGGGGAACTTCGTAGCCCCGGAGGATGTTATAGAGAGGTATGGTAGGGATACGCTTAGATTCTACGAACTTCAATTCACTCCATGGGAGGATCTGAGGTTCTCATGGAGGGGTGTAGAGGAGGCTTATAGGATTCTTAACCTCATATGGAACCTATACCTGTTCGCATCGCTTTACATGAATCTAGATAGATTCCAGCCGTCGAAGTATAGGCTTGAAGAGCTGAGGAGTAGGCTTAAACCTGAGGATAGATGGATACTCTCCAAGACTCAGAGGATGGTTATTAGAGTGACTGAAGCCTTGGAATCCTACCTTATACATGAGGGTTTGAGGACTGTTAAGGAGTTTCTAGTCGAGGATGTAAGCAGATGGTATGCTAAGCTTATAAGGAGAAGGGTATGGGTGGAGGAGGAATCTATAGAGAAGGTTACGGCTTATGCAACTCTATACAGTGTTCTAGATACATGCCTCAGGATACTAGCCATCTATACGCCATTCCTAGCTGAGAAGATATACCAAGATGTATTCAGGTATGCTGAGCCAGGTAGATCTGAGAGTATACATATGGAGGGATGGCCTGAAGTCGATGTAAGCTGGCTTGACTATGAGTTAGAAAGGTTTATGGATATATGTAGATCGATAATGGAGGAGGGGTTAAGCTTAAGGAATAGAATCGGTGTTAAGCTTAGACAACCTCTAGCATCATGCCTAATCTATACTGAGGATCCTGATATGGCTAAAGCTATCGATGTATTCAGGGATGTATTAGCTTCAGGACTTAACGTTAAGGATGTTAGGGTTATAAGTTTGGATGAGTTCCGTAGGATAGCTAAGCTAAGGGTTAGAGGGATCCCCAAGATGCTTGGACCTAGATTCAGAGAGCATACAAAAGCCGTGATGGAGGCTTTGAATAGAATGGATGGAGGCTATGCTCAAATCATGCTCGAATCAACCGGAGCTATCAAGGTAGCTTTAGATTATGGCGAGGTCGATGTTAAGGCAGAGGAGGTTGAATTCTACGAGGAAGTTTCAGAGGGATGGATTACAGGTGATTTTAAGCATGGCAGGATCCTATTAAGTACGATCGTGGATAGGAAGCTTGCAGCCGAGGGGCTTGCTAGGGATCTCATTAGGAGGATACAGTATATGCGTAAGGAGCTGGATCTACCCGTCGAAGATTATATAGAAGTTAGGATATCCGCGCCTAGCTTGGAAGCTTTAGAAATGATAGAGGAGTATAGGGAGTTTATAGCTAGCGAGACTAGAGCGAAGTTGTTGGATGTGGTAGTCTCGGGTAGGGTTGAGGGGGGATATGTAAGGGAGTGGGATATAGATGGAGAGGATTATACGATAGCCGTTAAACATTTAGGGAAAGGTTGAGTTTAAACCATGCGTAACGGTAGGAGGATAATCGTAGATATACTTACACCTAAGCAAGTACTATTCTTCGAGCCCGTTATCCATAGGCTTAGATCTATAGGCTTCGAAGTCTATGTATCCGCTAGAAGTTTTAGGGAAACGTTATGGCTTATCGAACGTAAAGGGATCGATGCTAGGATTATAGGTGTCTATGGAGGGGGGAGTCTTAAGGGTAAGCTTAAAGCTAGCTTGGATAGATGCTTAGAGATGCTCGAGCTATTCGAAGAGGTGGATCCGGATGCTGTCCTATGCTTCTCATCACCAGAAGCATCTAGGGTAGCTTTCGGTCTATCCATACCACTCTATATAGCTAACGATTCCCCCCACGCTGAAGCCGTAGCTAAGCTTACACTACCCCTAGCTAGGAAGCTGTATACGCCTAAGGTTATACCCCTAAAAGCTTGGATTCGATACGGGTTAAAGCCTTCGCAGATAGTTAGGTATAATGCTCTCGATCCTGCATCTTGGCTTAAAGGATTCAAACCATCTACCGAGACTATCGATAAGCTCGGTTTAAACCCTGAAGAACCCATACTTGTAGCTAGATTTGAAGAATCCAAATCAGCTTATATGCCTAAAGATTCTAAATCGCCTCTACCCGCTTTGATCAAGCATATAGTAGAGGAGGATAAGGCGTTGAAGGTTGTAGTTATACCTAGATACGAGGAACAGATCGAAGCCTTAGAGAGTATGTACGGTAGGGTTATCGTATGCAGGGAGCCTATAGAAGCTACCAACCTACTATATTATGCGTCGATATTCGTAGGATTCGGAGGGACGATGACTTGCGAAGCAAGCCTCCTAGGGATACCGACTCTAAGCTTAAGATTCTACGGATCATACTATACCGAAAGGTATCTGGAGCGTATGAAGCTATTGGAGGCTGCGTATACGTTCGAGGAAGCTTTAGAGAAGCTTAGATATCTTGCTAGAAGCTGGAGGATCCTTAAAACTAGGCTTAGAAGAAGAGCTTCGAGAATCCTCGAATCGATGGATGATCCGAGTGAAATCATATCTAGGGATATAGCGTCGGATCTAACCGATGCATCGGATACTAAGTTAAACTTCTAGTACGCTTAACCCACCCTCAAATACGAGTATAGGTAAAGCTGAATCTATGAAATCCCTTAGAGCGGATATATGCACTACCGGAACCCCGTCTACGATCGTATGCGCACTCCTCTTCAAGGTAACTATGACAGGTATTACACGGATAATCCTCCATCTATCGACGATCCTATGGAAGCTACATCTCAAGATATGAGCGAAAGCTTCAACCCTAGCTTTATGCATCCTGATAGATCTACTCAGCATACCGCTATAACCTCTCCTCATATGTTTACAATCGACTGCTACTACGATAGGCTCTCGAAAACCTAGAACATCTATCTCCCATCTCCTATTGGAGAAACTAAACCTATAACCTAGAACGGTATCGAAGCCTAGATGGGATAGGATCATGGATGTGAATGATTCGAACTCCCTCCACCTTAGAAGGGAGGCTGCATCCTCAAGGTTCGATGAGGATTCCGTGAGGAAGGTAAATACCTTAAACCTTGATGATCGCAGATCATATGGATTATCAACCCCAGCTACCCTATACAGAGATTCCAATAGAATGGGTATATCCTCTAAGGGTATACGGGTGTATTCAGAGATCTCTTCGAATGAGAATTCATCCTTACCCTTAGTAGCTTTCAAGAAACCTTTAGATATCAACGGTAGACGAGGATCGCCTAGAAGCATCTATAAAACCACCTAGATATCGATGATGTAGATCGTCGGGGATCTGGATAAAGGTTTCCAAGAGGGGGTTAGCTGTAGACAGATCCATTCTAAACCTTTGGCAACTACATGGTTTAACGGTAGCTGAATTTAGGATGGGGAGGGTATGCATAGATTGTATCTAGGGTTTCACGCTTAGGAATCTCAGAGCGTTCAACCCCATTATCTTCCCTACGGTTTCCTCGGATACGCCTATAAGCTGTCTTAGGATAGCTATATCCCTCTCGATATGCTGCTTCGCATATTCAATCCTACCAGCTCTACAATCCGTACCGAATAGCATATAATCCTCGACGCCGTATGCTATAAGCTTCTGAAGAGCGTTTTTACGGTATATCAAGGGTGTACCAGGCGTTATATCTATGAACATGTGTATATCGCCTCTACTTCTTCCAAGCTCCCTGAGAGTGTATGATCTGAATCGACCCCATAAAGCTATACATTCATCAACCCAAGGCCAGCTTATATGAGCTAGAGCGAACTTTAGATCTGGGAAGTTTAGGAGCACCTCATAGTTTACAGGCCTACAGAACCTGGATGAATCCTTAAACCCGAATAGGATGCCTGAATGGAATATTATAGGTACGCCTAGCTTCTCAGCTTTCTCGTATATCGGATACATGAATTCATCATATGGATACCAGTGATCTGGAATCATCTTAACACCTTTAACCTCCTTAGATGTTACAGCCCATTCCAGGATTTGAGTAGAGTCTTTGAGTCTAGGTTCAAGCCATGCGAAGGCTATAATCCTATCGGATGCCTCCCTCTGTAGATCGGCTACGAATTCTATAGCTTCCCTCTGTTTCTCCACGGTTACATCTGGATAGCTATACTCCATATACCTAGTTACACCGGGTAAGGGTCTAGGGAATAGATCTGCTCCACGAATCGATGAAGGGTACGGGGAGAATATGATAGCTTTATCAACTCCAGCTGAATCCATACCTTTAAGTATCACATCTACGGATTCTGATCCTATGCTGTGGACATGGCAATCCACTACGAGCATCTAGATACACCTGAAACCATATGATCTTGATAACCGTATATAACGTTTAATTAGTAGGAGGGGCTCTATCCTTGTAAAGGTGAAGGATTTGAGGATAACCGGGCAGGGTAGACTGATCGTATGCCCTAAATGCGGTTATAGATTCGACTTAACGTATGCTAGAGCGTACAGCTGCCAATCATGTCCTATACTCGTAGAGGATCTGCATTGCAGCTATGTTAAATGCCCTAGATGCAGCTACGAATTCCCGCTTAGATAGAATCCTGAGGTTAATCCACCTGCAGATTACGATATTCTAAACTTGTAGAGTAATATTAAAATAGTTGATAGTAACATCTTCTAGATAAGAGTTATGGAATATCGTAAAGGAATATTACTAGCTGAGACTCCGATATCGAGGGAGGAAATAGTAAGAGCTGTAGAGGGGGAGAGGGATAGCCTTTCGAAAATAATCAAAGCGATGCATATATTTGGTCCTAGAAACTATACGGCTATAGCTAGGATAACAGGTATACCTGTGGAAACCGTGAGATACAAGATAAATACGCAGCTGAGAAATAAAGGTGTAAGAGTATATGCCCATATAGACTATGGTAAACTCGGGTTAGTTAGGTATATATTAAGACTGAAATTCAACCCGGAGATCGAAGAATATGCATCGAAAATACTGGATAAGCTAGCGGAGGTAGGGTACCTATATTACTATGGAAGGACTATACCTAGATGGGAGTACGTATGCGAATTAGCGTTACCGCCAGAATTAGAGTTGAAGTATAAGGTATTCTTGGGTAGGATCGTGGAGGAGGGAATCGTAGAGCACTACTCCCTAGAGAGGATAACTTCCGTAAGATATATATCTATGGATGCCGAGTTTTACGATCTTGAAAGAGGAGTATGGAATGTGGAGTTGAATAGCGATTATGATATCCGTAGAGATGGGCTTGAAATATCGATAGAGGAGGATGTATGCAGTAATCCACGCATAGATTCGATAGATTTAAAGATAGTAGCGTGGAGTCAGGTGGATGCTTACCTTACACCTACAGATATAGCTAAACGGATCTCATGCAATCCGAAGAAGGTATTGTACCACTATAAGGAGCATATAATCAAGCAGGGGATAATAAAGAAGTATATAGTGCTACTCGGATGCGGGTTAAAAGCTGAGCAGAATCAGGATATGAGGATGGTAATAGTTAGATTCGAGAATATAAGCAGAGATATGGTGGATGAAGCTAGGAGGATTATGGAGAAAATACCGTTCATGATAAGAGACTCAGTCTCGGTATATCCGGTAACCTACACATCACATCTACTCGTACCTACAGAACACATCATACCCATACTTGAATACGTATCGGAGAAGGCAGAATCTCTAAGAGGGAAGATAGGATACGATATAATAAATCTGAAGAAGTCTCGATCCTATAGTATACCATACGAGATGTATGACGATGATATCGGATGGAGATTCGATCTGAATAAGGCATTACATGCTATTAATGAAATAGTATACGATAAACTAGTACAGTCGATGAAAGTATCTAAACACTCAATTTCATCTGAACCTAAGTAGTCTAATGAGTTTAAGCTATAGGTATAGGTGCGTCGATCGGTATTCCACGCATATGATACACCTCCCCCATACTAGGGGTATCTATGCCTGATGGGATAGTATGTTGCGGTTAGGTTATTAAATTTTTCCCTTTTCACAAAGTCCTCTTGGCTCGAGTTCACGTTTTTTCCAATTTAGACTAATATAGGGGATGCATGGTATTAACTGTATTTCAAGGTTTGACCGGTGATAAGCCGCTTCTCGATATAGTTTCGAAGATATTATCGAGTTCTGTAGATGGGGTAGATGAAGCTATGATATATCTAGATGCTGATGCTAGCAGAGTTCTACCTACGTTACTCAAGCTTGGTTTACTCGAAATCCGCAGGGTTGGAGATAGAGTAGTATATGTAACTAGTGTTAAAGGTAGGGTTCTACTCGAGGAGTACAAGTTGTTTAAGAAGAATTCTTCTGATATCTAGTTGTTAGATTCGATTTCTATAGAGTAGAAAGTTTTATATAAAAATATTAGCTGATATTATCAGAAGAGAGGTTGAAGGAAGAATTCGAAGCTGTATTCGAGGAGGCTGTAGATAAGGGTTTATCCATTATAGGAAGTGTTAGTAGGGAAGTTATACTTCACTTTATGAGCGAAAATTACGGTGTTAAGAAGGGTTCTATGGGATCTGATCCATCGAGAATTCATGAAGCTCTTATAGGTATACTCGGCGATGGAGCTAGGTTTGCTGAGAAATGCATATTGTCAGCTTTATGCGAGCTCACGGGTTTAGAGCCTATAACGGTGAAGGATAGGGATTTCGTGGAGGCTATCAGGGAGATTAGGAGGATTTACGAGGAGAAACGTTCCCGCTCCCCCAGAATATAACCTTATATTATTCATTCTAGATCTACTCTTCGTAATCGGATCTTATCGAAGGGATGGGGAGGATTTGAAGCTGCTACTACTACATGTCGATAGGTTTGAGTATAGGGTGTTAACACCTGCTTCAACTATGAGGGATGATGTATCTGAGGATTCTAGGATATTCTCCATAGGAGAGGCTTTAACAGTATTCATAACCGTAGAATCTATGGATGAATCCAATGTGGATGGTGTAGTCGAGGAGGCTACAGAGGCTATACGCGATGTAGCAGTTAAGTTATCGGCGGATAGCATCGTATTATACCCCTATGCTCATCTATCATCTAATCTAGCATCCCCGGCTAGAGCTATCGAAATACTGGATAAGCTTAGGGATAGCTTATCCAGTATAGGGTTTAGGGTTTATAGAGCCCCGTTCGGATGGTATAAGAGCTTCTCCCTAACAGTTAAGGGTCATCCGCTTTCAGAGCTTTCCAGGGAGATTAAAGGTAGAGGTTATATCGAGGTTGAAGCTAAAGCTGAGAAGAAGGATAAGTTTCATAGATTCCTAGTGGTAGATATCGATGGAACGGTATACGAGCTTAACTCATCCAACTGGAGGAGCTGCCCCCTATTCGGTAGATCTGATCGTAGGTATAAGCTTCTAGAGATCTTCGTTAGGAACGAGCTTGAAGGTAGTCCTGGTAGGGGTAGACCTAGGCATGTAGAGTATATGCGTAGATTGGAGCTTGTAGATTACTGTCCTGAAAGCGATGCTGGGCATTTCAAGCTTTACCCGAACGGCGTACTGATATTTGATCTATTGAAGGATTACGCCTTCTTCAATGTAGCCCTCCCATGGGGTGCTACTAAGATACAGAACCCTCTACTCTATAGGGAAAGTGTTAAAGCTATAAGGGATCTTATGGGTGAATTCCATGAGAGAGATTACAGGATACCTATCGAGAACGAGGTCTTCCTATTAAGGTTCGCTTCAGATCCAGGGGCCTTCCCTTACGTTCAGAAGCTTCAGTTAACGTATAGACATATGCCTTTCAAAATCTACGAGGAGGTTCCATGCTTTAGGAGGGAGCAGAGAGGAGAGCTCGTAGGTCTTAGGAGGCTTAGATACTTCACCATGACCGATCAACACTGCTTCTGTAGGGATGAAGAAGAGGCTTTAAGAGAATTCGAGAATCTAACGCTTATGTTCAAGGATCTACTCGATAGGGTTATAGCTGGTGGGAACTGGGTTCTAGGATGGGAATGCGTAGAAGAATTCTTCGAGAAGTATAGGGATTGGTTCATCTCCCTCTGCGTTAAGGTTGGGGTTCCATCATTCTTTAAGCTTATGCCCTATATGACCCATTACTATGCTTTCAAAAACGAATTTCAGGTTATAGGATCCGATGAAGCTAACGTTCAGTTATCGACGGTACAGTTTGACGTGAAGAACGGTGAAAGGTTTGGTATAGTGTATAGGGATTCGGATGGATCTGCTAAGCCATGTATAATACTTCATGCATCCTCACTTGGAAGCTTAGAGCGTGCACTCTACGCGCTTATAGAATCAGCTCTACTAAGGACTGAGGATGGTAGGCTTCCGATGCTCCCTATCTGGCTTTCACCGGAACAGGTTCGACTTATACCGGTTTCTCAGAAGCATATAGACTTCTGTCTAGGGTTGGCTTCCAAGCTTGAATCATCATCTATAAGGGTTGGGGTGGATGATAGGGATCTCACAGTTTCTAGGAGGGTTATGGAGGCTAAAGCCTCGTGGATACCGTATATAATCGTAGTCGGGGATAGAGAGTTAGAGACCGGGCTGCTTCCGGTTGTGGTTAGGGAGGAGTCTAGGATCGATAAGGATTGCGTGATCGATATGAAGGTGGATGATCTTATTGCCAGGATTAGATCCGAGTGTAAGGGTATGCCTTATAGACCTCTATACATCCCTAGAGAGGTTAGTAGAAGAGTGCAATTTGTAGCTTGGACTCCTAAGCCTCTGAAGCGTAGCGGAAGCTAGCTTTCCTCGAGGTACGTCGTATACCTCATGTAGTCTTCGTACCCTATCTCGGATATCTCGCTCTGTATTATCATGTATGCCGCTTGAGGAGGTATGGCACCCTTCTCCGTTATTATGAGATCTATGTAGTCTGGGGGTGTTACGTCGAAGCTTGGATTCCTAACAGATACTAGCGGATATCTTTCTAGGAATCCTCTAGGGATAACCTCCTCCGGGCTTCTCTCCTCTATCTTTATAAGCTCGCCTATTATCGTCTCAGGGCTGAACTTATACGTTTCAGCCGCTACGAATACCCTAACCCTAGCTTCCTTAGCCGCTAGAGCTATCATCGACGTCCCGATCTTATTAACGACCGCTCCGTTCGAGGCTACGGCGTCAGCTCCTACGAACACTTTATCGACCTTCTTCATGAAGAATCTAGCAGCTGAATCTACTATCAAAGTTACGGGTATACCCACCTCTGTCAGCTGCATAGCCGTGAGTCTACCTTGGAATTTAGGTCTAGTCTCGGTTGCTATCACCCTTATATCCTTACCCTGACGCTTAGCCTCAGTAAGTATAGCTACAACCGCTGAGCTATTGCAATGCGTAAGTATCGTATCCCCGCTTACTATCCTCTTGGAGCCTATCTTAGCTATCACCTTCTTAGCTTCATCGACTCTTCTGAGAAACTCTTTTCCAGCTTCGACCGCCGTCCTACGGAGATCTTCGACGGATACACCATTCCTATAAGCAGATAATATTCTAAACATGACGAACCTGATAGCGTTGGGTAACGATACAGCCGTCGGCCTAGTAGATAGGAGTCTACGTGCAGCTCCATCCATCTCCTTAACGAACTCTTCAGGAGTCGGAGCTCTACTCTCCTCGGCTTCCATGATTAAAGCTTCAGCTGCGGCTCTAGCTATAGGTGTAGCTCCACGGATACGCATCTCCTCTATAGCCTTAGCTATCTCTTCAAGCTTAGCTGAGAATCTCATAGTCGAAGCCCATAGAATACTGGGTTAACCTCCTTATTAACATTAACCGGGGGATCGAACTATGCGAGGAGGATCATGCTCTATACTCGACGGTGGGGTGGGCTGCTTCTAAGCGAAGCTAAACCCGTAGAAATCTAACTGTGATAGACCTATAGCTTCGTTGAAATCTATATCTAGGGCTTCGAGTATCGGCTGAAATGTCGTCTTCAGGTGATCGACGTATTTAGCTATATCTACCTCCTCTACGGATGCTAGCTCGACGGGTTTAACACCGATTTTACCGACAACCTTAACGTAGGATATTATATCCCCTACATCCACCTCCTTACCGATACTTCTGAGTAGTAGAGCTGCCTTCAGATGCTGTGGTGTTGTCTTCTTGTATGCCTCTATAGGCTTCCCCAACATTATCTTGAAAGCCAACTCCTCTAGGGATAGCTCTCTCCTCTTAAGCTTCGTATAATACTTCCTGACGAGATCCTTTATCTTCCTCTTAACATCTTCGAACTCCCTCTCATTGGTTACCTGCCCTAGTAGCTTTGTCATCTCTGCGAAAGCTGTCTTGAGGAATTCAGGTGTGTTACGCTTTTTACCGGTTAGCCCTTTAACATCTACACTTCCATCCTCGTATACGCCTATATAGTTCTTCTTCCTCACACTGAATACGGTATACCTATACACTTTATCCACATCTATATCCATGAGGAGGTTTGATTTAACCCATTGGGCGAGTTTAACTATCTTATCTGGGTTAGGCTTCTCTATGAATAGGGAATCTGTATCCCCGTATATTACACGTAGTCCAAGCCTCCTAGCTTCCTTGATAGTCTCCTCTATAGCGTATCTACCTATAGCGGCTGTAGCTTCTGCTACGGGTGGACAATAGAATGCGAAGTTCTCAGCTCCGAATACACCGTATGAAGCGTTTATCAGAACCTTCAAGCTTTCGGATACGGTTGAATACCAATCTCTAAGGTTTGATGGCAGACTCTTATCTTTAGATTTAGATTTATACCATCTTACACGTATATCTTTCAACGATCCTATGAGTAGGCTCGTAATACCCTTCCTCCTTCTACACACCCAGTGCACCGTGCCGGGTATGATATTCGATCTACACTCCTCATGTTTACATCGAACCGTTTCGTAGCTTAGATTGTATCTCTGCATAGCCGACGGATACATGGATTGGAAGTCTAGGACTGCTATCTGGAAATGTATTCCCGGCTCAGGCTTTATCACATGCCCCCCACGATACTTTTTACCCTCTATAACAGCCTTCGTAGTAGCTCCACCTTTAACTTTGAGTAGATCCTCCCTCCTAGGTATTATCCATCCCCTAACTCTATGCTCTCTCTCGAGCATATTCCTTATCCATCCCGATACGCCTTGCCTACATAGATCCTCTAGGGTTGTACCTGTAATCCTAGATAGTATAACCATAAGATTGAATGTAAGCCATCCCTCATAGGATAATAGACCGTAGGTGAGTTCAGCATCCCTTAGACAGTATTCTGCTAACTCACGGTAGCCGAGCTCCGATATAGGCTTATCCAAAGATATCTTACCTACACCTAGCAGAGCTGATGCTACACCCTCTAGCGTATTCTCATAGTATCTAGATCTGAATGCGTATACCTGTATCGATCTATTGAAGAAGAATTTGTATAAGTCTAGGTGTATACCGAATCTAATCGAAGCCGAATCCCTCGATAGCGTTATAGGTATCTCGCTCCTCTGGAATCCTAGATGCTCAGCTCTATGGAATAGGTATCTTAGATCGAAGTCATCCCCGTTGAACGATACTATCACGGGATATCTATCGATAGCTTCGAATACCTCCTTCAATAGGAGCTTCTCATCCCTATAGAATTCTACTGATAAACCTTCGATCGAGAAATCCTCTTTAGGTATACCATGCCTCTCGAGTAGCAGTATCCTTTTCGACCCTTCTGAATCCACAAGCGCTACGGCTACCACCGGGTATTCAGCCTTCCTAGGATCAGGTATACGCGAAGGATATGGGGATGCAACTTCTATATCCAATACTAGATGCTTCATCCTAGGTACAGGGTATTCAAGTCTCTTCATCCACCTCTCTATGAGGATCCTCTCATCGTCATCTACATCTCTAAGCGAATCTATGAACTCTTTAGCTTCCCTAGGTAGATCCACTTCGATAGGCAGCAGTTTACCTTCGAGTATACGGTATGGCATACATGGTATTATCCCAGTGTCATACATATAGCAGTCATGATACTTTATGTTAGCTTCCCAAACTCGAGGTTGAAGTATATCCCTTATACATCCCGAAGGCTTACCCCCTATCGATAGAGGATCTTTAGCTATTATCTTCGTCATAACCTTCTCTTCATCGTTTAAGGCATCGTATAGTTTAACCTCCTCGAACCCCTTCAATCCTCGATGAGATGCTATATCCGGTATACGTTTAACCTCTTCTAAGCTCATATCAGTTAAACAGTATGGTTTATGACCTGTATTATCGTACCAGAAGTATACCATACCATCTTCTAGACAGTATAGTTTAACGTAGGCGCAGCCTTCAACTCCATCGTAATCTACGGATAATACTATCGATACGCCTAGATTGCTTGGACGCCTATCCTGAGCTGGGGATTTAGGTTTCTGCTCCTCGATCCTGATCTGAGGCTCCCCCTCCCCGGCTTCTAAATTCTCCACACTATCCATACCCTTCTTCTCAGGCTCTTCGCGTCTAGAGAATGAATCCAGTGTTACTAAACGCATAGTAGCTCTATCCTTACGTAGATTATACAGGTCTAGTTAGAGATATTAATGTTAACATCTAGGTAGGCTTAGAGGGTATAGCCTAGATACGGTTCGCCACCCTCTACGCTATCTCAAAGATTATGCCCAAATAGATAGGCCCTGTATCCCTGATTTTCTCTATACCCGTATACATATATACCTGGTGTGTTGATAGTATCTATCCAAGGTTAAAGGTGTGATAGCTATGCTGAGACGCGAGGTTATATACTTCGATAAGCCTGGATCTGAGAATACCGATGAAACACTGAAAGCCGCTAGGAGCAGGTTGGAGGAGCTTGGAATACGCTATATAGTTGTAGCTTCGACTAGAGGCTATACGGCTTTCAAAGCTTTGAACCTCCTGGATGATCTGAAGGATAGGGTTAACCTCATCGTAGTTACGCATGCAGGAGCGGTAGAGTATAAGGCTGAGGATTTGGAGAAGCTTAGATCTTCATGGGCTAAGATCCTCACATGCCCACATACCCTAGGCTGGACTGTAGGCGATTCGTTCAGATCTAGGTATGGGGGAGGGTTTACGGTTGAACGCGTGGTAGCGGATGCTCTTAGAAGGTTTTCCGAAGGTATGAAGGTTGCCGTCGAGATTGTGTTGATGGCTACGGATGCCGGGCTTATACCCCCAGGTGTGGATGTAGTATCGGTAGCCGGAACTGGTAGTGGGGCTGATACGGCTATAATCGTTACATCGGCTTATAGTAGGGAGTTCTTCAAGCTTAAGGTGAGGGAGATTATAGCTATGCCTAGATAGAGGGAGTTGACCCCTGTATGCCGGATATAGTTAGTTTAGGGGAGGCTTTAGTGGAGATTATGCGTAGATCTAGGGATATACCGTTCACGGTTCCGGCTGAATTCTTAGGCCCCTATCCTAGCGGTGCTCCTGCTATATTCGCCGATGCAGCCGCTAGGCTTGGAGCTAGATCAGGGTTTATAGGTGTAGTCGGAGCGGATGATTTCGGATATGTAGTCGCGGATAGGCTTAGGATGGATGGAGTAGACCTAACATACTTCAGGATGGTTGAGGGGTATACGACGGGTATAGCTTTCGTAGCTTACGGTTCGAACGGATCTAGGAAATTCATATTCCATCTAAGATATTCGGCTGCATCCCTCCTATCCCCAGATGATATAGATAGAGACTATATAGCTTCAGCTAGATTCCTGCATATAATGGGTTCAGCTCTATCTGTAAGCCCTTCATGTAGGGATGCATGCTATAAAGCGGTGAGGATAGCATCCGATAGCGGTGTTAAGATTTCCTTCGATCCTAATCTTAGACCTGAACTCCTACCTGTGGAGAAGATACGTGAGATATGTAGACCTGTATGGGAGCGCTCATACCTTATACTACCGAGCGGGGAGGAGGCTACCATGCTTACAGGCTTAGAGGATCCTAGGGATGCATGCGATCGCCTATTATCCATGGGTGCGGAGATAGTAGCTCTCAAGATGGGGTGCGAGGGTTCTACGATATACACTAGGGGTAGGGAGGTCTATATACCCGCCTTCAGGGTTGAGGAAGTTGATCCTACAGGTGCTGGCGATACATATGATGCAAGCTTCGTAGTAGGTCTACTGAGGGGGTGGAGCCTGGAGAGGATAGGTGTGTATGCTAACGCCGCCGGAGCGTTATCCGTAACTAGGTTCGGGCCTATGGAAGGATGCCCTACTCTAAGCGAAGTCGAAGATCTGATTAAGAGGCAGCCTCCGCGTATAAAGTTCTAGGCGGTGGATGATTTGACTGTGAAGTTCGGTGTATCTCTTCCAGACGAGCTAGCTGAGGAGTTTAGAGAGACGGCTAGGAGACTTGGATTTAAGAGTAGGAGTTACGCTGTAGCCGAGGCTATAAGATACTTTATATCCGAAAATATATGGCGTCTAGATCCAGGTAGAGTTATCGCAGGATTGGTGGCATACACCTATATGGATGGATCTCCTAGGCTCGAGGAGGAGCTTAGGAGCCTTGGACATGAATACCTAGATCTAGTCGTATCGACATTCCATATACATCTAACGAGGGAGAGGTGCTTGGAGACGGTGTTCGTTAAAGGAGCTGCTGGTAGGATCGACGAGTATGTCTCTAGGCTTAGGGGTATTAGGGATCTAGAGAATGTTAAACTAGTAGTCCTAGCTTCTATAAGCTGATTCCTCCTCGAATAGATCGTAGAAGTCTATGGATAAGGCTTCATCTGCTAGCATAGGTAGCGTATCCCATGGCCTACCGGTATACCTAGCTAAAGCTTCGCTTCTAACCGATAGCGATACCATACCATTATCCGATCTAAACGTAATCCTAAGACCGCTACTAGATTCCCTCACCTCTACGGCTGTATCAGGTAGGATCGCCTTTATACCGTCTAGGACACAGAGATATGGCTTAACCTGCGGACACGATACTATACATAAATCGATCTTTCCAAGCCTCCTCAAAGCTTCTAATGAAGCTCTAACACCTATAGCTAGGAAAGGACCTTTATGCCCATGAACCTCTACTGCTCTAGATATGAGAGTACTTAAGTCTGGCAAAGTCTATCACCCTTCAATCCTTAAAGCCTTCTCCAGAACCCTCAGGATTGGTAGACCTACTAAGAGGGCTAGGATCCCTCCCGAAGCATGCAATGGACCCCAGTATCCTAGAGCCCACTCTAAACTCCTACCCATAAATACTATACCTATCAATACCCCGGCTAGGTATGCTGAAGCTATCGTAGCTATACATGCTACAACTATATTCAGGGATCTACCTGTAAGCCTATAGCGTACGGTGAAAGCTAGTGCTTCGAATAGTATCGATGAAGCTACGAAGCCGAAGATATGAAAAGCTCCAGGCCTCAATAATAGGAGTATCAGGGATCCTACGATCGATACAGAGATAGCTGTACCTGGTATACGAGCTAAACCTGCTGCGACTATGAGCGGTAGGTAGGATGAGAAATCGCATAGTATCGGTAGGTTGAATAGCTGGAATCCTAGCGGACCTACATAGGCGTTGAGTAGAGCCCATAGGGGTGAAGATACAGCTATCGTCGAAAC
>Ga0185307_1000284_pt1 | contig 33775 bp, 32 predicted proteins | sample LHCtaG_FD_128010 | JGI IMG/M metagenome (GOLD analysis project Ga0185307, IMG submission 128010) | Hot spring microbial communities from Little Hot Creek, USA to study Microbial Dark Matter (Phase II) - LHC4sed_matched (SPADES... | ecosystem: Environmental > Aquatic > Thermal springs > Hot... | reverse complement strand
CCCGCTAGGAAAATACATCAGTTCTTGCAATAAAATTTCCCGCAAACTAACTTTTCTCTGTTTATCTATTTCTTTTTGAAGAAAGAAAAAGATAAGAAAAAAAACAAAGATAATTATTATTTTAAAAAATCTCATTTTTAAAAATCTTTCTTTTGAAAGATAATAAAAGAGAAATATAAAAGGGCAATGGTCCAAATAAGACCATAGATAATTGGAAAATAGAGTTGCGCTGGAAAGAGAGGAATTTCGTGGACGACTTTTCCTTTGATATCAAAATTGGCAAGATTGGGTAAGATATAATATAAGAAATTGGCAACCACTTTTACTATTGGTGATTTGGAAATCTGGGTTAAAGCTTTTAAATCGCGGGTTAGATGACCAATAAAATACATAATAAAAGTAAAAACCGAGGCCGTTAAAGGGGTGGCAAAAGTAGAAAAAAAGATTGCCAAAGAGGTAACGATAGAAAGTTGAAAAAGTAAAAGTAAATTGGGAAGTAAAAGGGAATAATCGCCCTTCGTGTCGGTGATTAAAAGAACAATGCCAAAAAAAGTTGTTAAAAGGGAAACAACCAAAAAGAGTAATAACATCTGCCCTAAATATTTTCCGAAGATAAATTCCCATCTTTTTATCGGTTTTGATAAAACCAGATAGATTGTCTTTTTTTCAATCTCTTTATAAATCAACCGCCCACCAATAAGAATCGCCACCAAGACTGAGATAAAATTTATTGCCGAAAGTCCCAAATCTTTGATAATCTTTGCTTCCTCTCCTAAGGCTAAGGGTTTAATAAATTTACTACTGGCCATTAAGATGAGCCCCACCACTAATAAAACGACTAAGATTCTATCGCGAATAGATTCAATAAAAGTGTTTAAGATGATGGCTTTAAGGCGCATATCTTTTTTCTTTTATAAAAATAAAAAAGTATTCTTCCAAACTTTTTCTTCGCGGAATTAGGGAAACCAAATTACCCCCCACCGAAGATATAAAAGATAAAATTTCATCCCTTTGGCGTTCATTTTCACAAATTGCCATAAATTTATCTCCGCTTTTTATTAAATCCTTAACCCAGTTTTTTATTTGCCAAAGATGAGCTTCGGAAATATTGGTAAAAACAAGCTCGTATTCATAGATTTCTTCGCCAATGATCTCCGATATCGTCCCTTCTTTTACCTTCTCCCCTTTTATCAAAATGCCGATACGATCACAAAGCATCTCGGCATCAGAAAGAATATGGGAAGAGAAGATGATTGTCTTACCTTGCTTTTTTAATTGAATAATTAAATCCCTCATCTCTTTTCTGCCAATTGGGTCAAGACCACCCATCGGTTCATCTAAGATTAAAATTTTTGGGTCGATAATAAGAGCACAAGCCAAACCAATTCGCTGTAACATTCCTCGAGAGTAATTTTTCAAATAGACATCTTTGGCTTCCGCCATTCCTACCAGTTCTAAAATTTCATTAATTCTTTTCTTTGTTACTTGTTGACCATACATCTGGGCAGTCAAGGATACCAATTCGTAACCATTAAGGTATTCATAAAAATAAGGCTGTTCCGGTAAAAAGCCAATCTGTTTCCGTACTTCCAAAGACTGCGGTTCGCCGTTCATTATCTTGATTGTTCCTTTTGTTGGCTGACAAAGTCCAACAAGCATTTTCAGGGTAGTGGTTTTCCCAGCACCATTAGGACCTAAAAGACCGTAAATTTCTCCTTCTTCAATTATTAGCGAAAGATTTTTTACCGCAAAGACTTTTTTAAATTTCCAAAACCCGCTGCGGTAAATCTTTGTAAGTCCTTCCGCAACAATAATTGCCACTTTTTATTATAATTAAAGGAAAGATAAAGTCAAAATTTATCTTACAACGACCCTTTTTATTTTATTATCTTTTAAATCAAAATATATCCCTTTCTTAAGGAATTTAACTTTTCGCCCAACAATGTCAAATAAGGAAAAGGTTAATTTTGTTTTTTGTTCTTTATTTATCCCTTTTGGCTTTTCTTCTTTGGTTTCCATAAAAGGTAAGGGAAAATCATATTTGAAAAACCAAACTTCATTAGTATTATTTCCTTTTAAAGCAAAAAGGCCACCAGCAAAAATAAGTAAAGAGGCACCGTCTTTAATTTTTTTATTAGAAGGTAGTAAAGGCAAGGAAGGCAACTCGTGCCAAGAATCACCGTTGACAAAATAAACCCAAAATTCATTGGTGTTACCGCCCTTAAAGGCAAAAATAACATCGTGACCACCTTCATAAACAAGGCAGGCACCTTCTTTTACTTTCTTTCTTTCACCATAGCGATTATAAAAAGGCATCGGCTTTAAAGGTTGCCATTTGTTAGAATCGGGAAAATAGATAAAGAATTCATTGACACCACCTTTTAATAAATAGATATTCCTTCCGTCAGAAGCAAGACAGCTACCTTTTTTTATCTTAGTTTCTTTTTCTAAATAAGGCGTAGATGCCATCTCTAACCAAGTATCATTGGCAATATCATAAGCATAAAATTCGCGGGTATTACTCCCTTTAATAAGAAAGAGATAATCTTTATTACCTATCTTTCCTTTCGCCAAAGAAGAACCGCCTTTTAAAGTTTTATTAGTTGGTCCTAAGGGAATCGGTCTTTTCTTAGTCCAGCTGTCACCAATAAGGTCATAAGCTAAAAATTCACAGGTGTTATTGCCAACAGCTAAATAGATAAATTGACCGGCTTTGGCAACACAGGTTCCTTTTTTTGGTAAATATTTGGGATTCAAAAGATAATAAGGAATTGAACATTTTCGGGACCATTCGTTAAAAATTGGGTCATATAAATAAAATTCGTTGGTTTTATTTCCCTTAACAAGAAAAATTCTTTTTTCATTCTTTATTGAGCCATCAGTCATTCCGCCACCACTTTTCACTCGCTTACCTCTTTCGCCCAAAGGGACACTATCCCATAAAAACCATTGGTTTAAAGGGATTTCTAAAATTCTTAATTTACTTGACAAAGTATCATTTGAAAGATTGGTATCATTGATTGCGTATAAAGAACATTTTACTAAATAAATACCTGCGCTAAGCTCAAGGGGATTAAAATCAATTGGGATGGTTGTATTACCGCTTATGGTTACTGAGCGAGAATCTAAATAAACCCGATTTTGATTAGGAAATTGAAAAATTTCAAAATAAACATCAGCTGTTCCTTCTTCATTGGTCTCATTTTTTATCTGCACCCGCGGAGTATAAACTCCCGGTTCTTGGATACCGGTCGGGCGGATAATATTTTTAACAGAAATGTCAAGATTAAAACTACAAGTAAAGATTAAAAAGAAAGGTATAAAAAAATTTCTCATCTTAACCTCCTTATTATAATAATAATGATAACCAATTTTTAAAATTATTTCAATAATTATTGACTTTATCTTTTTTTAGTTAAAATTTTAATAAGCCTCTTGCCAGAAGGAAAACTTCGTGGCAAAAACTTAGGCTTAAAAGGTAGGTGAGAAAGTAAAGTGGTTTGATGTCAAAAAAGGTTACGGATTTATTGAAATGGAAGATGGTAGGGGCGATGTGTTTGTGCATTATTCCGATATTTTAAGTGAAGGTTTTAAGACTTTGAAAGAAGGTGAAAGAGTAAAATTTGAAATTGCTGATAGTCCAAAAGGTAAGAAAGCAATTAAAGTTGAACGTCTGTCGGAATAACCCAATTTAAATTAATCAATAAGAAATTTTCCATCTTTAAAGATAATTTCATTATCAGCATATATTTCTCCTGATCTTCTTAAATCACAAACCATATCCCAATGAATGCTTGATTTATTTTTTCCACCGGTTTCAAATAAAGAACAACCAAGTGCTAAGTGGATTGTTCCTCCTATTTTTTCATCAAATAGAGTATTTTTCATAAATCGCTGGATGTGGTAATTGGTACCGAAAGAAAATTCGCCTACTCTTTTTGCTCCTTCATCTGTATTAAGTAAAGCTAAAAGATAATCCTCATTTTTTTCTGCTTTCGCTTTTACTACTATTCCTTTTTTAAAATAGAGTTCTACCCCATCAACTTCTTTTCCACCGTAAACACAAGGAAAACTAAATCTAATAAAACCATTAACTGAATCTTCTATCGGCGAAGTGAAAACTTCTCCATCCGGAAAATTTTCTTTTCCATCGCAATTTATCCATTTTCTATTTTTTACCTTTAACTCCAAATCCACATCTTCTCCTTTTACTTTTATTTTTTCTTTTTTTTCCAAAAACTTTACCAATCGTTCCTGCCACTTACTTAATTTTTTCCATTCTTTAATTGGGTCTTTTTTATCTAAAAAACAAGCACGAAAAATAAAATCTTCATATTCCCTTAAAGACATTTCCGCATCCATAGCATTCGCAATATCGGGAAAGGCAGTACCACACCACTTGATTTCCTTTTTGGCAATTTTATTTAACAACTGAGAATAAAGATTTTTCCTTGCCTTTCTAAAAAGAGCAATCCTTTCCGAAGGAACATTTGTTAGATATTTTTTATTATAATCTGTCCAAATTGTTAGCCAGGAATTTATCTTTTTCAATTCTACCCATTCAAAAGGAAAAATAAATTTTAATTGTTCTTTTTTGGCTTGCTTATAAAAAATTTCTCTTATGTCTTCAATAATAATATTTACATAAGGAAAAGCACCCAATTTTAATACTTCTTCATAGAAAGCAATTATTAAAGGAAGAGCATTATACTTTCCTTCAATTTTTACAATTTCATTTTTTTTAATCTTTAAAGAATAAAAACAAAGAACTTTTGCCATCTTTTCCACATATTCATTTTTCATCTTTTCCTCCTTAAATATTTTTTTTTATTATTTTTTTATAATTTACCGTGTAAAATTTGTGGAAAATTAAATAAATACTTAATTTTTTTTAATTTATCTTTCAAAAAATTCCACAAATTCATTTTTAAAAAATGTTTAATATGTGGAAAATTTTCTTGTTTTCCACATTTTCCACATCTTTTCCACATAATTTTCACAATTTTTTAAACATTATTTAATCTATTGATAATTCGGTTAAGCAATTCAGCAAAATTTTTATCATTTTTTTTAAGTTCTTCAATACGACAGCAGGCATAAAGAACAGTAGTATGATCCTTTTTACCAAAATAAGAACCAATTTCCAATAAACTCATACTCAAATATCTTCGACAGAGATACATTGCTACCTGTCTTGCCAAAGAGATATTTTTGTTTCTTTGGGGTGATTTTAGTATTTCTTCTTCAAAATTAAACTCCTTTGCCACTTCTTTAACAATATCTTCAATAGTAAAACCATTCTTTTTTTGGAGCAAGTCTTTTAAAAGACTCTCAATTTCTTCTATCGTTAACTCCCTTCCGCGTAATTGGGAAGCAAGAATTACCCTTTTTAAAGCGCCTTCCAATTCTCTGATGTTAGTTTTAATTCTTTCTGCCAAAAATAAAATAACCTCTTTTCTTAAAGAAAATTTTTCTTCTTCTGTCTTTTTGTTAATAATAGCAATCCTCGTCTCCAAATCTGGTGGCTGAACATCACAAACCAAGCCTTGGTTTAGCCGGGAGATAAGCCTTTCTTCTAAAGTAGGGATATCTTTGGGCGGTCTATCAGAAGTAAACACAACTTGAACCGATCTTGATTGCAAATAATTTAAAGTATGAAAAAGTTCTTCTTGAAGCCTTTCTTTACCAATGAGATAATGAATATCATCTATTAAAAGTAAATCTATCGAGCGATATTTGTTTCTAAACTCAATAATACAACCTTCTTGAATTGCTTGTATTAGCTCTAAAAAGAAATTTTCTGCGGAAGTATAAAAAATACGGTAATAAGGATAATGCTTTTTGATATAATTCCCAATTGAACAGATAAGATGGGTCTTTCCTAATCCCACACCACCATAAATAAATAATGGATTGTAATACTTTCCTAAACCTTCACATACCCTTTTGCAAGCAGCATAAGCAAAGCGATTACATTCACCAATTACAAAATTATCAAAGGTAAATTTTTCCGGTATATTTATGCCATAATTGATAAAAACTTTTTTTTCTTCGGTCTCTGGTTCAAACTTAAATTTTTTGGGAACAATTTCAAATTTTATTTCCGATATTCCACATTTTTTAATTGCTTCTTTTATTATCGGAAGATAATGTTCGCTTATCCATTCTACGAAAAAATGGTTAGGTACTTCCAAAATAATCAAATCTTCACCTTCTAATTTGGCTTTTATAGGCTCAATCCAGGTATGAAAGCCATCGGGTGTTATTCTCTCTTTTAAATATCTTAAAATCTCTTCCCAAATACTTTCCACATTAATCATATTTCCCTCCTAATTTAAATATTTGTATTTATTTTTACCTAATTTTTATTTAAATAGGGCTTATTTAGCCCTTCCACAAAAACTATTAGTATGATAAATATTATTGGGGGTTAAGTCAAGAAATTTTTAAAAATGTTCCACGTGGAACATTCAGTTCTACTCTTCTTTCTTTTCTTCCGGTTTCTCCTCTTTCTTTTCTTCTATTGGTGCAATTACTTCTTCCTCCTCTTCTTTTTCTGCTAAAAGGTCCCTATCATCCTTCTTTTTAACTAAATTAATATATACTAAGGTCTGACCGGTTGTCCATATATTAATCCCATAAGCATAAACAAAAAGATAAAGTAGATAAAAGGTTAAAGCGAAGAAGATCCCCAGAACAGCTACTCCCCAATTGCTGGGTGTGAAATAGACATTTGGCTCTAATAAGGAAGAAAACCCTAATTTTTCTAATAAAGTAGCCCAAATTTGGCTATAAAAGCCGGTATTTTCTGGGGGTGAAAGTTTAATGAAATAACTTGCTAAAGAAAAGGCTTCATTGATTTTATTAGGGATTAACATTGATAAAACTGCTTGCCCAATTTTTACTGATAAGAAGGTAGCATAACCAAAAACCACTAAGCCAATAGATGATAAAAATTTTAAAATAATGGAATACCAAATTAGCCGAGCCGGCTGTTCGTTAACACAAGAAAAGACTTCAAAAAGGGTATCAAAAGTATCCGAGGCAGTACAACCGACTACTATTGGCGAAAGAATCAAAGCGAAGAAAAGAATTATAAGAAGATATAAAATAAAAAGGGAAGCACAAAAAGCGGGAATGCTCATTATTCCCACAAAAATATCACCAAAATAGGGAATTTTGCCAATGAGAGCCAAAATAATACCGGCAATAATAATCAAAATTATAAAAACAATGAGAAAGAGAGGGGAGAAGAAATAAGATTTGAAATTTTTAAAAGCATATTTTAAGCTCTCTTTAACCTCAAAAAATTCATCGCCTTTTAACTGTTCAAAGGTTATTTTAGTAACAGCATTTTGGGCAATAAAAAAAATAATAATAAAACCGATTATTCCAATTGCCCAAAAGATATAAGAGAAAAATGGTAAAGAACCACTTAAAAAGGGAAAAAACCGATAGGTATTCCAAATTTCCTCAAAGGAATAATGGGCAGTTAGTAAAGCTAAATAGCTAAAGATATTATAAAAAATAAAAGCAATAAAAAGGGCGAGGGTCATTATTGACAATTTCTTTAAAGAAAAAGCCAGGCGGAGACTTCTAAAGATATCTTTATAATTATAATGCAATTTCATCTTTCCTCCTTTTTAAAAATATTTAATAATTTTAAAAATAAGGTAAAATAAAAAAAGTGCTAAAATAATTAAAATATACCAAAGATATCTTAAAGGCAAAAAATAATTTTTCTCTTTAAAAAATCTTCTTTTAAAAAACATATTTTATATATTAACCATTTTAAAAGAAATGTCAAGAGAAAAAAAGAACAAAATTATTACTTGACAATTTTTGAAATAATTAAAATAGCAATTTATAATTTGACAAAAAGAAAAAATTTTTTAAAATTATCTTATGTTTTTAAATAAGATTGTATTAAATTTTATTAAAAAGGAGGAAAGATGTTAAAGAAGGGTTTTCTTTTTTTCTTTCTTATTTTTTCTTTAATTTTTTCTCAATATAGTTTTTATCCAACGGATGGTTTGTTTTTATTAAAAGATGCCGAAATTAGAGAAGGTGGAAAATTAAGGATCGGCTCTTATCTTTTATATTATCCAAAAGAGAAGAATCATTATCTTGATCTCTCGGCGCCAGCAGTAGTTTATTCTCTAACTGACTTTTTAGAGATTGGCGGTTATTACGGCAGTACCTTTGCTTATTTTTCCCAAGAAACACTCTTTAAAAAATATGGCTATGACGGTGTTTTAAATGTCAAGTTGTCAATTCCTTATCTGCCGGTTTTAAAAATTGGTGGTTTTTTTTCTTATCCAATAAAAGCAAGAGAAGCTATTTGGGAATTAAACCCAATAATGGTTCCTAAGGAAAAAAAATTTTCTTATTCTTGGTTATTAAAATTAAAAATGAGCGACTTATTACCTTCTATGCCTTCTTTCCTTTTGGAATACGGAAGATATCCAAGTGATACCATATACCATATATTAGGTGGCGGAATATTGGTTTCCGCAAAAAGATTATCAATTTTTGGCGAAATATTTATTGAAAGTGAAAAAGGGAAGGATCTTTTTGATTTTGATAACAATCGGGTAAGAATTACTCCGGGATTTAATTTGGGTTTAAGCGATTTATTTAATATTGGTTTTAGCCTTTCTTTAAGGCCAAATGAATTGGCAACCATCCCCAAAATTCAATATAATTTATCTTTATCCTTTTCTTCTTACTTTTTAAGAAAACCACCGAAAAAGAAAGGTTTTCTTACGGGAAGGGTATTAGATTACGAAACTAAATTGCCGCTTTTAGCAAAATTGACTATTGAAAATGTGAAAGAAGTTTATTCTGATTCCCTAACGGGTATATATAACTTTTCAAAGATTCCTGAAGGGCAGTATGTTTTGTTTGTTGAAAAGGATGGTTATTATCGAGAAGCAATTCCCATAACTATTGAAGGTGAAAAGACAACAACTATTGATGTTTATTTAAAACCAATAATTCAGTACGGAACGATTGCCGGCCGAGTATTTGACAAAGAAAATAATCAACCATTATTAGCCAAAGTGAAAATAAAAGAAAAAGAATTGGAAGTCTTTTCTGATTCAGTAACTGGTGGTTTTCGTATTGATAATATTGAAGTTGGGGTTTATACTTTAGAAGTAACCAAAGATAATTATTTCCCTTATAGCTATACGGTAGAATGTAAAGCCCGGGAAGTAAAGAATTTGGAAATTCCTTTGGCAAAGAAAGGTGCCTTTGGAATAATTACTGGTCAGATATTGGATTATAAAGAGCGAAAACCGTTAAAGGCGATAATTGAGATTGAAGGCACCCAGATTAAATATGAGACCGATACTTTAACTGGCATTTATAAATTAGAATTGCCAGTTGGTACTTATACCGCAATTGTGAAAAGCGAAGGTTATATTACCCAAACAGCACCAATAATTATTGAAAAAGATAAGGGAGTTGAAAAGAACTTTTATTTAGTGAAAAAAGGGATGGTTATTACTTTGCGGGGAATATATTTTGAATTTAACAAGGCAACAATCAAACCGGAATCCTACCCAGTTTTAGATTCGGCAGCAAAAATCTTAAAGGATAATCCAAAAATTATTGTTGAAATCCAAGGGCATACGGACAATATTGGTAGCGAAGAATATAATAAGAAACTTTCTTTAAGAAGAGCCCAAGCAGTTGTCAACTATTTTGTTCAAAAACACGGTATTGATATAAAACGCTTAAGAGCTGTTGGTTATGGAGAAGAAAAGCCGATAGCCTCCAACGAGACGGAAGAAGGTCGGGCTCTCAATAGGCGAGTAGAGTTTGTAATTTTAGAAGAGGAGTAATTTATTAACCTTCTTTTACTTTATCTCTTTTCTTTAAAGGTTATTGTTAATGGATTAACTTACGATTGGCCTACTTTCTCCCATTTCTTACTACCCCAAGAAACCCTCTTGATAAAAGTTATTGCTTATAACCCAATCAGTTATTTTTATGAGGATGGAGAAGTTATTGAGAAGAGCAATGAAGATAGTATAAAAGAAATCTATTATATTTTTAATACCCAAAATTGGAATACTAAATTGGTAATAACTGATGGGGAAAAAGAGATAAAGATAAACTTTCTGCGGTTAATTCCCTATAATGAGGAAAAAAGAATCGGTGATTTTTATATTGGTCGCTATCCAAAAAGTTCTCCTCATCCCAATTTAAAAAAGATAAAGGGTTTTATCAAAATCTCTCCAGAAATTAAAGATATTTATCTGACCCCTGAGTATCAATTAAAAGATTTTATAACCCATCGCAATCCTTATATTTCTTTAAGAGAAGAACTTTTATACAAACTCCAACTCTTTACCGATTATTTAAGAAATAAAGGGATAAAAAATCCTAAATTGAAAATCTATTCTGCTTATCGGACACCGGCGCAGAATTATAGTGGTGGCGGCGGAAGAAATAGCTGTCATATTTATGGTGGTGCCTGTGATATTGGCTTAGATTTAGACGGCAATGGTCGAATAGAATTAAAAGAGAAGAAAATCCTTTATAATTATGCGAATGAATTTGAAGAATACTTAAAAGAAGAAAAGCCAAAACTTATTGGTGGTTTAGGCTATTATAAAAGAAAACCCTTTATCCATATGGATGTTCGGGGGGAAAAAGAAAGATGGTTTAGATAAATTTTATAAAAATATAAAGAGGGGAAAGAAGGGTTTTTGTTCATAATTAGAGGAACGAAATGAATATAAAAATAGTAATCGGATAATATTAAAAACAATTTCCTATATAACCAATAGATTATCATAAATAAATGAGCAAGATAGAAATATTTAATAAACATTTTAAAGAGTATGATGAGTGGTATGAAAAGAATAAGTGGGTTTATCTTTCCGAAGTAGTAGTTTTAAAGAAAGTAATTCCGAAAGGTAAAAAGGGATTGGAAATAGGTGTGGGAACAGGAAGATTTGCCCAAGCATTAGGAATTGAATATGGAATCGACCCATCAGAAAAGATGTTAAGCATTGCGAAAAAGAGAGGGATAAAAACTTTTGTTGGCAGAGGCGAAAAATTGCCTTTTTCTGATAAAGAGTTTGATTATGTGGCCTTGATTATTACCTTATGTTTTGTGGAAAATCCTGAGGAAGTGATAAAAGAAGCCAAAAGGGTTTTAAAAGATAACGGAAAGATAGTTATCGGCATAATAGCTAAAAATAGCCCCTTAGGAAAAATTTATCAGGAAAAGAAAGAAGCCGGGCATAAGATTTATAAATATGCTAATTTCTTTACGGTAGAGGAGGTAGTTGATTTGTTAAAAAGGAATGGTTTTAAAAATTTTGTTTTTTACCAAACTCTTTTTAAACCCTTGGAAGAGATAAAAGAAATAGAAGAACCAAAGGAAGGCTTTGGAGAAGGAAGTTTTGTGGTTATCGCTGCCGAAAAGACTATTTAATATTTATTGACAAAAATCAAAAATTTTGATAAAATGAGAAAAAGGGAGGAAAGAATGAGAAATTTTTTATTTCTTTTTTTACCATTATTAATTTTTGGTTATCCGGAGGCCCTATTAGAAAAAGAAGGGCTGGTAAACGAATTTGTGGAAAATCCTTATACTTATTATTATTTTAACCCAGCTTATCTTGTGGAATTAAAAGAAAGATTTATCGGTTTTACAATTTATTCTGACGGCAAAAATCCCCAATTCAGCTCTTTAATCTTTGTCAATAAAAATATTTTTTTCCCTTATGCCTTAATTTTTAACAACTTTGAGACAGAATTTACTTCCGAAAAAAGTTTCACTTTTATTATCGCCAAGAAAAGCAAAGATTATTCCTATGGTTTTAAAGGGCAAATTGGTAAGCAGAAAAATTTTTATGAAGATAAATTTTTTTACGAAAAAACTGATTTCTATTATGAGAGCTATTCAGCCGGCGATTCCGCGGGAGATTATTTTGATTTTGATGTTGATTACACTTTAGAAAAAAAATATTTTAAAAATTCTTATTTTACTCAGACAAAAAGTGATATTTTTTATTTCCCCTTTTCCTTTTATTTAAAAAGAAAAAATTTTGAGGTTGGTTTTGATTTAAATGCCTCAAAAGAAAAATTGACTGTTAGTGAAAATAGGGAAGAGGTAAATGAAAATTTTGTTGAAGAATACTCGTTGGCAAAAGAAGGCGATACAGTTTTAAATTATTATTATGAAGAATTAATTTCGAAGAGAAGATTTTCTTGCCAATCAAAAGCGAACGAAGAGACAAGCACAATTTTTATTAAAGATATTTCGTTCTTTTTTAAAAAGAAATTTAAGGGTTTAAGCGATAATAAATTGCTCATTGGTCGTTTGGGGTACCTTTCGCAAATCAAAAAAGGAATAGGTTATTACCAAGATAAAGATAGTAGTTATCAAGGTTATTTAGAATGGGTAAAAGAGTGGCATACCGGTAGCTATGAAGAAGATAAAGATTTTTCCGAACAAGGTAAAGGGATTATTTATGAGGGAAAAAAGATTTTAAAAGATAAAAAAGAAAATGTTTATGAAGAAATGGGTTTTGGCTTTTTTTATTACATTAACCTTTTTAAATTTGGCAACAATCTCTTTTTAGGAATGCGCGAAAGAGTTGATTATCTAAAGGAAGAGAGTTTTAAAGGAAAGGTTATTTTTTATCTGGGCAATAAATTAGAAAAAGATAATTTCTCGCTCTTTCCAATTTTTATACCAATTCTTTATTTTCATAAAGATAGAAAGGAATATAATTATAATATCTTTTTAAATCTCTCTTTTAGAATCTTTGATTTCCTTAATTTCCGTTTCAGTCATCTTTGGCAAAGTGATTTTGGCGATTTAAAGAAATTTAAAATTCCGAAGATTATAAGTAAAAGATGGGTATTTTCCAGCAATTTTAATTATTGAGATAAGGCATAAAGAAAGATATTTATTCCCATTCTTATTGCCAATTCTCTTTTTTCTAATGGGTCATTATGCCGGTCAGTCCAACCATCACTGATATTAGTATTCCAGGTATAAAAAACTACCAATCTTTTATTATGAAAAATTCCGTAAGCTCTTGGACTTCCTTCATAATGTTCATGGATTTTTGGAATTTTGTCAAATTTATAAAAAATATGAAAAATGGGAAATTCCATAGGGATTTCAACAAGTTCTTTATCGGGAAATACCTTTTTTATTTCCCTTCGGAAAGCGCTATCCATTCCGTAGTCATCATCGGCATATAAAAAACCGCCATTCAATAAATAATTCCTTAAATTCTTTGCTTCCTCTTCCGAAAAGAAGATATTACCGTGACCAGTCATAAAGATAAAAGGATATTGATAGAGATTTTCCGAAAGGGGTTCGCAAACCTCTTCCTTTTCTTCCACTTTGACACTGGTTCTTTTATTTATCTCCTTGGCTAAATTGGGTATTATCTCCGGGTCATTATACCAATCACCACCTCCGTTATATTTTAGTCGGGCAATTGTGAGGTTAAAGAGAAAGAGGAAAAGTAGGATATTCATTTTTTTTAATGGTAAAGAAAAAAATTATTTTTTCAAATAGAGCGAATATTTTTCATCACCTTTTTTAAAAGAGAAATTGTTTAAAATTTTTTGCCGATACTCATTATCTTTTAAAAAGAGAACACAGTAATAATTATTTTTAAAAAATTTGTGAAAGCGAAAAGAAAAATCGCTTAAAAAATTTTCGGTTACCAAAAAGTCACAATATTTTTCTGGATTAAGCATAATAGCTATAATTTCTTTATCATAAGCATCAAAAATATTTTCGGGTCTTATCTTTAAAGCAAAAGAAAATACCTGAAATTCTTGGGAGGAGGGAATTAAAATTTTTTTATTTTTTAAATCAACTTCTGAAAATAAATTTTTGAAATATAAAATCTTATTTTTCATTAAAGGATAATTAATATCAAGATGATGACCATAGGGAAATTTTCCTTGGTAATGGTTTTTTCCCGTTTTCCACAAAGTAAATATTTCAAAATTGGTAAAGAGACTAATAAAAGTTATAAAAGTAAAAATAAGCGAAAGATTTTTATTTTTAAACTCCTTGATAAGAAAGAAAGGAGTGAAGAGAAAGAATGGTAAGGATAATAAATAAAAGCGACTGTAACCCAAACTGATATTAAAATATTCTAAAAAAAGATGAGTTAATAACGGAAGAATTAAAAAAAGAATCTTATAAAATCTTTTATAAATTAGATAAAAAAAGGTAATAAAGGTGATTATTGGTAGATAACCAAAGAGTTCTTTTAAAATTTTTAAATTAAATTTTATTAAATTTTTTAAATTAAAGGCGTAAGGTAAAATTCCGCAGGTATTTTTAGTTACTGGGTGGTTATAAAAATAGAAGGGGTCAGAATAGAAAAGATAATTATAAAAAAGCCAAAAGAAAATACCTAAGAAAATCAGAAAAATCTTTTTTTTCTTAAAATAATAATAGAAAAAAAGAAAAAAGGCAATCAAATAAAACTCATAACGGGTTAATGTCCCAAGAATCACGGTAATAATTAACTTTGGGAGCTCATCTTTTAAAAAATAATAAAAAGATAAAACTAATAAAAAAATCGTTAATAATTCGCTCATTGGAGAAATGGTGTAGATTATTAAATAAGGATAAAAAAGAAAACAAAGGGAGGTAAAAAAGGAATAGGGAAAAGGAAAGATTTTAAAGATTAAAAGAATGATAAAAAATAGCAAAAAAGTATTTAAAAAAGTACCGGCCAAGCCCGAGAAATAAAGAGAGTCAAAAAAGACAAAGGGAATTAATAACAAATGATATAAAGGCAGCCAAACAGTTCCGAGGTTTTTAATAGTAGAGGACTCACCATTGTGGATAACATTCTTGGCAATATAAAGATGAGAAAATCCGTCTAAACAGCAAGTAGTCGTATTAAAATTTTTTAAAAAATAATTGGCAAAAAAAAGGGGAATAATGATTGCTAAGAGAAGAGAAAAAATTTTAAAAAACTTCATTAATAAAGTTTAAAGATTTTCTTTTTTGGATAATAATGGCGTAAAATCTCTTTGTAATTATAACCTTTCTCCGCCAGCGCCATTGCCCCATCTTGGCACATACCTTTACCATGGCCATAACCATAACCGGTAATTTTTAATTTATTACCTTTTAACTTTATCTCAAAAAGCGTTGATTTTAAAGAAAAGAGGTTTCTAAATTTTTCGCCCGAAAGATAGAAATTTAAAACATTAGTGAAAAACCTTACCTTTTTAACCCGTTTTGATTTGCGTTCCTTTTCCAGTTTTATTCTCTTTATTCTTATTGTTGACTTCTTAGGAAAATTAATAACCTTTTTTATACTGTCAATTAAATCGGTTATCTTTATCTCCTTTTCCCATCGATAATTTTTACTCTTTTTACAAAGGGGTTCTTTGGCTAAAGAATAATTTTCTGCATCCCGTTTACCATTAAAAAGAATACCGCCGCAATTCGCATGATAAAGGGCTTTAAAAATTCTTTTGCTATCTATAAGAACTTCGCCTTTAGTTTCTTTAACGGCTTTCGTGGTTAAGAAGGTTTCCCGATTTTTACCGTAGTAGGCTTGGTCTAAATTGGGCGCTGCAAAAATGTCATAAAATTTCAATTGGTTTTGAGTTATGCGAAATAAAGCATAACTCCGAGCAGCCACTGCTTGGGCTTTGGCACTTTCGTAATTTTTTTCATTAATAGGACCAATTTCACAGGCGACAACCGAATAGAGATATTCTTCTAAAGGCAAAACATTTATTAAACAAGGCTTTTTATATTTCCATACTGGTTTATACAGAATTTTAAAATATCCGCGGTAGACATTATTATAAACGGCTAAATTGGTATTGGGATAGGGAGTTATTATAACTTCGCCATTTTCCAAATCAAAAATAACTGAATCTCTTAAATAAACTTTATTTTCTTTAACATTTATTTTTTTATCCCTTATTTCAATTTTTTTTCCATTTTGGCTTAAAGTAAAAAAACCCTTTAGAGAGAAAGTATCTTCGGCAAAAAGAATTAAAACCCGAATGTTTGGTTCAAAGGGCCTTCCCTTTTTAACAAAAGGGGTACAAGAGAATAAAAAAAGGGAAAGAAAAATAACAACCAAATTAAAAACTCTTACTGGTAATAACATTTAAATACTGCCCAGCCAACCTTTAACAAAAAAGATAATGCTCACCTTGTATGTTAAAATTAAAATATAGAAAATAAAAAATAAAAGTCAATTAATTTAATAAAAATAAAATATCTGAGGGAACCGTTCAGGAGACGGTAGGGGGAACAGCTCTTTCTTAGCTTGCTTTTTCTTAATTTTTGGAAAGTGACTTTTTATTTTTCTAATTTCTTTTATAAGTTATTCTTTTTTATTCATCATAATATTATTAACGAAAAAATATCTTTTTATCTTACCCCAAATTTCGTTATTGACAAATAGTTATTTTTGATTATCATCCTTTTATGGTGGTAATATTTTTCCTTATTACTCAATGGGTGACGGTGGGTATTGATACCATTTTGGTTAATAGTAATGCTAAATATTTAACGATGCAATCTCTGGCTTTAGACTCTTTTAATACCCTTCATGCGATTTGGCACGAAAGGGTAGGTAATTATTATCAACTATTTTATGCTTATAAAAAACCTGATTCCAATTGGTCGACTCCTTTAATTTTAGCCGAAACTACCAATCCTAACGGAGTAATCGCGGTTACTCCTGATGGGAAAGTTCACATTGCTTATACTTCGCCAGTCGTTACTTACAACGAGCTTTATTATCTAACAAATCATTATGGCAATTTTATAAAGGTAAGAATTACCAACGATAACCTATGGGATTATTCACCAACAATTGCCTTTAGGGATAGTCTCTGTCACATCGTTTGGATTAAAAGTTTAGTAGGAGGGGGTTACAAATTATATTATCTTTGGGGCCTACCCCATAATTTTCAGATTGTTCAATTAAGAAATAGCCAATTAGGAGATTTTGGTTTGGGAGCTGCTCCTTATTTAACAATTTCTCCTGAAGGAATCTGTCATATTAGTTATCGGGGCGGCAATTATCCGGAATACCATATTCATCACGCGGAAAATTCTTTTTTAGGGGATACTAATTTTTCTTATGAAGTGTTAACTACCATAAATCTTTATGATTATAATTCCGCTATTTATGCTCAAGAGAATGGGGAGCTCTTTCTTTGTGCTTCGGGTGACGATGGTTTTGGTTTAAGAAAAAGGACTTGTTATCTTTATCGACCACCAAATTCTCGGGAATGGCAGCCCTATCAATTGATAACCGATACCAATAGTGCGGAAATAAGAAGTTTCTTTGTAAAGGATAATAAGGTCCATATCAGTTGGGAAAGAATAAACGGCAATTTGCGAACCCAAATGATTTATCATTGTTCTAATTTTACTAATAATTGGGTAAATTCCGAAGTTTTAGTTGATGGGCGAAGCCAAAGTGGTTCTTTAATTATTGATCATCAAAATATTGGCTATTTATTGATTGGCCACCAAGATGGTAATAATTATCAACTTCTATGTTTAAAAAGTCGTCCTTTTGTGGGAATAGAAGAAGAGAAGAAAGAAAGGCGTTTAAAAAAGATAATCAATTTAAAAGGAAAAAAGTTTGATAGATGTGTTTATGATATTTCGGGTAAAAAAGTAAAATATCTTAAAAAGGGAGTTTATTTTAAGCTATGAGAAACTTTTTTCTTTTAATGTTTATCTTTTCTTTTATTTTTGCTTTTAATATCTTGCCTAATCCTTCTTTTGAAATCTGGTTAGATACCTTAGGGGTTAAAATGCCTTTCGGTTGGCTCACTTCGGAGATACTAAGAGAAAGTTCAGCAGTAAAAAGCACTTATGCTTATAGTGGTAATTATTCCCTTTATCTCCGAGGCGAAGATACGCTTGCCTTTGCTCACACATTAACTATTGTGAGACCAAATTATTCCTATTATTTTTTTGGTTTTGCCCATTGCCGAACATTTATTTCTGGCTCCTTTTCTTTTTACTTTCTTGATAGTCTTTTTAATTTAATTGGAATGCCCATAGTTATCCCATTATATTTTTCTAATAATTATCGAGAATATGCCCGCTGGTTTACTGCTCCCAATTCAGCCCGTTTTCTTTTGGTTTCCTTAATCGCGCTACCACAAGCAAGAATCTATTTTGATAGTTTAACCCTTGAAGATACCAGTTTAAACGTCATAAAAGAAGGTAATTCTCTACTTAAAGGAGCTAAAAAATTTAAAAAAATTCTTATTTTAAAAGAGAAAAAATTTGATTATAAAAATTGCTATTCCCCTTTGGGTAAAAAATTAAGGACACCTTTTTTAAAAAAGGGAATTTATTTTGAAAATCCCCTTCATTGATTTAAGTAGGGAATATAAATACTTCCAAAGGGAGTTTAAAAACCTTAACCAATTTTTGAAAAAGGGTGAATATATTTTGGGTAAAGAGTTAGAACTCTTTGAAAGGGATTTTTCGGCTTTTATTTCCCAAAAAAAATATTATGCCGTTGGAGTAAATTCCGGAACCGATGCTCTGGTTTTAGCCTTAAAGGCATTAAAAGTTAAAGAAGGGGATGAGATTATTACCACTTCCTTTTCTTTTATTTCTACTGCCTTAGCGATATTAATTGTTGGTGCTAAGCCGGTTTTTGTTGATATCAAAGATGATTTCAATATTTCCCCCGAAGAGATAAAAAAAGCCTTTTCCAAAAGAACCAAGGGGATAATAGTTGTCCATCTTTTTGGCCTTCCCTGTGATTTAGATGAGATTATTGAGATTAAAAATAAAAAAGGGGTCTTCTTAATAGAAGATTGTTGCCAAAGTTTTGGTTCAAAATATAAAGATAGATATTGTGGAACTTTTTCCGAACTCAGCTGTTTCTCCTTTTATCCAACAAAAAATTTAAGTTGTCTTGGTGACGGTGGTCTCTGTCTTACCAATTCCGCTTATCTTTATAATAAACTAAAGGAATTAAGAAATCCTGATTTAAAAAAAGATATAATTGATGATATTGGACTTAATTCTCGACTTGATAACCTTCAAGCTAAAATCTTAAGGATAAAGCTAAAAAAAATAAGAAAACTTATCAGAAAAAGAGTAGAAATTGCTAAAAATTACAATAAAAATCTTTTTCCTTTATTAATAACTCCAAAAGAAGAAAAAGAAAAATATCATTCTTATAATATTTATACCATTCGGGTAAAAGAGAATATAAAATTAAAAGAATATTTGGCTAAAAGGGGGATTGAGACAAAAATTTATTATCCTTATGCCCTTCCCGAGCAACCGATTTTTAAAGGGAATTCAAGGGTTTTAAAGATAGATAATTGTTTAAAAATCAAAAAAGAGGTATTAAGTTTACCTTGTTATCCCTTTTTAAAAAAGATTGAGCAAAAAAAGATTATTAAAAGGATAAAAACTTTCTATTTAAAGAGTGATTAACTTGTTGATTTTTAAAAAACTTTCATTAAAATTTTTAGTTTAAAAAGGAGGAATGAATGAAAAAAACCTTTTTAATGGTTTTATCCTTAATAAGTATTATTTTTGCTATTAGTTATCAAAAGGATGATTATTCTTTATCTTTAAATGTTCTTTTTCAACCTACCTACTCGGTAATTCTTAATGAGAAAGACGAGAACTATTTTTCTTTGGGTAAAAACTACTTAGATATCAAATGTAAATACAAGGATTTCCTTTTAGGAAGAGCCTATTTAGATGTTTCGGCAGAGGATTATATCTCTTATGATTTATATCTTTCTCTAAAGAAAAAGAGTATGGAAGTGCGTTTTGGCAAGTTTAAGCAGCTTTTAGGCTACGAGATTGCTCAGCCATCGGAAGATGCCTATTTTGTTGAGCCTTCTTTAATTTCTAAATTAAGGGCACCAAAAGGAGCAAGAGATTTAGGTATTGGTTTTTTCTATACCGAAAAGCAGTACGAAATCAATCTAAATGTGGTAAATGGTGAAGGTAGAGAGACAAATAAAGATATTAATGCTTGGAAGGATATTTCTTTTAGGTTTTTAATTAAACCGATTGAGAAAGGATTTATCGGTTTTAATACCTATTTTGGCAAAATGGGTGAAGAGAAAAAGACAACCTTAAGGCTTGGGGGTGAATTTGGTTATAATAAAGAGCCTTATACCTTTATAACCGAAGCCCTTTATAAAAAGGATAAAGATGTAGAAGATTCCTTAGGATTTTATACTATACTTGGTTATCAAATGGGAAATATCCAACCTCTTTTGAGGTTTGAGATGTTAGAAAAGAAATTAGGTTTAACCTTTGGCATTACCTTCCATTTTATTAAGGATATTTTAAAACTTCTTCCTAATATTTCTTTATACAAAAAAGATAAAGATTACACAATAAAAGTTTTAACTCAATTGCGAGGCTACTTCTAAAATGAAAAAAATAATAACTTTAATTTTTATTGGTCTTTTAATCTTTTTCGCTTGTAAAAAGGAGAGCTTAATTATCAAGGGTTCGGACACAATGGTTAATTTAGTTTCCGCATTGGTTGAGGAATATCTTAAGGAGAATCCCAAGGCAAATATTAGTGTGATGGGGGGTGGCAGCGGAGTGGGTATTGCTGCGCTTATTAATAAAGAGATAAAATGTGCCAACTCTTCAAGGGATTTGAAAGAAGAAGAAAAAGAGAAATTAAAGGCAAATGGGGTTAACTATTTAGAAATTCCTATTGGTTATGATTTATTAGCAATAATTGTGAATGAAAAAAACCCAATTGAATCATTAACGATTGCCCAATTAAAAGATATTTATCAAAGGAAAGTAAAAAATTGGAAGGAGGTTGGTGCTTTTCAGTATGAGATTTCCCTTTATGGTCGTAATCCGGCATCAGGAACTTACGAATTTTTCAAAGAGATTGTATTGAAAGGGGATTATTCACCAGAAATGAAGCAGATGGCCGGGACAGCAGCAATTGTTGATGCGGTATCCCAAGATATTGGTGGTATTGGATATGTTGGTATTGGTTATATAAAGGACATAAAAGGGATAAAAACGGTAAAGATAAAGAACGAGAAGGATGGAAAATATTATTCTCCTTTGGATAAAGAAAATCTTAAAAATTATCCGCTTTCAAGACCCCTTTATCATATAGTTGATAAGAATTATCTCTTTTCTTCTGGCGGAAAAATTCTAAGGGATTTTATAAAATGGGAATTAGAAAAAGGAGATAAAATAATTGAAGAGGTGGGTTTCGTACCCCTAACAGAAAGAGAAAAAGATAGCCTTTTAAAGGAGATGCCTAGATAATTATAATTTAATCTATAAGGTTTTAATTTTTTTGTAATTCTATATTGACTTTTTAAAAAATTTTTATTAATATTATAGTTATGAAAAATTTTATATATTTAATTTTGGTCTTTCTTTTAGGAATTTTTTGTGGTCAAAAAAAGGAAACAAAAAAAGAAGAAGTTGGGAAACTTCAAAAAAATTTGATTTTTTTGATTGCGCCCAAGGATTTTCGCGATGAGGAGTTTAAAATTCCTTATGAGTATCTGACAAATTGGGGAATAAAGATTACGGTTGTTTCTTCAGAAACTACTGAAGCAATTGGTATGTTGGGAATGAAGGTGAAGCCGGATATCTCTTTGGATAAGCTTGATTATAAAAATTATGACGGCTTTGTTTTAATCGGTGGTGCTGGTTCGGTATTTTATTGGAATAATAAAAAGGTTTGGGAAATCTGTCGGTATTTTAATGAAAATAAGAAACTTTTGGCCGCTATCTGTTTGGCACCGATTACTTTAGTAAAAAGTGGTGTTCTTTTGGAAAGGAAAGCCACTTGTTTTAAGGATAAACGAGCATTAGAAGAATTCCAAAATGCTCGGGTAGAATATCTGGATAAGGAAGTGGTCGTTGATGATAATATTATTACTGCTAACGGTCCCCAGGCAGCAGAAAAATTTGCTAAGGCGATATTAGATTATTTAAAAAAATACTAAATTTTTCTTTCTTATTCTACTTTGAGGTGTGTGCTTCAAAGAGTAAAATCTTGTGAATGTTATGTTGATAATCAATTATATTCGCGAATTGGTTACGGAGTTTTAATCTTTTTGGCAATTGGTGAAGAAGATAATGAAAACAAATGTATTAAATTAGCCGAAAGAATTCCTCAATTAAGAATCTTTGAAGATGAAAATGGGAAAATGAATTATTCTCTTCAAAAAATAAATGGGGAAATAATGGTGATTCCCAATTTTACCCTTTACGGTGATTTGAAAAGATCTTTGCGGCCAGATTTCAGCAAAGCGGAAAAGAAAGAAAGGGCGAAAAGTTTATACGAAAGATTTATTTTGGAATTAAAATATCAAGGAATAAAAGTTGCCGAAGGAGTTTTTGGCGCTAAAATGCTAATTAAAATTGAAAACGATGGCCCAGTAACTTTTATTTTGGAGGAGTAAAATGATTAGAAGTATGACCGGTATCGGTGAGGCTCATGGTTACGGAATAAATGTTGAGATAAAGTCTTTTAATCATAAACATTTAGAATTGGCGATGAAAATTCCGGAAAGATTAAGAGGAGCCGAAGCGGAAATTAAAGAATGGATAAAAAATAGAATTAAAAGAGGTTATCTTCAGGTTTCAATAAATTTAGAAGAAAAACAAACAAGCGAAGAAGAATTCACTTACGATAAAGATTTAGTAGAAAATATTTTAAAAGTCAGCAATCGTTTGAAAGAAAAGTATAATTTGAAAGGAGAAGTGGATATTAATTTTCTGCTAACCTTTCCGGGTGTTTTAAAAGTAGAAAAGAAGGAACAAAATAATAGATTATTGTTGGAAAATTTAAAAAAGGTTTTTAATAAAGCTTTAACCAATCTTATTAGAATGCGGGAAAAAGAAGGAAGATTTATTTGTAAGGAGTTTAAAAGAAGAATCCGAAGGATCATTAGCTTAGTAAAATTGATTGAAGGGCGAATTCCCAATAAGTTAAAGGAAAAAGAGAATAATTTGAAAGCCCGCTTAAACATTAATAATAATATGGATAATAATAAAAAAGAAGAGCTAAAGCAAAAAATCTTGCAGGAAATTTCATTGATTCAGGAGAAGATTGATATTGCTGAAGAATGTAGTCGGCTAAATTCTCACGCCCAACTTTTCTTAAACACCTTGAAAGAAAAGGAGGCCTCTGGAAGGAAGTTGGAATTTATTCTTTCGGAAATGATTAGAGAGTTAGAGACATTATCTTCAAAAGCTCGCGATTTTTATATTTCCGAGAAGGTCATTTTGATAAAGGAAGAAGTTGATAAAATTCGAGAGCAGGTAAGGAATGTTGAGTAGCCAAATTTTTGTTTTGGTTGGTTTTTCGGGAAGTGGAAAATCCACTTTAATTAAAAATTTGTTGAAGATGGATAAAGATTTTTTCTATTCGGTTTCCCTTACCACCCGGAAAAAACGAAAAGGTGAAAAAGAGGGCAAAGACTATTATTTTGTTTCCGAGGAGGAATTTAAGCAGTTAATAAAAAATCGCAAGATTTTAGAATGGACTTATGCTTACGGTAATTATTACGGCACCCCTAAAGAACCTTTTTTAAAAGCATTAAAAGCGGGGAAAAAAATCATAATGGATTTAGATATTAATGGGGCTGAAAAGATTAAAAAACGTTTTAAAGAGAAAAGCAAAATAATTCTTGTGTTACCGCCTTCTTCTTCAGTTTTAAAAGAACGGTTAAAAAAAAGAAAAGAAAAGGAAATTTTTCTACGGATGGCGAGCGATAAAAAACTTTGGCAGGCGGTTTTAAAGAAGAAAAAAATTTTTGATTATTATTTAGTTAATGACCATTTGAAAGAGGCAGTTGATAATTTAAAGGCAATTATTAAAGTGGAAGATTTAAAAACATTGCCAAAAAATTTAATGGAGGTGAAAAATGGAAGACCTTCACATTCCCCAAGAGAAAATTCATATTGAAAAAGATGGCAAAAAATATAACAAATACGAGATAATTTTAGCTGCCAGTAAATTAGCAAGAAAATATTTAGAATTGATTAGAGAAGGAAAAATGGAGCCTAAAGAAAATGTTTATCTTTATGCTTTGAAACAGATTTTAAGCGATGAAGTAAAGATTGAAAAAGGAGAATGATTTTAAAAGATAAAAAAATTCTTTTAGGAGTAAGTTCGAGTGTTGCTATTTATAAATCTTTGGAACTAGTGCGACTCTTGAAGAAAGAGGGCGCTGAGGTGACGGTGGTGATGACTAAGAATGCTACCAAGTTAATTAGTCCTTTACTTTTTTCGGCGGTTTCTTTAAGACCAACTTTTTTTAGAATGTTTGCCCAAGAAAAAAATTATCTTCACTTAGAATTGGTAAAAGATGTGAGCCTATTTATCATTGCCCCAGCTACTGCTAATCTTATTTCTAAAATTGCTTGTGGGATTGCCGATGATTTATTGACGACCGCTGTTCTTTCTTGCTCCTGTCCAATAGTAATCGCGCCGGCAATGAATGTGAATATGTGGCAAAAAAGAATTGTTCAACGAAATATTGAAAGGTTAAAAGCTGATGGCTTTTATATTATTGAACCGGAGGAGGGTGAATTGGGTTGTGGGGAAATCGGTAAAGGAAGGATGGCTGAGCCAGAAAAAATAATAAGTTTCGTTAAAACTCTTGTTTTGGAAAAGAAAAATTTCAAGTTGGTGATTACCGGTGGTCGTACGGAAAGAGAAATTGATCAAATAAGAGTAATTACTAATCGAGCAAGCGGTCTTTTAAGTGTGCTTTTAGCCGAAAGGGCCTATCAGTTGGGCTACGAAGTAACCTTGATTTTAGGAAGAAGTGATTATTACCCTTCGCTGCCAATAAAAGTAAGAAGAGCATTTACCAATGAAGAAATGCTAAAAGCAATAAAAGAAGAAATTGATAATAAGACAATTTTGATTATGAATGCCGCGCCTACCGATTATAAAGTGGAAAAGAGCTTTCTCTTTAAGCTAAAAGAGAAAGAACTGACGATAAAATTAGTAAGAGATATTGATATTTTGAAGGAATTAAAAAATGAAAACTTACTTTTAAAAGTTGGTTTTTCCTGTGATACCAAGGATTTTTTAGAAGAAGGGGAGAAAAAGTTAAAAGAGAAAGGTTTGGCAATTTGTGTAGTAAATCCGGCAGAGACGATTAGTAACAAGGAGATAAAAGCAACCCTACTTTTTGAAAACGGTGATAAAAAAGAATTACCTAAAATGAGTAAAAAAGATTTTGCCCTTAAACTTCTGGAGGAGATTGAATTATGGTTGAAAGAGAAGCGCCCCATTCAATAGAAGTTGAAAAGGCTTTATTAGGAGCCATGATGCTTGATCAAGAAACCATTCCGCGGATATTAGAATATGTTGATAAATCTTGTTTTTATTCAGAAACCCACCAGTTGATTTTTGATACGATTGTTAAGTTGTTTGAAAAAAATGTTGTCGTTGATATTATGACGGTAAGCGAAGAATTGGAAAGAAGAAATCTTTTAGAAAAGATAGGGGGTAAAGAAGAACTACTTAATCTGGTAAATTCGGTTTTAACCACTGCTGGTGTGGAAGAATGGGCGAAGTTGATTTTAGAAAAAGCAATTAAAAGAAAATTAATCCAAATTTCTACCCAGATCATTAAGGAAACTTACGAAGATAAACTGCCGGTTGATGAACTTTTAGATAAAGCCGAATCAATGATTTTCTCTATTAAAGAAGCAAGAATTAGAAAAGGTTTTACTTCTTTAAAAGAAATCTTAAAAGAGACTTTAAAAGAAATTGAAGAAGCTTCCCAAAAGAAGAGATTGTTGACCGGTTTAGAAACCGGTTTTTACAAACTTGATGAAATGACATCAGGTATTCAGAATGGTGATTTGGTGATTATTGCTGGTCGACCTTCAATGGGAAAAACCGCCTTTGCTCTAAATTTGGCAGTTAATGTGGCCGTTAGAAATCAGGTCCCGGTAGCTTTTTTCTCTTTAGAAATGTCAAAGGAGCTCCTTATCCAAAGACTTATTTGTAGCGAAGCAAGGATTCCTTTGCGTGCTTTGCGGGCGGGTGCTTTAACTACCGATGCCTGGCGGAGGATTTCAGCGGTTTGCGGGCTTTTCTACGAAATTGAATTTCTTATTGACGATTCTCCCCGGTTATCAGTCTTGGATATCCGGGCAAAAGCCCGAAGGTTAAAATCGCAAGTACCTTTAGGAATGATAGTTATTGATTATTTACAATTGATTGAAGGAGTAAAAGAAAGTCGGAGTGCGGCTCGGCAAGAAATAATTTCGGAGATTTCTCGCTCCTTAAAAGCTTTGGCTAAGGAATTAAATATTCCAGTGGTTTGTCTTTCCCAATTATCAAGAAGTCCGGAAAGGCGCGATCCCAAACGACCGATTCCCCAACTGGCTGATTTAAGGGAATCGGGAGCAATTGAGCAGGATGCCGATTTAGTAATTCTTCTGTATCGGGATGAGTTTTATAATGAAAACAGTCCGGAAAAAGGAATGGCGAGGATAATTATTGCTAAACAAAGGAATGGGCCAACAGGTCAATTTAAATTGGCTTTTATTAATGAATATATGAGGTTTGATAATTTAACTTTTGAAGAAGAGATTGAGCCCGAATGAATTTTATTTGTGATAATTGTGGTTACGAAAGTTCTAAATGGTTAGGAAAATGTCCGTTGTGCGGTAGTTGGAATAGTTTTAGGGAAATGAAAATAAGTAAAGAAAGGCAAACAAAAAAAGGGATATTAGTAAATTTTAAAGCGATAGAAGAAATTCGTGAGGAAAGGTTAAAAAGCGAACTTGAAGAGTTTGATCGGGTTTTAGGAGGTGGTTTAGTAAAGGGTTCTTTGGTTTTGATCGGTGGTGAGCCGGGAATTGGTAAATCCACATTGAGTTTGCAGATTTCTTTAAGTTTGGCAGAGAGAGGCTACCAAATTTTATATGTCTCGGGAGAAGAAAATCCTGCGCAAATTAAGATGAGATACAACCGTCTTACTTCCTTAAAAAATAGCCATGATAAAATTTATCTTTTATTTTCTTCTGATTTAGAAGAGATTTTAGAAAAAGCTGAGGTTTTGAAGCCAGATATTATTATTATTGATTCTATTCAAACAATTGAGGATAAAAAAATTCCAGCACCTGCTGGTTCAGTTACTCAAGTAAGAGAGGCAACATTCTCATTATTAAATTTAGCCAAGAATAACGGTATTCCCATAATTATAATTAGTCACGTAACTAAACAAGGTTTAATAGCCGGTCCCAAGGCCTTAGAACATATCGTTGATGTGGTGCTTTATTTTGAAGGAGATGTAAATACTGATTACCGAATTTTAAGATGTGAAAAAAATCGTTTTGGCCCAGCCAACGAAATTGGGATTTTTGAAATGGCGACCAATGGTTTAAAAGAAGTAAAAAATCCAAACTTTCTTTTTTTACCCCATTTAAAAGAAGAGCTTTTTGGTTTAGCTTTTGTCCCTTTATGCGAAGGGCACAGGGTTATTGTTACGGAAATCCAATGTTTGGCAACTCCTACCTATTTTCCTTATCCGCAAAGGGTGGTTCAGGGATTTGATTATAAAAGGCTCGCTATTCTTTTATCAATATTAGATATTCAGGCCAATATTTCAACTGCCCATTACGATGTTTATCTTAATGTTGCTGGTTCTTTATGGATTAAAGAAAATGCTGGTGATTTAGGAATAATCTGTGCAGTTGCTTCCGCAGTTAAGAAAAACCCGATTAAGCAATTCACTTGTTTTTTAGGCGAAGTTGGTCTTTTAGGAGAAATAAGGCCAGTTTCTTTTGTTGGCGAGCGAATAAAAGAAGCTAAAAAACTTGGCTTTAAAAGAATTATTTTACCGAAAGAAAATACGGTTAATTTTTTAAAAGAAAACGGAATGGAGATTATTCCGGTAAATTCCTTAAAAGAGGTTTTTGCGATTCTTAATTTTGGTTAGGAGGTGAATATGTTTTTTAAAAAAGAAAGAAATATTATCATTGATTATAAAAGTTTAGAAGACCCAAGGATTTTAAATTTTTTAAAGTTAAACTTGCTTGATGGCAATATTTTGGTTTGTGAAGATGTTTCGGAAATCGGTGATAAAAGTCTCATTTTGGAAAATTTAGAAAAATTAAAGGCCCTTTTCCCTAAAAGGTTAAAAATTATTAAAGGAAAATTTAATAAAGAAAAGCTTCACCAATTAGCAAAAAAGGATAACAGTTTAATTTTAACGGCTAATCCAGTTTTAAAAGATGAAGAAGGGAGAGTTAGGGTGGTAACAATTGATGATATCTACTCGGCTACTAAACCAATTTTTCTTCCCGGTTCACTTATTAATGTAAAAATAATGAAAAAAGGGAAAGATGCCGATGAAGGCATCGGTTATTTAGATGGTGGGATAAAAGTAGTTGTTGATGGTGGTGCCAAATATGTGGGTAAAGAGTTGGAATGCGAAGTGATTGGGACAATGGAAACCCAGATTGGTAAAGTTGTTTTTGCCAAAATAAAATATAAGGAAATAAGGTAATTGACATTATATAAAAAATGATTATTATTAAATTAATGAATAACCTAATCGGAGGTTATTATGAGTAAAAAAATGACTATCCTTTTTATTTTTTTAGTTTTAATTTTTTCCGTTGGTTGTAAGAAAAATAAACCCCCAGAAATTCCCCAACTCTTTGGACCAACAAAGGTTGGCGTTGGCGCTGAGGCAGAATATAAAGCAATTGCTAAGGACCCTAACGAAGATGATATCCGTTACCATTTTTCTTGGGATGGCGAAAAGAAGACTACTGATTTTTACAAATCCGGAGAAACAGCAAAAGTAACGATCGTCTTCTCCGAAGAAAAAAGTTACAATCTAAAGGTTCAGGCTGAAGATGCGAAAGGAGCTTTTTCCGATTGGTCAACTCCCTTAACGATTGAAGTGATTGCTAATAAAAAACCTAACAAACCAACCCTCACCGGTCCCACAACTGGTTTGATAAATGTTTATTATAAATTTACTGCTACTGCTACTGATCCCGATGATGATAGTATTAGATATAAATTCCTTTGGGGAGATGGTCGAGAAGTGATTACCGATTGGGTTGCCAGTGGAACTGCGGTTACGGAATCAATAAGTTATGCTGATACTGGAATATATAAAATCAGAGTTATTGCCCAAGATAATAAATTTGTCTGGTCAGATACTTCCGAACCAATTGAATTTCAAGTGAAAAAAGAGTTAGGTCCTGGAGAGATTCTTTTTGTTTTCCAAGCGGAAGATGATATTTTAAGTTCGCCCGCAATAACTGTTTATGGCGGCGATACCTTAATTATTTTTGGAGATTTGAGCGGAAATATTTATGCCATTAAGGCGAATAACGGAACCCAAAAATACAAAGGAAGTAGTTTTATTAGTGGCGAAGGATTTGCTTCTTCTCCGGTTATTGGTCCTGACGGAGTAATTTATATTAGTAGCGAAGATGGCAGGATTTATGCCTTTAATCCCAATTTAACAAGAAAATGGGTTTATCCCGAGAGTGCCCAAGCGGGTTTAGGTACAATTATTGGAACCCCTGTTCTTTCTGCCGATGGTAGTAAATTGTTTGTTGGTTCGGATAATGAGACACTTTACTGTTTCTCAACGGCTAACGGTAAAGTGTTGTGGAAATTCAAGGCAATGGGAAGCATTGAAGGCTCCTGCGTAATGGATAATGAAGGAAATATCTATTTTGGCGAAAGTGACAGCGGTTATTTCTACAAACTTTCTCCAAACGGTGATAGCCTTTGGAGCATATATCTTGGTGCACCAATTAATGGACAGGGTGCTATTGGCAATAATTTGGTCTATGTAGCAGTTACGGGAAAGATTTATGCTTTATCTTTTAACGGAGAGATTGTTTACAGTGCTACTTTTATGGATACCACTGCTGAAGTATTTGGTGGCCCAGTGATCGGTTGGGATGGAAAGGTAATAGTTGCTCAAGAGGATGGAAAAATTGAGGTTTTTGAGCCTAATTTAACAAGAATTTATAATTATGATAAGGATCCTGCTTTAAAATCAACACCTTGTTTAGCCGGCAATGAAACGAAAATTCTTTATATTAATAATGATGCTGGGACTCTTTATGCTATTGATCCGTTAACTGAAAATGGTAGGGAATACTTTAGCACCATTCTTACACCACCTTCTTTAAAATTACAAGCGGATTTTATCAGTTCACCGGTAGTAGGGGATAACGGAGTTGTTTATGTAGGCTATGAGAATTATCTTTTTGCCGTTATCGGTTATAATCGTTTGCCTTTAGCGAACACTCCTTGGCCAATGTTCCAGCACGATCCAAAACATACTGGCAGAGCTGGCGGTAAAAGATAAAACCTTGTAAATAAAAATATAAGGAAAAGGCGGGTGGAGACTTACTTCACCCGCCTTTTAATTTTATGAAAAAAATAATCTTTTTTATATTTATTCTACCAATATATCTTTTTTCATTAACTTTTGTTGTTCTCGGAAGAGTTAGCGAAGAAAAGGCGAGCGAAAATTTCAAACAGATAATTGAAGAAATTAGCATTTTAAGACCTGATTTTATAATTCAACTTGGTGATTTAATCGAAAGTATTAAAGGCGATAGTTTGAAGATTATAAAAGAATGGGAGAAAACTTTAAGAATATTAAAAAAAGTTAATACTAAAATTTATTTTGTACCTGGTGAGAATGAAATTTCTTCGGAGACTTCAGAAAAAATTTACTTATCTTTAATTGGTAAGCCTTACTATTCTTTTTCCTATGATAACGCTCATTTTGTTATTTTAAATATTTCTCGTGAGCGTTCATTAGAAGAATTGCCCCCAGCGATGATTGATTGGTTGGAAAAAGATTTGGCCGCTCATAAAAAATATAAATGGAAATTTATTTTTTTCCATCGTCCCTTATGGCGCTACGAATACGAAAAGAAAAAATTAAAAGATTTTTATCTTCACCAAATTTTTAAAAGATATAAAATAAATTATGTTTTTTCTGGACACGAACAATTTTCTGCTTATCTTTTTTATGATAGTATCCATTATTTTCAAGTAGGTTCGGCTATTAACAAAAATAATGAATTTTCTTCCTATCTTTTTATAAAAATTAATAAAGAGGAAGTAAATGTTTGCCTCATTAAACCCGGAGCAATTTTTTCTAAAGAAAAAATTCTTTTAGAAAAACTTATTTCATTAAAAAGATTTAAAAAAGAAGGAATAAAACTTTCTTCTTTACTTTTAACTGAAGAAAAAGAAACCGATACCATTTTCCTTTATTTATCTAATCCCTTTTTATCAAAGATAAAAGGAAAATTCTTTTGGAAATATAGCCCAAATTATTCTTTTGATAGTGATAAAGGTAATTTTCTTTTAGAAAGTAAAGGTACCGGTAGATATCAATTTTTAGTAAAAATAAAAAGTCCTTACGAAATTTATCCGTTGCCAAAACTTCATTTACATTTTGACTGTAATGGAGAAAAAGATAGTTTGGTATTTATCTTACCAATAAAAAAAGAGATAAAATTAAAAAAAGGAGAATATTATCCTTTAGAAAATTTTGCCAAAGAAGATGGTAACAAAGCTGATTTAGAGGCAAAAATTTTTATTAGTTATGACCAGGAAAATTTTTATCTTAACCTGGAAAATAGAAATTCCTTTGACTCCTTAGCTTTATATTTTGCGAAAACCCCTGATTCCCTTATAGAGATTGTGGCTACTAAAGATAAAAGATTGATTTTCTATCAAATTCGTCAGTCAGCCGAAGGAATAAAAAGAGTTCAGAAAAAAGAAAAAAAATGGCAAGAAGAGATAAAAATTCCATTAAAGGAAATACTTTTTATAAATACTACTTATTTTAATATTAAATTCTACCAAAAGGAAGAAACTTATTATTTAAAAGTTCCTTTTGAATTTGATACTAAAGATTGGTATCAGATACATTTTGACATTTAAAAGTTTTGGGCTTATAATTAACTATGATTTTTTATCTCTTTTTAATTAATCTTACTTTAAACTCGCAGGTTAATTCGGTTATTATTTATCCTGATTACGCGGTTATCTTTCGGAAGGCAAAAATTTATTTAACAAAAAAAGAGGTTTTAACTTTTGCCGGTCTTTCGGGATTTTTAGAGGATAATTCGGTGAAGATAAAAAGTAAGGATTTAAAAATTGGCGAAGTTATTATAAAGAAAGGTTATTTGGAAGAGCCACCTTTAAGGGTAAAAGAATTGGAAAGAGAGATAAAACGATTGGAAGATAAGATAAAGAATTGGGAAAACGAAAAATTGGTTATCAAAAGTGAAGAAGAATTTTTATCTTCAATAAAATTGGCATCCCCCGAAATTATTTCTAAGGAACTTTTAATGGGAAAAATTTCTCCGGAAAGCTGGGAAAGGGCGTTAGCTTTTTTAGCAACCAAATTAGCTGATTTAAAAAGAAGAAATCTTTTACTAGAGGATTCTTTAAACGAAACAAAAAAACAATTAGAAGCCTTAAAAAAGGAGCTTCAAGATATTAAAGCACTTATTGAGAATAAGAAAGAAGTAACTTTTGAAGCAATTCCCGAAAAAGTTGGTGAATATGAGATTGAATTGAGTTACAATATTCCTAATGCCGTCACCTTTTCTCCATATTACGAGATAAATGCTGATGACAATTTTGTTAGTTTTAATTATTATGCCAAAATTTACCAAAAGACCGGTGAGGACTGGGAAAATACCGAGGTTTCCTTAAATACAGCAAAAATTTTACCAATTACTATCGCTCCAGAAATTACTCCTTACTATGTAGATTTTGAAAAACCCATTTATGAAAAAAGAATCCCCACAGAAAAAGTTGAATTAAAGGAAGCTCCCTTATTAGCCGAAAAGGAAGAAGTTAAAACCTTTGAAACCGGGATTTCTTTAGAATACCTTTTGCCCGAGCGGATAAGTTTAAAAAGTGGTGAAGAGAAAAAATTCTTAATAAAAAGTGTAAAATTACCAGCCGAGTTTGAATATTTTATCTATCCCCGAAAGGATAATAATGCCTATTTACAAACAAAAATTTTCAATAATTCTGATTTGGTTTTTTTAAGTGGCGAAGCTTTAACCTATATTAAAAATAATTATACCGGAAAGACTTTAATGAAAAATATGGCGCCTAAGGAAACTTTGCAATTGGATTTTGGTATTGACGAAAGGATAAAAGTGGAAAGAAAATTAATAAAATATTTGATAAAAAAAGAAGGGGTTTTTGAAAAAAAGGAAAAGCAAGAATTTTATTACCAAACAAAGATTGAAAACTATTCTCCGAAAGAGAGAAATTTAAAGATTGTTGAGCAGCTGCCAATTTCCCAAAACGAAGAAATAAAAGTAAAATTAATAAAAATTGAACCCAAGCCAAATTTAAGCGATGAAAATCTTGGTACTTTCACCTATTATAAAAATTTAAAACCTAACGAAAAATTGATCATCAATCTTTCTTATTCTATTGAATATCCGACCGGTTATAAAATTATCTTTCATTGATTTAAATAATAAAATTGTTTATAATTTTTTATGGAAAAGTATAAAGTTCCCTATGAAAAATTAAGACTGCGGATTGACGAGAAAGATTTGAAATTTTCTTCTACTAAAGATTTGGCCTGTTGCCAAGATATCGTTGGCCAAGAAAGGGCCGTGGAAGCACTAAAATTGGGTTTAGAAATAAAGGCTTCCGGTTATAATATTTTTGTAACCGGACCAGTTGGTACTGGCCGAACCACAACCGTTAAATATCTTTTA
>Ga0185307_1000283_pt1 | contig 33846 bp, 42 predicted proteins | sample LHCtaG_FD_128010 | JGI IMG/M metagenome (GOLD analysis project Ga0185307, IMG submission 128010) | Hot spring microbial communities from Little Hot Creek, USA to study Microbial Dark Matter (Phase II) - LHC4sed_matched (SPADES... | ecosystem: Environmental > Aquatic > Thermal springs > Hot... | reverse complement strand
GGTCAGCTGAGAGGTTGTTGTATTTGATTTTGAGATGGATAGATGATAGATTAAACTCAAGGAAATTAAGGGGGTTTAATGGGGGCTAAAAAAAGGGACTACCATGCCCTTGAAAAATTTTACACAATAAAAGAAAAAGAGACACCATGCCCCTAATGAAGAAAGGATAGAAGATATTAAAAACATGGCTAAAGACTTAAAAGCTCATGGTATAATTTATTATTCTATCCAGTTCTGTACCCCCTATCTTTTTGAGGCTTACCAAGTAGAAAAAGAAGTTAACTTTCCTTTTTTAAAAATAGATACTAACCACAGCATAGAAGATGTGAGACAACTCAAAACAAGAGTAGAAGCTTTTATAGAAACTTTATAAGGAGTTAAAATTTTTATGAAGGTTTTGGGACTAGATGTTGGATCTACATATATTAAGGTAGCTCTTTTTGAAGAAAAAACTACAATTCTTAGAAAAAGATAAAACTTCTTATCAGCTTTCAGAAAAATGTCTTCAATACATAGAGAAATATAAACCAGACCAGGCGGTTGCTACTGGATATGGAAGAAATCTTATAAACACAAATCTTGAAAACTGCATCACTCTTTCTGAAATTAAAGCTTTTGCCATAGGTGCAAAATATATTCATCCTGAAGGAAGAACTATCTTAGACATAGGAGGACAGGATACTAAAATCATAAGTCTTGATGGAAAAGGTAAAGTTCGAAATGAACGACCGTTGTTCAGGAGGAACAGGAAGGTTTTTAAAAATAATGTGTAAAGCCTTGGGTTATGAAGTAGAGGAATTGAACAATATAGAAATTGACGGAAAAGTTAAGGTAAAAAAACAGTAGTCTCTGTACTGTTTTTGCTGAATCGGAAGTTATTTCCCTTATAGCTTAAGGAATACCAAGAGAAGGGATTTTAAAAGGTGTTTATCTTTTGATTGCCTATAGTGCTTTCTATGCTCAAAAGAATTCCTATCAGGGAGGATTTAGTTTTTGCTGGAGGGTGTTCTCAAAATAAAATTCTAAAAAGATTTTAGAATAATGAACTTAAAATTGAAATTGTAACCCTTAAGGAGTCCCCTTTTTAGGAGCTATAGGAGCAGGTATTTTGGGCCAACGATTCTTTAGTACCGGATCCTAAAATCATCAAACTCTCCCAGGTAAGGTTCCCATTGGATTTCGACTCTTTCAACCACTGCTCCAGGTGGTCCCTTATGGCACCATTTGATTATCTCCTCGATTTTATCCCGAGGTCCTTCAAAAAGGGCCTCTACGCTTCCGTCTTCTACATTTCTAACCCATCCCTTTAACCCAAGGGCCTGGGCTCTTTGACGAGTATTATGGCGGAAAAATACCCCTTGTACGATCCCATAAACTCTCACCCTTGCCCTTCCTAATCCCAAGCTTTACCTCCTTTTGCTCTGAAGGTAATAAACCAAATTATCGAGCACTGTGGTAAAATAGGCGTTTTTCACCACAAAGCCCTTAGGCACCTTTATCTGAACTGGGGTAAAGTTTAAAATTCCACGGATGTTGGCTTCAACCACCAAATCTGCGACCTTTTGGGCCTCTTGAGGAGGTACCGTTAACAAGACTATATCTATTTTCCTCTCCTTAGCCACTTCTTTCAACCTATCGATGTGAATGACCTCCGCAGGTCTTCCCAACCGTTCGGCCAATTTTCCTATAACCTTCTCTGGAGATTTATCGAAAGCAGCCACAATCTTATAGTTCTCCTTCAAAAAATCCTTGAAGTTTAAAAGAGCGGTCCCCAAATTACCTATCCCAATAACCGCAAGCCTCCATTCCCTATTAAGACCCAAAATCTCCTTCAGGCGTTCAACCAGATCCCTAACGTAATAGCCTACTCCTCTTATCCCAAACTCCCCAAAATAAGCTAGATCTTTTCTGACCTGCGCCGCATTAACCCCACAGGCCTTGGCCAATGCGGTACTTGAAACCACCGTCTCGCCTCTTTCTTCCAATTCTTTTAAATGTCTCAAATAAACGGAAAGCCTCCTTATAGTCACATCGGGTACTTTCACATGTTTCAATTCCCTTCCTCCCTTTGTGAAATTTTTCTCTTTAAAATACGATCAATTTTATAAAAAAACAACCTCCTGTTTGCAAACAGTTGACACAATTAAAGGTAGGGAGATATAAAAATTCCCGGGTTATGAACAAAAGGAAAGAAGGTTTAGAGGGTCTTCCTTTAGAGCTTGTCGAAGAGGCTCCGGTAGGTATTTTTCTTTGTGACGAAAAGGGGAATTTTCTTTATATCAACAAAACTTTTGCTCTCATTTTTGGTTTTAAAGATGCGAAGGAGCTTAAGGGCTCCTGTCAAAGTCTTTACCACCTGTTAGGGCCCATCGAGTTCAACAGAGTTTGGGAGGAACTCCGGGCTCACCACCAGGTTCATGCTTTGGAATTTTCCATAGAAAAGAAGGGAGGCGACCCCCTTTGGCTTTGCCTTACGGCCAAGGTAATTTCTGTCAGGTTTCAAAGACTCGTTGAAGGTTTTATCATAGATATAACCGAAAAGAAGGAAACCGCTCAAGCTCTTGAGCGAACCCAGTTACAATGGCGTATGCTTATAGAACAAGCAGGAGACGCTTTTTTTATTCATGACTATGAAGGTTGTATCCTCGAGGTAAACCAAAGGGCTTGTGATACGCTGGGATATTCCCGAGAAGAACTTCTAAAAATGACCATTGATGACATAGATATAGAAGCCCAAAAAAGAAACACAAAACAGTTTTTTGGAGTCGTTTAAATCCAAGCCAATATGTGACCTTTGAGGGTATCCACAAGAGAAAGGATGGTAGCACATATCCGGTAGAGGTGACCCTTGGCCGAGTGGATTTTGGAGGTAAGAGCTTACTACTTTCTATCACACGGGACATTTCCAAGAGAAAAGAGGTCGAAAACGAACTAAAGAGGGCTTATGAAGAAATTGAAAAACTCAAGGAACGTCTTGAATTGGAAAATATATATCTAAGAGAAGAAATAGAAACTCGCTTTTCAAACAATGAATTTATAGGGGAAAGCCCAGCGATAAAAAGGGTTTTAAAGCTTGCCGAAAAGGTAGCGAAGGAAGACACTTGTGTCTTAATAATAGGGGAAACTGGTACGGGGAAAGAACTTTTAGCGAGGCTTATTCATAATATGAGCCCTCGCAAAGAAAGGCCTATGATAGTAGTTAATTGCGCTGTTCTTCCTCCAACCCTTATCGAAGCAGAACTGTTTGGCGTTGAAAAAGGGGCCTATACGGGCGCGATAAAATCAAGAATGGGAAGGTTTGAAGCAGCGAATGGTTCCACTCTTTTTTTGGATGAGATAGGGGAGCTTCCTTTGGACCTTCAGGCTAAGTTATTAAGAGTATTGGAGCAAAAGGAGTTCGAAAGGATTGGAAGCTCCCGCACTCTTTCGGTAGATGTAAGGATCATAGCTGCCACCAATCAGGATCTGACTCAACTGGTAAGGGAAAAGAGATCCCGAGCGGATCTTTATTTCAGATTAAGTGTTTTCCCCATATACATACCTCCTTTGCGGGAAAGGAGAGAAGACATTCCGCTTCTTATATGGCATTTTGTAAACCTGTTTAACCGTACTATGGGAAAACGAATCGTTCATATCCCCGAATCCACCATAAAAAAGCTCATAGATTATCCTTGGCCAGGCAATGTCAGGGAACTTAGAAACGTCATAGAAAGGGCCATGATCCTTTCCGAGGGCACAACGCTTACGGTTGAGGACCTTACCTTTTCTGAAACTTCTCAGCAACGATCCAATTTACTTAACCTCTCTCAAGTAGAGAGGGAACACATTCTTCGGGTGCTCACGCAAACTAACTGGAAAGTTAGCGGCAAGGGCGGTGCCGCTGAGATCCTTGGTCTCAAGGAATCCACCCTCCGAGCCAAAATGAAAAAGCTCGGAATACGACGTCCTTCCTCGAGGAATACCTAGAGAAAGCCTTCTTTCTTTTGCTGAGTACCGTATTTATAAACAAAATCGGGTACGTCGTTTAATTCATCTTCATCAATAAAAGCCACAAGTCTCACTATAGACCCATTTCCCCTGTACCACCTGATTGGGAAACCGGCTATCCTACATCTTTTCCCAACAACCTTATCAATATCTCCTCCTACGTTCTCCCATCCCACGATTCCGTGTCTCAAGATAATATTGTGACAAGGTTCCCATTCGGGAAAGTCTTCCTTTACATCTTTTCCGGTAAGCCTTTTATACTCCTCACAAATATCTGGCCTTAAAGGACCAGGCCCATGAGGACCTATAGCAGTATGAAGTGGATGATCCAATGCTTGATTATCAATCCCCACGGCCTTTACCTTGTGCTCTACAAACCATTCACCAGCCTCTCGACCTAAGCCGGGTGAATAACAAAAGTACATGGTGGTGTCACCCCAGTAATGATGCCAACCGGTATGAATGATGACGATGTCTCCCGGTTTGATGGGCAACTTCTTGTTCGCCTCCTCCAGGTCCTTCGCCGTAATTAACTCCCATTTTCCTTTCGGAATATCCCAAACCACAGCCTCCCCATAACAGGAGGTAAGAGGAACCTCGTGAACATATTTTCCTCCTTCAAAGACATGAGCAGGTGCGTCCATATGAGTTGTACAGTGCATCACGGTAGTGACCTTCTGCGATAAAACGCCCGATTTGGCAAAATAATGCATCCTTTCTATCTTCACGTCCTCAAAATATGGCCAAAGAGGACAACCATAACCAAAAGGATGACTCAAATCGACAAGTACTTCTTTGCCCATCTTCAAACCTCCTTAACGTTTATTTTTACCAAGTAGTAACCCCACCGTCCACATAAAGGATTTGCCCAGTGATAAAATCCGAGGCCCGTGAAGCGAAAAATACGGTCGCTCCTACTATATCTTCAGGAAGTGCCCAACGTCCAAGCGGAATCCTCGCTTTCATACTTTGAGCAAAGGTAGGATCAGCTAAAGCAGGTCTTGTAAGTTCAGTCTCTACTATAGTTGGTGCTATAGCGTTGACCAAAATGTTATATTTGGCCCACTCGCAAGCAAGGGGCCTGGTAAGGGTATCAACCGCCCCCTTACTGACGCAGTAAGCAGTATAGTTTGCCGGAAGTCCGTATCTTCCCCTTACCGAAGACATGTTAATGATCTTACCCCTGCACTGCCTTATCATTACTTGACCTACTTTTTGGCAACAGAGAAAAACACCCTTCACGTTCACTTCAATCACCTGCTGCCATTCTTCTATGGGGAATGTCTCAGCTGGTTTGCGAATGGCAATACCATGGGAGTTCACCAATATCTCTATTTTGGGGAACTCTTCAAGCACTCTATTAACCATGGCTTGAACAGATTCCTCATTTAAAACATCCACACTCACAGCTAATGCCTTCCGACCCAGTCTACTTATTTCTCCTGCAACTTCCTCGAGGGGTTCAAGCCTCCTGGCAGCAACCACCACGTCAGCCCCTGCTTGAGCTAAACCTATGGCTTGAGCTCTCCCTATTCCGCCGGATCCTCCTACCACTATCGCCACCTGCCCTGTAAGGTCAAAAAGGTTAAGCATCTTACCCCTCCTTTTAAAAGTTCACCTTATCCTTGCCCTTTAAACCTAAGGTTTTTCTCACCTCATCTGGGGTAGCGATCTCACGACCTAATTCCCGGGCGATCCTAACCACTTTTTCAACGAGTTCAGCGTTGCTTTTGGCTAAGACACCCTTGTTTATGAAGATATTGTCCTCAAACCCCACTCTCACATGCCCTCCCATAATTATTGCCAGCGCAGCAAGATGAAATTCCGCCGGATACCCCACACCAATTACGGACCATCGATAATCACCTTCACCGATAAGCTTGTCGGCCTTTTGTTTCAAAACATCACGTTTTCTGGATCCGAACCTATTGCTCCTAATACACCCGTCACAAATTGCATCCATATTGGTTTCCTTAGAAGTCCCTTCCTTAACAAAAAGTTCATGTTATAAAGATGACCTACATCATAAAACTCACATTCAGGAACTGTTTGATTGGCATACATTGTCTCGCAGTATTTTTCCATGACTCCAAAAGTATTTCGAAAAATAAAGTCCTTTGTACCCTCTGCGAACTCCTTCTCCCAAGAAAACTTCCATTCATTGTCTCTATATCTTTCTGCAACTGGATGTATTGAAAAGTTAATCGAACCCATATTAAAGGTCGCAAGTTCAGGTTTTAGTAAAGGAACCACCCTTAATCTTTCCTCAGGGCTCATATACATGGTGCCTCCAGTGGTTATACATATAATTGCGTCCGTCCTCTCCTTTATCTTTCTCGCTATTTCTCAGTAAATCTCCGGATCGGTAGTGGGTTTTCCGGTTTTTGGATCGCGAGCATGTATGTGTACAATGGCCGCACCTGCTTCAGCAGCTCTTCTCGCCTCTTCTGCAATCTCCTCAGGTGTTATAGGCAAATAAGGAGTTTGAGTAGGAAGGGTTATGTTGCCTGTTAGGGCTGCACTTATTATCAATTTTTTCCATCTTATTCCCCCTTTGCTTGCTCGAGGTGCCATTTCACGAGATGCTCCATCAGCTTACGCCTTTTGAGGTCCATTTGATCCTCGGTCCAATCGTAAAAACCTTTTTTAGTTTTAAAATTTTAGTTTTAAAACCCAACTCCTTAGCCTCAACCTTTCGCCTCAAAAGCGACGAGGCTTTTTTAGAAGACTCCAAATGAGGAAAAAGATAATCGTGGATGGAAAGGATTAAATCCAACCCTACCATATCGGCGTTTTCTAAAGGCCCAAGGACAGGAAGCCTTAAACCAAAGCTATATTTTATGGCCTCATCTACTGTATAAGGATCAGCAATCCCTTTTTCTACCAGTGATACAGCCTCACGCCATAAAGCGTGCTGAAGCCTGTTAGCTATAAACCCGGGCACATCTTTCAAACACTTAACGGGTTTTTTTCCCAATTTTTCGAAGAAACTCGTAGGTGAACTCAAAAACCTCATCAGATGTATCCCTAGCCTTTACAACCTCAACAAGGGGAATAAGATAGGGTGGATTCCAAAAATGGGTCCCTAGAATCCTCTCCTTCCTTTTGGCCTTTTCAGCAATCTGAGATATGCTTATAACCGAAGTATTTGAAGCAAAAATCGCCTCAGGGCCACATAGTTGATCCAACTTCTTAAAAACTTCCTGTTTAAGTCTTAAATCCTCAAACACACATTCAACCACGAAATCTGCACCACCAAGAGGCTCCCAAGAGGTAGTGGGGTCCATTCTTGAGAGCACCTCTTCAATCGATTCCTTCGGACCAAGGCCACAATTTTTAAGGTATTGTAAGTTATCCTTAATAGCCCCCATTGCTTTGTTGAGTTGTTCTTCACTAATATCCACTAAAATCACACGGTAGCCATTGGAGGCAAATACCTGGGCTATCCCATGCCCCATAAGCCCAGCCCCTACTACACCTATCGCCTTTATAAATGAAGGCACCACATTAAGGTTTTCGCAAAGTTTATGCCGTAATCTAAGATAGAAACCATGGCCTTTCCCGCTTTCAATTCTTATTAGCTCGCAAAATAATCCGAGTTTTTTCTCATCTCTTTTGATCTTTCAAAAAACAAAATTGGCGCATCATATTGCGAAAATCTAAAATTGGCATAGAACTTGCTTAAAATGATGAACGAGGAAGATGTGATGCAGGAAGTCAAAACGACCTGTAAAGGGTGTCACGGCGGGTGTAGGGTTATTGTGAGCGTGAAGGATGGGCGGATTCTTAGGATAAGGGGTGATAGGGAATCCTTTACCTTAGGGACTATGTGCGCAAAAGGGCTTGCAAGTGTTTATGAGCATGCGAATCTGAACCGCTTAATAAAACCTCTGAAGCGAGTTGGTCCAAGGGGCTCCGGGAGATGGAAGGAGATAAGTTGGGAAGAGGCTTTGGGAATGATCACAAATGAGATGAGAAAGGTGGCCAAAAATACGGAGAAGAAGCGATTCTTATAGGGCAAGGGACTGGGCGCGGGTATAACCGATATACGCTTCGCTTTGCCCGTTCGATCGGGACACCTAATGTGTTATTCCCGGCCCACTTCTGTTTTGCCCCTAAGATGGCGGCCTTTGGCTTAACTGTTGGCGAGAGGCTTTTCTGCGATTATCATGGCTGGGCGGGGGTATATCCCCGCACAATTGTCCATTGGGGTAAACAGCTGGAATACACGAATGCCGATGGCGAAATGGCGGTTTGGTTCCTTAGGGCCCTTGATAAGGCTGAGAATTTTATCCTGATTGATCCAAGGGCGACTGCAACGGTTCAAAGGGCGAGGTTGTGGCTTCCGGTGAGGCCAGGAACGGATGCGGCTTTAGCTTTAGGAATGTTAAATTACATAATTCAGGAAAATCTTTATGATCGTGATTTTATAGAGAAATGGTGCCACGGCTTTAATCAACTGCGAGAACGCGTTAAAGAATATCCTTTAGAGAAAGTCAGCAAGATAACCTGGGTTCCGGAGGATAAAATAAAGGAAGCCGCTCGATTAATAGCGGTTGGTTCTCCAACGTGTATTCAAATGGGAGAGGCCCTGGAAGCCAATAACAATTCCATTCAAACCTTAAGAGCCATAATATGTCTCATGGCTATAACGGGCAACATAGAAAGGCCCGGAGGCATGGTGAGCTGGTTACCATCTCCCGCAGGACCAATGGAAGACTTTGCTCTTGAGGTTCCTCCTTCTTCGCAAAAACCCCTGGGAGCGGAGGAATTTAAACTTTTGGCAATGCCTCCTTTTGCCATGTGCCATTGGGAAAGTGTGTGCGAAAGATCTATTGAATGGTGAAAGGAAGATAAAAGTTATGCATCTGGTAGGAACGAACCCGGTGTTGGCCTATGCTAATGCTCGAGAAGTCTTTCAAGCCTTAATGAACGTGGACTTCATCTCGGTGGTAGACCTTTACATGAGCCCCACCGCTCGATTTGCAGACATAGTAATGCCGGCAGCTCATTGGCTTGAAATGGATGATATTTACGATATGCATCCCCGTTTCTTTGTCTCAGCTATCGTTAAAGCAGTAGAACCCCCTGGTGAAGCATGGCCCGATAATAAGATATTCTTAGAACTTGGTAAACGTTTAGCTCCCTCTTTTTGGCCTTTCGAAAACGTGGAAGAGATGCTCGATTATCAGCTGAGGAAAGCAAATACAAAATGGGAGGAATTTAAAAAATGGGCATCCTTAGCACCACTGGAATGGTCCATTATGAAAAGCACAAAACCGATTATTGGAGAAAGGGGGGAGGATTCCCAACCCCTACCGGAAAGGTCGAGCTTTATAGCACCATACTTGAAGAACTCGGTTACGACCCTCTTCCCCATTACCGAGAACCCTCAGAAAGTCCCCTTAACGAGGAAATCGCCTCCAATTACCCTCTAATTTTGACTACGGGCGGACGCGTGCCTTACTACTTCCATTCCCAATACCGCCAAAACCCGGTGTTAAGGGAATTGCAGCCTTATCCTTTGGTTCAGATACATCCAGAAACGACAAAACGTTTTGGCATTTCGGAGGGAGACTGGGTTTGGATAGAAACCCCAAGGGGGAGAACAAAACAAAAAACCGCCCTATTTTCAGGTATGAACCCTCAAATAGTGGTAGTCCAAGCCTCCTGGTATTATCCGGAAGACCTAAGTCCGGAAAGCTTTTTCATAAGCAACGCTAATGTGTTAACAAGCAATCGCCCTCCCTTTGATCCTTGCATTGGTTCTACTAACTTTAGGGCCTTGATGGGCAAAATTTACAAAGCCGAGGGTTAAACATGGGATTTAAGTTGTTGATAAACAGGGACAAATGTATCGGTTGTCATTCTTGTACTGTAGCTTGTAAACTCGAACATAACCTTCCTCCTTATCCCTCATCCCCCCTGAACCCGAACCAAAAGGCCCGGCTTTTATAAGGGTTAAACAAGAAGAACCGGGACGATTCTCGCATATAGTGTGTCGGCATTGCGAAAGGGCTCCTTGTATCGAAGAGTGTCCTACAGGGGCCCTCGTTAAGGGACCCTGGGGCATAACCCAGGTAGTTAAGGAAAGATGTGTGGGATGTGGGGTTTGCATCGAGGTATGCCCTTTCGGAGCCCCCCAGTTATTGCTTGACGGAACTATTGGCCTTTGTGATCTTTGTCTTCCTTTAAGAGATGAGGGACTTCTGCCTGCCTGTCAAAGCGCCTGTCCCGCTGGATGTATAGAAATAAAAGGCCTTTGAGCAATCATTCTGATTTGACGTATCTGGAGGCGCTTTCACCCGCAATTCTTTCGCTATTTAAGGCAAATCCCATAGTATTACCGGGCAGTAGGAACATGTAACTGTCTCCATATATGGAACAAGCATCAGTCCCACACGCATAAAGCCCTGGAATGACCTCCCAGTTATCCGTGAGGACTTCGCATCGGTAATTAATCTTTATGCCGCCAAGACTCCCATAAGCCCCGGGGAAATTTCTGGATGCATAAAAACGTGGCCCCTCGAGAGGTATAAGGTAACGCGAATTTTTATGAAAAAGTTCGTCACGTCCTTTCTTACAAAAATCGTTGTATTCCTTTATCCTCTCCTCAAATCCATTTGCATCGACACCCATTGCTTCAGCAAGTCCTTGGACGGAATCGGATATAAAAAGATCCTTACTCCCCTTGGATAAAGCCGCCTCCATCTCCTGGTGAAAAGGTTGTATATCTTCTATAGGAAAAACCCTCGAAATCACATCAAGCCCCCTTTTTTGAAAACGTTCGAGTAGACCATTATCCACTATAACAAACGCACATCGTCCCTTTTGTCGGGCAATAGCGTTTCCAGTAAATGTGGTGTTAGGCAAAATCTCCTCGTTTATAAAACGTTCCCCTTGAAGATTCACCATAATGTCACTTGGCTGACGGAAAACCCCCCTTATAGTGGGAAACTCATCCATTCCGGGAACGCCATATATCAGTTCCATGTTCATGTCGCTTTTCCCAGCTCCTACTTCCCATGCCATCATAATGCCTTCGCCTTGAAGACCTGGAACTCTGAAAGAAAAAAGATCTACTCCCCATTCAAATCCCGTATATTTCTTAATCCATTCTGGATTGTCCCCAAATCCCCCTGTAGCCACTATCACGGCCTTTGCGCGCACTTGTATTTCTTCACCATTGCGGTCCTCAGCCACAAGTCCAATAATCTTACCCTGAGCCTTGAGGATTTTCTTGACCGGACATTGAAGCATAATCTCGACCCCAAGTTTTTTGGCCCTTTGGGTCATTATCCTCATCATAGTTCCAGCGCAACCAGGTCCTGGTTCCCCGTCTCGGGCCTCACAATGTGCCAAGTAAAATGAGCTCCGGGAAAGTAAGCAGCTACGTCCGCAAACTCAACCCCCATCTCTTCAAGCCACCTTATCGTATCCCCTGATAGGTCGATGTAGGTTTTTACCAACCTCGCATCCACCCTCCAGTGGGTATAATTCATGAATAACCTAAAGGCCTCCTCTCGCGTAAGGCTTATTTGTTTGAGCTTTTGAAACCTACTTTCAACAGCAAATGGCCCCATACCCATGTTCGCCGTTCCACCAGTGGTTACCCCCTTTTCAAACACGATAACCTTACAACCCTTTTCGGCAGCGGAAATAGCCGCTGAAAGGCCAGCTGGGCCAGCACCGATGACGGCTATTTCGGTCTGAAGCCTCATTTTGCTCCTCCTATCTTGAATCTCGGCCTTTTGTTATGAACCATAAAATAAAGGCGATCCCACCTTATATCGTCCCAGTTTACGTGCAATTTTAATTTCCCTTCCGCAACCAATCTTTTTGCCGCCTCCTCAAGTGGATTAAACTCGAAAAGAGAAAGTAACTCCTGACTCTCTTCCAAAAAAGCCTCCCAATCGCAATAAATGGCTCCGGTAGGACATATCATTTCACAAAAAGTACATCCAAGCCACATATCGCATTCGTTGCCTTTTGATCCGAAACGTCTCGGTTCGGAAGAGAAATCGTTATACCCCATTACACAGTGTTCTATACACAGGCGGCACTTGGGGTAATTGCACTTATTCGGGTCATAAGAGATCCTTCCATGTGGATTATGTCCCCACCTATAAAACTCGGTAAGAACCCAAAGCTGTGGCGTATAAACGAAGGGGGGAATCGGAGGGATAAGGTCGGTCTCCCCTCGATTTATCCTTTTGCTCCTTTCCACTATCTGCTGCCCGAAAATCACCGCTTCTTCTAATTCTTCCTCATCCGGATGCCCCTCGGTATAGTAAGGAGAAGGGGCTATTTGAAAGTGAACACTACCAAAACTGCTCTTCATCCCTATAACCGTAAACCCTCGATTCCTTAACCTCCTGGTCACCACCGGGAAGTAATGTTCGGGCATAACCCCATGGGTACAAAAAACAAAGGCATGTTTCCCTTTTTGATTCGGGATGCTTAAGATGAATTCCCTAACATTGGGAGGTTCAGCTCCACACCAAACGGGACTTCCAAAACCTACTAGGTCCTACTCATTTACCACCTGGGGGTCACTTCCCTTAAGCTAAAAAGATCACACTGTCCATTGGCCTCCTTAATCCCCTTACTTATCGCCTCCGCCATTTTCTTGGTATTGCCCGTTTGCGAATAATAAACCACACACACCCTCATCTTACCTTTTTTTCTAAATCCCCCCAAAACCTCGGCGGCCTGATCCTCAAACGTAGATCACATTGCAAACACCTCATCGCTTCGTAAGTAGCCTCCTCTTCACTTATATGGTCCATTCGCCCACCTCTTATCCTTTTAAGGTAACCAAACCCCTCTATCTTCTCTATAACAGGGGAAACGCCATTTGCCCTCTTTCGATCCTCAAGGCCCTCACTTCCTAAATATCTATCGATAGCGTCAGCCACCTTTCTTCCAGAGGCTATGGCCTCGACGACCGTCCTGGTACCAGTCAAAACGTCACCTGCAGCGAATATTCCTTCCTTTTCGGTCATCATCTCAAATGGATCAACTTCCAAATTCCCCTTTTCCCCTACCAATAACCCCAATCCTTCGGACACTTCGGGCCTCTGACCAACGGCGAAAATCACGTTGTGGACGGAAAGCTCTTCCGTAGTACCCTCTATTAAGCTTAACTGCAGACCCCCTTTAAAATCAAAGGAAAAATTTCTAACTTCTGCGTGTTCTATCCCTCCTACGTAACCCCTCGAATTACCTATTATTCTGAGTAATGCCCTGGAGGGAACAAGCTTTATACCGTCAGCCTTAGCTTCTTCTATCTCTTCGGGAAGGGCTGGCATTTTTTCATAAGGTTCTACACAAAGCACGTAAACTTCCTTCGCACCAAGAAATTTGGCCATTCTGGCACAGTCAATCGCCACCGAACCACCCCCTATAACTACAACCTTCTCCCCCACCGGGAGAGGCTCCCCATCATTGGCTTTGCTCAAAAAATCGATCCCCACATAAACTCCCTTGAGCTCCGCTCCCTCAACTTTCGGCTTAACCCCCTTTTGAGCCCCGAGTGCTAAAAGGACAGCATCAAACTCCTCTTTTAATTCGTCAAGCCTTTCTACCTTCATCCCGGTCCTTATCCGTATTCCTATTGCTTTAATCCGCTCCAGAGTTTTTTCCAGAACTTCCCGAGGCAATCTCCACTCGGGTATCCCATAGCGCAACATCCCCCCTGGTTTCGCTTTGGCTTCAAAAACGATTACCTCATGACCGCGTTTCCTCAAATAATAAGCCGCTGTAAGCCCTGCTGGCCCCGAACCCACAATGGCTACCCTCTTCCCGGAAAATTTACTCGGCATCTCCTCAAAAGAAGACGGCACCCTCTCTGCCACAAAACGTTTCAAAAGCTTTATAGCAACAGGCTTGTTCAAATATCCTCTTCTGCAAACGGCCTCACAGGGTTTATTACACACATAACCCAAAACGTCAGGGAACGGAACTTTATCTAAAAGGAGCCTCCAGGCACCTTCTATGTCCTTTAGCTTAATCAACCTCAGGTAAGAGGGAACATCCACCCCTGCCGGACAAGTGGAGGAACAAGGAAGTAAAGCTTCTTTTCTTCTTTTCCCCTTTATAATCTCCTCTTTATCCCTTAAGGCCCCAGTAGGACACACTTCTACACAGGCTCCACAAAACATACAACCTTCTTCCATTAAGGGCTTACCCGAAGGGGTATACACGTATTTAAGCCCCTTTTCTTCCTTAACCTCCAAAATCCCAATACCTCGGAGATCTTTACAAGCCCGAATGCACCTTTTGCATAATACGCATCGCGTAGGGTCATGAACAAATAAAGGTTTATCTTCGTTTAATGGAAAAGATCTTATGGAGGTTTTCTGAACATTATCACTATAACCCAAATACTGCTTCAAAGATTGAAGTTCACAATTTAAGTATTTGGGACAAGAGGAACAGTCCAGTGGGTGCCCCTCCAGAAGTTTACCTAAAGCTTCCAACCTCAAGCGATTAATCTCAGGGGACCTAGTCCGAACGGACACCGTTTGTTTTACCTGAAACGTACAAGAAGTTACAAAACCCTCTACGCCCTCTATTTCCACAATACATAAACCACATTCGCCTGTAGGGGGAAGATCTGGATGATGGCAGAGATGAGGTATATACATACCGTTTTCAAGAGCAACCTCTATTAAAAATTCTCCTTCTTCGGCTAAAAACTCACGCCCGTCAATGTAAACCTTCACTTTCCCCATAAGCTAAGGCTTTAGGATGTTCCCATATTTTTTATATTCCTCAATCTTCTCTTTCACTTTCTCGTAGTTTTCATAATATTGTTTCTGCAAGCTTTTGATTAATTCTAGGTGGGTCGCCACCCCTTGAGGAGAGAAACGCGGCGTATTCACGGTTTCTTGATCCCAATTGATCACAAATTCGCCTCCTCTCACTTCCACTTTGCCTCTGGTCCAACAAACAGGGCAAAAGACCTCCGCTTTTACCGAAGGAACCTTAAAAACGTTACAATGACACACTGGACAACTTGGCCCTTGCTCTTCGCCTACGAATTTGACCTCTTCAAGGGGCTTCATCATAGCCTGAGCGACATTTCTGCCCAATCTCCTCGCCCTCTCTAGATACTCAGGATGTAAGAAAACTGCTCCCGGACGACCGCAGAAATTGACCTGCATTTGGTCAACCAATTTCCAACAATGTTGTACAAAAATATTGGCGGCCATAAGCCCCAAAGGAGTCCACTCGGGCTCACCTCCACCAACGCTTATCACCCCAGCAACTTTATTCTTCTCCAGTAGTTCCCGAGGCCCAAATACAAACGGCAACATCCTTTCGTGGATACACTCTAAATAAGCATTCGGCCTTAGGTGATAAACGGGGAAAGCCAAAATGAAGCCGGCATCGGTCATCAAGATCTTCTCCAAAATCCAGGGAACATCATCATCACTTATGGCACACTTCGGCTCCTTTCCCTGCGCCATCAAAAGGGTGCACGTCTCACAACCCTTACAAGGCTTAACCCGGAGTTCCATCGCTCGGATGATCTCGGTCTCGAATCCAAACTCTTCAGCTCCCTTTAAAGCTTCCTTCAAAAGGATCTCAGAGTTGCCATTAATTCTCCCACAGGAAAGCCCGATAATCTTCCTGCCCATCTTCACCTCCTATCTCTCTTGAGTAGGAATCAACTTCAAAAGTGCTTCGTAAACCTTTTTCCCAGGAAGCCCTTGCTTCTCTGTATCTTTTACCCACTGTTCGATAACCGGTTTCCGTACTTTTGCCCTCCACTTATCGATCTCCTCAGCCTTTAACTCCACAAAAGTGTGGTTTTTAATCTTTACAATACTCAATGGCAGCATTAATGTATTCTTTATCTTCTATCTCATAAAGAATGCGAGTATATGTCCTCTGAGTCTTCAAAAAAAGCCTCTTGTATATCCTTGGGCAAAGATCCCCATGTATTAGCGTTCATAATGATACCCACAGCCCCCATGTTTATCCCACCGGGACCAAAAACGGTGTGATTAGGTAGAAGATCAAGAAGCTTAAATACCCGCAAAACTGCAAAGTGATTTAAACACCCATCCACTACTCCTCTTTCTAAAGCAGGATACCAATCCTGAATGGGAACCTCCACAGGAACAGCGTCTAAAGCTTTCACAATCGGAGCATATTTGCCTGTAATTGCAATCTTCATTCCTTTTATGTCTTCGAGTGTCCTCACAAGTTTTTTCTCATATGGATATGATTTGGAGGCATCATAGAAAAGGAGAAATGTTTAACTCCTTGCCATTCTCTTTCCATTTCAGGAAATTGTTGTAACAATTTTTCATATATCTCATTTGCCATTTCCCTTGATGGCCAGGGGATGAAAGGAAGCATTATCACTCCATTCAGAACAAATCCGTTTCTTTCGTCAAGAATATATGTAGCTATGTCAGCAACACCACTTTGAATGCCCCTAAATACCTCCTCCTCTTTAAGTAATCCGCCTCCGGTTATTATTTTAAAATCGACCCTACCATTGGTCTCGCTTTTTAAAACTTCGAACCACCTAAGTGCTGCTTTGACAATAGGTGCCATTGGCGGATTAGAACTGCTAAAAACGAATTGATACACTTCTCCCTTTTTCTCCAGAGCATTTATATTCCCTGACACTACAAAAACCAAAATGGCCAAAAAGATACCGAATAGCTTCTTCATGGTTACACCTCCTAAAGGTATTTTATTGGTAAATAAATAAAAGACTGGAATTCCCCTCCAGTATGGATCACATGAAGACCTTTATTTAGGGTTTTGAGAGGTGGAAGTTGGGGCAGGTGGAAAGGAACGGGGTTAAAACCACAAACGGTGAGTTTAAGGATCTCCCCTTTGCGCCATCTCATCCCAGTAGGCCAGAGGGGAATCTCGCATGATACAATCTTGCCTTCTTTTATCTTCTTTTCCTCCCTATGGAAATGAACTGGGAGCCATTCGCTTGAAAGCCTCTCGTCAATGGTCCGATGGGAAAGCCTGAGTCTTCCGTGAGGACCGTAATAGATGAAGGGACCTGCCGGAGGATGAAGAGGATTACCATAAGGGTCACATTTTTCTAAGAGGGCAAACAAATCCGCGTCATCGGCATCCCTAACTTCAACGAACAACTTAAGTTTTATGTAGCCTATAACTTCCGCATCTGTCGGAAATACGTAGGTGAAGATCGCCTTTCCTCTTTCATCCAAGGGCAAATAGCTCAAAGAAGCATGTTCGGAAGGTGGTTCTAAAGATAAGCTTGACCTTTTCGCATCGAGGTAAAGCTTAGTGTAAGAGACCTTAACCGGCCAATCTTCTTCTTCCCGATTCACTAGATCATTACCCGAAGGATCCAAAATGGAAAGCCTTATCTTGGGCGTGTTTTCCCAGCCGTTATCTATACCCTTTAGGAAGAAGTCAAAAAAAACGCCTAAGGTCCTCGGTGTTCTCCGGTGAGTAAAAATCCTGCCATTCATGAGTATTATGAACCCTTAACCACTTTTTCTCCGACTGGATCAACCTAAACCCTTCGAGCGACCCAAGAGTGTGTAAGTCATTGCTCCAACTAGCTACCACATAAGCTGGGGTCTTTACCTTACTAAGATTAGCCCTCTTGGACTCCCAGTAGGAATTCATCAAAGGATATCGCTCCACCATTCGAGGAATATCTTCCACGTTGTTATTTCCTTTAAGGGACCTTATTATCAATTCGCAGAAACCCGTATTGGGTATCCCTCCTCTCACGACATCATGACGATAGAGATCATTTAAACCCTCCCAAGGCGCAATGGCTCTAAGATGAGGCGGATTTTCCGCAGCTATGAACCACTGAGATATGGCAAGCCATGAATTACCGCACATCCCCACATTCCCGTTACACCAAGGCAAAGAAGCTATCCACTCGATCACCTCATAACCATCTCGAGCATCAACTGGCCCCCAAAAATGGATATCGCCTTCCGAATTAAAAGCACCCCGAGTATCAACGTTCACCACCGCATACCCTTGAGCACACCAATAAGCCAGATCAGGCCCTTCAAATTTCTGAAGTCCTGAAACCCACTCCCTTAAAACCCCGGGCGGAGGTTCTTGAGGAATCCCTTTCCCATAAGGGCTCCAGGCCAAAATAGCTGGAATTTTCGCCTGAAATCAGCAGGTCTAAAAATATCCAAATAAAGAGAGACCCCATCTCTCAATTTAACCGTCACATCCCTTTCCCATAAGATATCGCAAAGAAGCGGCCTTCCACCTTCAATAAAGGTTTCCCCCCTTTTTAAAACCTCTCTGCCAGGCCGTGGCTTGGAATAAGGGGCATTTAGAAAGGGAATCAAGGAATTTAATCCCGGAGCAAGAGCAGGCCTCCATAATACTTCCATGGATCACACCTCCTTTATTCCTTCTTTGAGCAAGTTTCATGCCTTCACTTCATCTGCTCCGTTGACCTTAACAGCTTGATCTCTTTCGTACTATTTTGCGAAATTCTTTACGTCTCCTCGCGACTTTCAAAAGTTGACACCCTGGTGCTTAGTGTTGGTATAATTGCCTTAAATTGTGAAAATTTTTTCAAAGGAGGGGGAGGATGATTATAGATGGGAAAAGTGTAGCGGCGAAGATCGAGGAGGAGATCAAGAAGGATGTGGAGGAGCTTAAGAAGAAAGGAATTGAGCCCGCTATTGCTCCGGTTTTAGTGGGGTCGAATCCTGGGGCGAAGGTCTATTATCGGACAAAGCAGAAGCAGGCTGAGAAGCTCGGTATAAAATTCCGAGGGGTTGAGCTTCCCGATGATGCCACAGAAGCCGATCTTCTTAAAGTGTTGGATGAGCTTGGAAAAGATCCTGGGGTTCATGGGATCTTTGTCGAATTGCCTCTTCCGAAGCAGATTGACATCAATAAGATCGCCGATGCCATTCCGCCCGAGAAGGACATCGATTGTCTTAACCCCAAGAACTTGGGCAAGCTCGTTTTCGGTGGAGCCGCTACAGCCACTTATAGCGAACTTAAAGCAAGGGGGGATTTTATGTTTCCCACAACCCCTCAAGCGGTAATGGAGCTTATTTTGGCCTATCAGATTCCGGTGGTAGGAAAGGAGGCTGTTGTAGTAGGCGGAGGAGCAGTTGGACTTCCCCTTTCCATTTTGCTTTTGCGCGAAGGGCTTTCCACGGTAACGGTTGCCGATCGCAATACCCCTGATTTGGGAGAAGTTACCAGAAGGGCCGATATACTGTGCGTATGTGTGGGGAAGGCCAAGTTCATAAGGGGAGACATGGTTAAGAAGGGGGCTTACATTCTTGATGTGGGGATAAACCCAACGCCTGAAGGTATTTTCGGAGATGTGGATTTCGAAGCAGCGAAGGAGATAGCAGGTGGTATAACCCCCGTTCCAGGAGGTGTAGGGGCCGTAACTACCGCTTTGATATTCGCTCACACTATACAAGTGGCGAAATCCCTTTCCCGATAAAGCCTAAGGCTTGACTTAGGGAGGGGGTTGATAAAAAATTAAAAATAGGGTACGGGCGCCCGTAGCTCAGTTGGATAGAGCGTCGGACTTCGAATCCGAAGGCCGGGCGTTCAAATCGCCCCGGGCGTGCCACATGTGGGCCGTTAGCTCAACCGGTAGAGCAACGGACTCTTAATCCGTAGGTTCTGGGTTCGAGTCCCGGACGGCCCACCAGAGTTTGAACATAAGCGAGAGTGGCGGAATTGGGAGACGCGCTGGACTTAGGATCCAGTCCGTAAAACCGGGTGGGGGTTCGAGTCCCCCCTCTCGCACCAAATACTTTTGGAAAAGGAGAGATGGGTGAAGGTTCAGTTACAGGATCTATCCGCGACGCGGAAAAGATTAGAAGTGGAGGTTCCGCCCGAAAGGGTGGGAAAGGTGTTGGAGGTCGTTTTAAGGGAGATCCGGAAAAGGGCAAACATTAAGGGTTTCCGCAAAGGTAAAGCTCCCCTCGAATTGGTCAAGACCCTTTATAAAGATCAAGTGGAAAATGCCACAATAGAAAGGCTTCTTAGGGAAACCCTTAACGAGGTTTTGGAAAAAGAAAAGATAGAGGCCCTCACTGTACCCAAGGTGGAAGCGGGACCTCTTGAGGAAAATAAGGCCTTTACCTATTGGGCCCTCATTGATGTACGCCCCCCGGTAAGTCTTCAGGAATACAAGGGCTTGAAACTGGAGCTTAAAAAATTTAAGCCGATTGATGAGGAAACGGTATCGGAACATATTAAATTTATGCAGCAACAGGTAGCTCAATTAAGGGTCGTAGAAGATAGGAAGCAGGTAAAGAGGGGCGATTGGGTTCTTGTGGATTTTGAAATTAGAATGGATGAGAAACTGGTCCCTGGAGGGAAAGTGGAGAATCATCTTTTTGAAGTAGGAAGTGGAACCATGATACCGGGTTTTGAAGAAGCCATAGAAGGAATGAGAGTTGGGGAAACGAAGGAGTTTTCACTACTTATGCCTCCAGATCACCCGCGAGAAGATTTAGCTGGTAAAGAGGTGGTTTTTCGGGTCACCTTAAAGGAGATAAGGCAGAAGGTCTTACCCCCTGTTGACGACAATTTCGCGAAGGACCTGGGTTTTGAAAATTTGGAAGATCTAAAGAATAAAGTTAAAGAGGAGCTGGAGAGAAGGCAAAAAGAGGCCGAAAAGGCGCTTTTGAGGCAGAAATTGTTGGAGGCCCTTCTTGAGAAAAACCCCTTGGAGGTTCCGCAGTCGCTTGTGGAAAGGAGGGCTCTGGAATTACTCCAGAGGATAGAAGAAAGGGTCCCTTCTTTAAGTGAGGAGAGACGACAAGAGGCTTATCTGGATTGCTTGAAGATCGCCGAGAGAGAGTTAAAGACCCTGTATCTGGTGGAAGAAATAGCGAAAACAGAAGGAATAAACGTAGGAGAAGAAGAAATAGACGAATATTTAAAGGCTTCCAACATCCCTGAGCCATTGTTCAAATCTTCTTCTATAAGGGATCGAGCCAAGAGGGAATTAGAGAGGGAAAAGGTCTTCGAATTTCTCCTAAAGGAGGCTCAAATTGAATACGTCGATTAAGAATCTCTATGTACCCATAGTGATCGAACGAGATGGGCGTACGGAGAGGGCCTATGATATTTACTCGAGGCTTTTAAAGGAGAGGATAATCTTCTTAGGAGCTCCTATAAGCGATGAGGTGGCCAATCTGGTGATCGCTCAACTTTTGTTTCTTGAAGCGGAAGATCCGGATAAGGATATTTACCTTTATATAAACAGCCCTGGAGGGCTTGTAACCGCGGGTTTGGCTATTTACGATACTATGCAATACGTCAAACCCGATGTGGTGACCATTTGTATTGGGCAAGCAGCCAGTATGGCGGCCATTTTGCTTGCAGCCGGTACTAAGGGAAAGCGGTATGCCCTTCCCCACTCCAGGGTACTTTTGCATCAGCCCATGGGTGGCTTCGAAGGACCAGCCTCGGATGTGGATATTCACGCAAGGGAGATATTGAGGCTTAGGGAAGAGCTCAATCAAATTCTGGCAAAGCATACGGGGCAGCCGATAGAAAAGATCCGTCGTGATACGGACCGGGATTTTTATATGACCGGAGAGCAGGCCAAGGAATATGGTATCGTTGATGAAGTAGTAGCTCATAGAAAAAGGGGGTAATTATGGAGACACGAAGAAGAGGGAAAGTGTTTTGTTCTTTCTGTGGGAAAAGCGAAGAGCAGGTTCGGAAGCTAATTGCCGGGCCTCAGGTTTATATATGTGACGAGTGTGTAAATCTGTGTAAAGAGATCCTTGACGAAGAGTTCGAGAGGGAATCGAGGCTTAACGTACCTTTACCCACTCCTGCTGAGATAAAGCAGAAGCTCGATGAATACGTGATAGGCCAGGAGAGGGCCAAGAAAATCTTAGCGGTTGCGGTTCATAATCACTACAAGAGGATTTATTACGGCGATCGGCAAAAGGACGTGGAGATTCAAAAAAGCAATATCCTCCTAATAGGCCCCACCGGGGTTGGGAAAACCCTTCTGGCTCAGACCCTTGCTAAGATCTTAGATGTGCCTTTCACGATTGCTGATGCTACAACCCTTACCGAAGCCGGGTATGTGGGAGAGGATGTGGAGAACATATTGCTTTATCTGCTTCAAGCTGCCGATTACGATCTTAGTCGGGCGGAAAAGGGGATCGTTTACATAGATGAGATCGACAAAATCGCCCGAAAAAGTGGTGACAGCCCTTCCATAACGCGAGACGTATCAGGGGAAGGGGTTCAACAGGCTCTACTCAAGATCTTGGAAGGCACCATTGCTCATGTACCTCCCAAAGGCGGAAGAAAACACCCTCATCAAGAATTTATACCCATGGATACGACCAATATTCTGTTTATCTGCGGAGGGGCTTTTGTAGGGTTGGAAAAGATCATCGAGTCGAGGCTTAAGGGAAGTGGTATGGGGTTCGGCGTTGATGTGAAAAAGAAGCAGGAACATAATATCGGTGAGATCTTAAAAGAGGTTCAGCCAGAAGACCTCCTGCGCTTCGGATTGATCCCGGAATTTGTGGGGAGGCTTCCCATTGTGGCCACCTTGGATGAACTAAATGAGGATGCCCTTGTTCAAATCTTAAAGGAACCCAAAAATGCCCTCGTTAAACAGTACCAGAAGCTGTTTGAGATGGACGGGGTTAAACTCCAGTTCACCGAAGGGGCATTAAGAGCGGTGGCGAAGGAGGCCATTAAAAGAGGAACAGGGGCTCGTGGGTTAAGGGCTATTATGGAAGAGATAATGCTCGATATCATGTATGAGATTCCGTCAAAAGGAAACGTTAAGGAGTGCATAATCACCGAAGAGACGATAACGAAGAAGGAAAAGCCTATTTTGATTTACGAAAATAAGGCCTCTGTAGCTTGACATAGAAGGAACCAAGAAATAAAATCACTAAAGGGGGGCGGATAGCTCAGTGGGAGAGCGTCGGCCTTACAAGCCGAAGGTCACAGGTTCAAGTCCTGTTCCGCCTACCATAAAGGGCGGGGGCGTAGTTCAGCCAGGTTAGAACGCCGGCCTGTCACGCCGGAGGTCGCGAGTTCAAATCTCGTCGCTCCCGCCATCCTTTTTGTGTGGGAGGAGAAGATGCAGTATGCGGTGGTTTTTACGGGAGGTAAACAATACAGGGTTGAGAAGGGAAAAGTGATAAGGGTGGAGAAGCTTCCCGGGGAGATCGGAAGTGAAGTGGAGTTTCCGGTGTTGATGCTGCGAGATGAAGAAGGAATCAAAGTGGGAAAACCTTACCTTGAAGGCGTTAAAGTGGTCGGACGTATCGTTAACCAAGGGCGGGGAGAGAAGATTATAGTCTTCAAGTTTAAACGGCGTAAAAATTACCGGCGTAAGATCGGGCATCGCCAATATTATACTTGGGTAAGGATTGAAGGCATAAAGGAGGTGCAAAATGGCACATAAGAAATCAGGAGGCGTCGCGCGAAACGGAAGGGATAGCATCTCTAAACGGTTAGGCGTTAAGAGGTTCGATGGGCAGTTCGTGAGAGCGGGTAACGTGTTGGTTAGACAAAGGGGTACCAAGTTTTATCCTGGCAAAAACGTGGGAGTTGGAAGGGATTGGACTTTGTTTGCGAAGATCGATGGTATTGTAAAGTTTGAAACTTTCGGAAAAGGAAAGAAGAGGGTGAGCGTTTATCCTTTTCCAGCCGAAGCTGTTGCGTAAAGGTTTTCTAAAGTTAGAAAGATGACAAAGGGGGGCGCAGGTCCCCCTTTTTTATTGTTTTTTATAAAGTTTCCCATGTTTGTAGATGAGGCGTTGATATGGGTTAAAGCTGGAGATGGTGGAAGGGGTTGTGTGAGCTTCCGCCGGGAAAAGTACGTTCCAAGAGGTGGGCCTGATGGAGGAGACGGTGGAAAAGGAGGCGATGTTATCCTTGAGGCTGATCCCAATTTGAAGACCCTTCTTGATTATCGATACAAACGGGAATATAAAGCCCAAAACGGAGAACCCGGAAAAGGTAAGAATCAACATGGAAAAGACGGAAAACCCCTTATCCTTAAGGTCCCTGTTGGAACTATTGTCAAAGATGCTCAGATTGATAAGGTAATTGCGGACTTATCAAAGCCTTTCGAAAGACTCGTTGTAGCACGAGGTGGAAAGGGAGGAAGGGGTAATGGCCGATTTGCAACTCCCACAAGACAAGCCCCTAATTTTGCAGAACCCGGAGAGCCGGGTGAAGAAAGGTGGCTTAAACTCGAACTCAAGCTTTTGGCAGATGTGGGGCTTGTTGGATTCCCTAATACCGGAAAATCCACCTTGTTAAGGAAAATAAGCCGAGCAAGGCCTGAAGTAGCACCCTATCCTTTCACCACCTTGAGGCCTTATTTGGGCGTTGTGAGATTTGAGGGTAAGGAATTTATAGTGGCCGATATACCGGGTCTGATAGAAGGAGCCCATAAGGGAATAGGTCTTGGAAATCAATTCCTCAAACATATAGAAAGGACCCGCCTTTTGGTGCATTTAATTGACATAAGTAATGGCGAAGATGCCCTTGAACTCTATAAAAAGATCCGAAACGAACTTGGGCTTTATAAGGAAGAACTTTTGAAAAAAAATGAATTAGTGGTTCTTAATAAAATAGACCTACCCCAGGTGAGGGAAAAAGTCGAAGAAGTAAAGGAGACCTTTCAAAAACGAGGACTACCCTTTTTTGCAATCTCGGCCCTAACCGGCGAAGGAATCGAAGAACTTTTAAGGGGAATTATAAGGAGGATAGATGATGGGAGTGCCCCTTTCGAAATTTAAAAGGATAGTGCTTAAGATCGGTTCAAGCCTTCTGGTAAGGCCCAGCTTGGGCATCAATAGAAATTACTTAGACAATTTGGCTCATCAAGTAGCCCTTTTAAAAGAAGAAGGCAGAGAACTTCTTTTAGTCTCATCGGGGGCCATTGCCGCTGGAATGGAACGTTTGAATTTGAAAGAAAGACCCTCAAGCATTTCGGAACTTCAAGCTACGGCCGCTGTTGGCCAAGGCTTTCTGATGCACCTTTACGAGGAAGCCTTTGAAAGAAAAAAAGTAAAGGTGGCTCAAGTCCTTCTAACCCACGAGGATTTCCGAGATCGGAAAAGATACCTTAACGCCCGAAGCACCCTTTTGACTCTTTTATCCTTTGGGGTTGTACCCATCATAAACGAAAATGATTCGGTTGCAATTGAAGAGATAAGACTTGGCGATAATGACACGCTTGCAGCTTTAACGGCTTCCTTAGTGGATGCGGAATTGTTGGTGATTTTCACCGATGTGGAAGGCTTTTTTGTGGAAGGACCCGAAGGAAGAAAACTTTTGAGCCTTGTGAAGGGCGACTTCCGAGACCTTGAGGTTTTTGCCCACGGCCCGGGAAGTAAAGTGGGCACAGGTGGCATGCTAACCAAGCTTAAAGCGGCAAAACTCGCCTCACGAGCGGGAATACCCACCTTGATAGTGAAAGGCTCTGATCCAGAGGTTTTGAAAAAGGTACTCCAGGGTGAAAGTTTCGGAACCCTGTTTGTACCTGAACGTTCGAAACTTACGGGAAAGAAACGTTGGATCGGCCTAAACATTAAGCCCAAGGGAACCATAATAGTGGACCAAGGGGCCAAAGAAGCCATCCTTGAAAGAGGGAAAAGCCTTCTGCCTTCCGGAATAAAAGAAGTAATCGGAGACTTTCAAAGAGGCGATACGGTCCGTTTGAAAGATGAAGAAGGCCATGATTTCGCCCAGGGCCTTACCAATTACAGCTCAAGGGAGATCCGAGAGATAATGGGTCTTAAAACCTATCAGATAGAAGAAGTTCTCGGGTATAAATATTCGGATGAGGTAATTCATCGAGATAACCTGGTTCTTTTGGAATGAGGATCTTAATTTTAGGTGCTTCATCAAGCGGTCTTTACACCGCCCTTAAGCTCGCTCAAAGGGAGGTAAAAGTTCTGCTCTGCGAAAAGGAAAGCTCCTTTGAGGGAAGAAGGCTCATTTTGACCTCTTATTTTTTAGAACACTTTCCGCTCAGACCGAAGGTGCTTTATGAGGTCAAAGGATATCGATTCGTCGCCGCTAAGACCGAAGGGATTTTTTACCTCAAGAAACCCGATGTGGTCCTTGATAGAAAAGACCTTCTGTTTGAGCTTCTTAAAGAATGTGAAAAGTACAGGATTTCGATTCTATGGGGATGGAAATTTGAAAGAATGGACTCACAAAGGGCCCTTTTCTTAACCCCTCAAGGTCCAAAGGAAATAGAGGCCGATTATATAGTGGACGCAATGGGGGTAAAAAGCCCTTTAAGAAAAGCTCTCGATCCTGCTCCCAATTTGGTCTTTTTAAAACAAGCCCAAATCATTTGGCCCTCCTCTTTTAAAGACGGTCTATCTACCATCTGGCTTCGCCCGGATTTAACGCCTTATTTCCTTTGGCTTTTTCAAGACTCACCCAAAACGGGCATTTTTGGGGTAATTGGCGAAAATAAAGAACAAGCCGAAAAGGCCTTATTTCAGTTGGCCCAAGAAGAGGGTTTTGAGCTTTGCGGAAGAACCGAAGAAGGGTGGGTTAGCCTTTTTCAATCTAAATTTCTCCCGAAACACCGTAATGTGTTTTTTATCGGAGATTCAGCAGGCCATGTGAAATCTACAACCGTTGGCGGAGTCGTAAGTGGTTTAAGGGGGACAAAGGCGCTGGTGGAATCGATTCAAAGCGGAAGGGATTATTTTAAAAACCTTCTCCCTTTAAGAAGGGAATTGATGATCCATCACTTGCTAAGGGAACTTTTAAATACCTTTAATGAAGACGACTACCGACAGTTGATAACCGCCTTAAAGGACTCATCATACTTAGGCCGACTTTGTCGTGACACCCTATTCCCAGATCTTTTCTTTTCCCTGGTTAAATCCCCTATCCCCTCCTTTAAATTATTTGTACACTTATTACCGTGGTTGATGAAAAAGGGCATTTGGAAACTCTTATTGAAGAGGTAAAAGATGGAAAACGTGGATTTTTTGGGCTTTATCGGAGGAGCTTTGACTACATTTGGACTTATACCCCAAGTTTTGAGGATCTATACCCTTAAAAGCGCAAAGGAAATAAGCCTTTTGTTTACCATTTTGATGCTTATAGGACTCGGATGTTGGCTCATTTACGGTGTAATAAAGCGACTCCCCCCCGTCATATTCTGGAATTCCCTCGCCTTGATACTTTTTTTGATCCTCCTTATAGGAAAGCTCAAATATGGAAAAACCTAAACCAAAGCGATTAAACTTATATTCTACTCTTTTAATGCATTACAAATGATGACTATAATGGAATAGCGATCATTGAATAAGCAGACTTTAAGTATAAAGTGAATATAATAATGGATAGAAGAGAAGAATTAAAAATTAAGCAAAAATCGCTCAAATGTCGAAAGAGAAACATAAAGTCAAAAGGATCTTCCTCATTGGTAAAGGGTAATATCCATGAACAGTCTGATATTGACCTTGTAGGAAAAGGCTTGCCTCCGGAACTTTACATAAAATCACTAGTAAACGCCAATAACATGGTAAATTGGACCGTAGAAGTTAACTTAATACCATTTGAAGACGCCTTTGAAAGCCTAAAAGAGAAAACATTGAGGGGAGGAGAGCTGACTTATGAATAAATTAAAAGATGAAATCAAAATAGAAATGAAAAATATCCAAAGGTTAAATAAAGAAAGGCAAGATTTATTGGCCGAAATTAAAGAAAACCATCTTTTGTTGAAATAATAGTAGCAACGAGTATCTTACATGACTTCACAAATGGCAAAACCTTTGCCCAATGTTCGCGGACCTGTAATTTTTGGAGCATTGTTTAACAATTTAAAAGAACATTTAAAATTTCGCCATTTATTTAGGCATATTTACGGATTTGAATTGAAGTGGGAAAGATTTAAAGAATTTTGCGCTAAATTAGAGGACATTTTAAAAGAAATAAATGCCGAAATAGAAAAGTTCTTGTATAAATACACCGGTTAAAAAGCGAATTCTTTAAACCCCCGCCATAAGTAAATTTAGATCGAGGGGCCTTAATGAAAGCTCTTTATTAAGGTAAAATAGGGCCTGAGGGTTATTTTTTATAAGACTTAGCTTCGATAGAATCTCCTTAAAAGAAGCCTCCTCTTCAACCTGTTCATTAACGAACCAATTCAAAAAGTTCTCAGTGGCGTAATCTTCGTATTTCCTCGCTATACTCATCAGTCTGTTAATCTTTGCCGTAACTTCCTGTTCATGCTTGTAAGCATGTTCAAACACAACCTCTGGACTATCCCATCTTTTAGGTGGAGCTGGTATTTCCTGAAGTTCCACCTTTCCATCCCTTTCCAAGATAAACTTGTAAAACTTCATGGCATGCATCATTTCTTCAGCAGTTTGAACCTTCAACCAGTGGGCAAAACCATTTAACCCCTCTTGTTCAAAATACGCGGCCATCCCCAAGTAAAGGTATGCCGAATAAAACTCCCATTTTAATTGCTCATTTAACGCAGATTCTATCTCTTTATGCAACATCTCTATGGCCTCCTTTTTAATTTTAAATTTAGAATAAATTTAAAACATTAACCTTTCTTAGTCAAGCAATTACATATAAAGAAATTGCTTGGGAAAATCGAAAAATGGTCCAACAGGTACGGAAAATTTTACAAACTAAAGGGACAAAAGCGAGGTAGGTTTAAAAGATGAGATGCACCGGCTATGGTGATACCGTAAAAGATGGTTGGGCAAGAAGTGTTGAGCCATTCACTGATGGTTCCATTAGTCAAAGTGCTACCTGTGACCAATAAAACTTGAGCCCATTTCTTCAATTCTTCGGCTTTGGTATAACCATCTTCGATTAAAATGCCGAATTTCTCTCGGCCGATATTTTCGGAATCAAGATCAAGCACCCGCAAAGGGAAATATTTGGAACAAGCTTCAACCATTGCGGGCTGTAAACCGACAAAGCCAAGTCTCACCCTTCCAAATCTTTCCCTTAAATATCTCACCAATTCCTGAGCACAAAGGTTCGGCCCCCGGTTACGGCAATGAATAGTCCCTTCGATCTTTCCTAAATGACGCAAAAAGGCGTTAAGTGTGGCCACAAATAAAGCCCGATGATAATTATTCTGAAGTTGAAGCTCTAAAACCTCACCCAAGGTCCCCCTGAAATTACCCGGATGATCAGTAAAAGCCTGCCCCCGTGCCCCCTGGAACTGGGCCTCTATAAGGCTCTCCTTCCCCTTCTGTAGCGGAAAATCAACCCTTCCCGGATCCCCAATAGCTTCCTCCGACGAAAGCACCCGCGCCCGCACCTCAACCTTTGTGGCCAATAGGTCATTTCCCTGAGACAACTCCAACACCCTTTGACGCAAGGTCGAATAAATCTCCATCTTGAGGCCCTTTTGTTTTACTACTTCTTACAATATTCTTCACATTCTCTAAGTTTTTCCCAATCTTTATCAAACTGAGCCTTTAATAACTCGTATTGTTTAAACTGATCTTCTGTAAACTTATAGTCTTTGTTTACCTCGCTGTCTAAATAATTTATTTTCAAATAATGGTATGAAAAATTCACTATAGCACTTAAAGGAGCATATGTTTTTTGTATTAATGGTATATATTTCCATTTTAATTTTTCTATTTCCGAAAGTACCAAATCTATACTTAATTCAGCGGTTTCGGAAGAAAAAGCGGCTTCTTTCATCTCTTTTTCTAATTCTTCTAATGATTTGTTAATATATTCGTTGTTTCCATACGTAATTTTTAAATAATCAACAATTTTGGGGTATACATCAGTGCTCCATTCTGCGGTTTGTTTCATTTTTGCCGCAAGATCCATACCTTCAGCAATTTTTGGAAAACTATCCTCAAGAAAAATGTTAAGCTGTCTTATAGAACTTTCCAGTTTCCAAAGGGTTTCTTTCGTCTTAGGATCTGTTAGTTTAGGAGAATTAATTAATCCCTGAATATTTTCCCCTATTCTTTCAATATTCCCGTTATCTCCAAAAAGGGTTCGGAATTCGTTCATTAACCCAAACGAAGTATTTAAATAATCAACAACAAAATCTATTCTCTCTTTTACGATTTCTTTTTCTCTTTCTTCCTGCTTTCTGATTGAATCTTCGGCTTCTTTAACAAACCTTTTCAAAGCAATCTTATCGTGCTCCACCTGTTCTCTTAATTTATTACATACCTCACTTAAACTTTTGAAATTGTTTTCTTCGGCAATTTTAATCCAACTATTAAGTTTTGTCATTTCCGATTCTATTTGCTCTTTATTTTTCCTATATTGATATTTCGCTTCTTCCGCTTGTTTTGCTGCTTCCTCCGCAACTTGGCCGGCCTTTTTATCTCCTTTTGTCCTAGCAAGTAATATAATCTCCTGTGCTTTCATGAAAATCCTATCGCTTTCTATTATTCCTCTTTCTGCCTCCTCGCGTTGTTTTTGTAAATAAAAAAGTTTTTCTTTCAGATCAGCTATGCTTATATCGGTTCTACAAGCGTTTTGTGCCAGGGTTTTTGGAGAAAAAAAACAACAAGACAACGAGTATTAGATAAAAACTTGAAATTTTATCCTTCATGTTTATTCGCCTTTCTCCATCATAAATTCCCATCTATAAATCTGATCCTTCGCTTCTCTAAGATCCGGAGCATCGGGCAAAAGTTCAAGGTAAATCTTCATGTTCTTAATTGCCCTTTTGTAATCCTTAAGTTGTCCGTAGTTAAAAGCTAATGCCTTATAAAGAGCAGGAAAGAAAGGCGAAATTTTTAAGGCATTTTTATATTCTTCTATGGCTTTTTCGAACTTCCCTTCTTGAGTATATGCTTCTGCTTTTATTACTGATTTTCTTGCCTCCTCTGAGAGAGCAAAAAGATGAGGATATTTTATCATAAGCTCTGCAACATAAGTCCTTATTTCTTTCGCTTCTGTTTCATCAGCAATCTTTAAAAGATTTGCATATTCTTTAATCGCTTCTCTATACTGACCTTTTGTTTCCAAGGCTTTTACTTGCTGCAAAATAACAATTTTGTATGGCTTTAAGGAAACATAAAGGTTGTTGATTATATTATTTTCCAAAACCGATTTGGTCATCAAATAATTTTCAGAGATATTGTTATAAATATTGATTGCTTCATTGAATTTACCAGCTTTAGCATAAGCTGTCGCAAGCAATAGCTTCACAAAATTATCATCTTTATTTGCTGAAGAAAGGATTTTTATAGCTTCATCATATTTACCTTTATCAATATAAACGGCACCAAGAGAGATTTTTGTCTTATCTAAATTTGGATTAAGCGAATACGCCGCTTCAGCGTCCTTTACAGCCTGTTCAAGGTCACCTATTTCTCTGTAACAGAGACTTCTTTGGGCTAAAAGCTGTGCATCTGCATTTGTTTTCATTACATTATTAGCAACTTCAATAGCTTTATTAAAATTTCCTACAGCCATATAAGTTACTAAAAGAAAGTAATTGACTCTCATATCTAAAGGGTTAAAATCAAGTGCTTTTTTAAGAGTATTTATAACATTATGATATTCTCCTTTTTCATCATAAAGGTAGGCCAGTTTTAAATACCGATCAATAAGTTTTGGATCTAACTCTATTGCCTTTTTTAAATTATCTTCGGCCTCTTTATATTTCTTTTGTTCTTGATAAATTTGCCCTAAAATTGAATAGTAATTAGGATTCTTAGGATCAAGTTCTATTGCTTTTTTTGCTGCTTCAATCGCTTTTATATCCTCACTTAGTTTTCCATAAGATAATGCAAGCAAGAAATATGCATCCTTCAAATTTGGATCTAATTTGATTGATTCATTCAATGTTTCTACTGCTCTTTGATATTCTCCTATTAAATAGTAAGCATAGCCAAGCCAGAATAAAGCATTACTCTTTTCAGGAACTAACGTGGAATAAAATCTTCGCCAAGATGGAGAATCAATAGGAGGTTTTAGGTTTTCTTCTGCTATTTTTGCAACTTTCTCTAATATATCTACCGCCTTTTCGTAATCTCCTTTACCTAAATAAGCTCTACCTAACCAATAAAATGCAGTATCAGCCCTTAGAAAACAAGGTTTACCCTCTTTGCATAATTTAATAGCTTTTTCTATGCATGAAATTGCTTCCTCGTATTTACTTTGCATATAATATGAAACCCCTATCATAAAAAGTGCAACAACATTATTTTCGCCAAATTTTTTAAACTCTTGTATTGCTTCGTTAAACTGTCCACTATAAAAATATTCTTCGGCCTTTTGTGCTTTTTGTGCTTCAACGTAATTAAATAAAAATATCACTAATACAAAAATGGTTGATTTAGTCATAGTTTTCATTTAAAAACCTCCTTTTAGTTTTTCTCAGTTTTTGTTGCAAAAACTTGCTTTTTAATTCGTTTAATTCATTCTCAATTTCCTGCTTTTGCTGCAAAAGTTTCTCTTCATTCTTTAAAGCCTCTTGGTATTCGTTTTCTGCCTGTTGTTTTAAGGCCAGAGCTTGTGCAAGGAGGTCATCGGTTTCCGATGAGGTTTTATTGCCAGAAATTTCACTTGGTCTCTGCTTTTTGGTTTCCAACTCTTTAATTTGTTTTGCGAGCTCTTCTATTTTTTTCTTCGATTCTTCTTTCTTTGTTTTTGCCTCTTCAAGCTCGGTGTAAATGACTTGTAATTCTTCAAATTGGGGCATAACCAACCTGTAAAACCTCGCTAATTGCGTAAGTTTATTGCTTAATTCCGTGGCTTTTTGGGAATCCATGGCATTAATAAGTTCCTTAGGTGGAATGTAGTTAATGGGTCTTGGAGAAATGGCGTCTCCTTCGAAAGCAAGCCCAGCATAAAATCTTGCAGCCTCAAGGTCCCCCGATTGTAAAAATGTCTCTGCCATCTTGGCGAAATAAGTAGTTCTTAAGAGTTGTTCCTTCGCTGATCCCAATGTTTTTTCCACATAGGTTGATCGGGGCCTTGGATTATCCCAATCAATTTGTGATAAGGTTTCCCTTTCTGATACCTTTTGACCAATTATTGTGTAGCTCCCAAATGGTCCACTTCCAATCCTAACTTGAGAGAGGATATTTTGTCCTGCCTTTTTCCTTTCTTCTTCCTCTTTTCTTGCCTGCTCCTCTGCCTCTTTCATATGTTTTTGCCAGGCTTCAATGGCTTTTCTTTTGGCTTCTTCTTGCTGTTTTTTTAAAAAACTCTTCTTGCTGTCTTTGAAGATCACTGTCTTTTGTTTGTGGTACAAAAAGATTCATTAAGCTTTGGTTGATCATACTTCCTAAAGCACCAAAGATCGGAGTCATCATACTTTGAAACATTTGAAGCTGCATTTGCTGAGATTGACTAAAACCAGGAGCTGATTTTGATGGAGGAGTTGGAATATATACTGGCTCCTCACTCTCATATTCGACACAGACATGATATAAAGTGCATATCTGCTCTCCGGGTATAACGGGATTTGGTCTGCAATCACGTCTTTCTTCATATCTCTTACATGTCAAACCAGCAAACGAAAAACCCGAAAATACTAAAGAACCAAAAAAGATTGCCAACCACACAGGTCTATACATGCTTTATCTCCTATCTTGTCTTAAAATTTTTCATGTTTATTCTTTTTTCCTATAATGTCTAATATACACGATAAAAAGACATAAAATCAAAATATCCCATTTTGCATAAAGGGGCCATGGGTGATTTATGTGTAGAATCGCTAAAAGTAGGGTTTGACATAAGGTAAAACATAGTGTCTCTTTTATTGTGTAAAAATTTTTCAAGGGCATGGTAGTCCCTTTTTTTAGCCCCCATTAAACCCCCTTAATTTCCTTGAGTTTAATCTATCATCTATCCATCTCAAAATCAAATACAACAACCTCTCAGCTGACCCTT
>Ga0185307_1000282_pt1 | contig 33921 bp, 40 predicted proteins | sample LHCtaG_FD_128010 | JGI IMG/M metagenome (GOLD analysis project Ga0185307, IMG submission 128010) | Hot spring microbial communities from Little Hot Creek, USA to study Microbial Dark Matter (Phase II) - LHC4sed_matched (SPADES... | ecosystem: Environmental > Aquatic > Thermal springs > Hot... | reverse complement strand
CGTCAGAGATCCGTGGGGAGGTTTTGGAGGTCTTGAGGCGACTGGCTGAGAGGACAGGGGACGCTGTATATCTCTTCGGTAGCTACGCCGGGGCCGCATGCTCGGCAGCGACGTGGTTTCTCAGGCTTCGAGCCATGGACTTCCCTCAAAGGGTCGAGCTCGTTGGGGGGATGCCTCCAGAGCACTTGGGATTCGACATCATCCCTCTAACGCCAAGAGAGTTAGGGGAGAGGGCAAAAACGTGTGTTTTACCAAGAGATATCGAGGTACTGGATCGAGATAAGGCCCGAAAGAACGGGCTCGGCCCAAGCTCGGCGCTAGGGTCGATCTCGGCCCAGATTGGATCAACGCCTCGAGGGCCTGACGAGTGGAACGAGACAACAAGACATAGGCCCAAGCTTCGACTCGTTTTGCGCATGTTGTGCAAGATAGCGCCTTGCCTTCGCATGGTATAAAGGGGGTCGTTGACTCTTCAAGAGGGCTTGAGGGCCTCGGATTACTCCTTGACCTCTTCGATCTTTATAGCATTGACCGGGCAGGCCTCTGCGGCGGCCTTCGCGCACTCGTAGAGCTCCTCTGGGATGACGCCCACCGAAACGACTTCATTTAACTCGACGCTGTACTCGTCGACCACCTTGTTCTTCTGGTTGTCGGTGCCGAGCTCGAAGGCCTTTGGACACATGGCTGGAGCGGCGCCACAAGAAACGCAAGCGACTCGATCGACGGTCACGCGATACTTAACCATGGCACCTCGAGCAGTGATTGCTTTATTGACTTATTTAAGGTTTTCGCGTGAAATAGCTCCTCTGAATCGCGCATTTTGCCTTAGCAAGGGCTCGCCAGTCATTAGACTAGTGTTGGTGAGCCTCAACGTCGCGCTTGCCACGAAGTACTGTATCAAAAACTTGATCAAGCGCGACAGTTTTAACTTACCATTTCGGCGGACCTCTCAATGGGTCGACGCGCCGTGATAGACGCGAATGCGCTAAGGAAGATAAGTTATGGGATCTACGTGGTCGCCTCTAGAAAGGGCGACAGGTTCAACGGCCAGATAGCCAATACGGTGTTTCAGGTCACCTCCGACCCCGTCAAGATCGCGGTGTGCATCAACAAGCAGAACCTGACGCACGAGTTCATAAGCGAGAGCGGCGTCTTCAGCGCTTCGATACTCTCAAAGGAGACCCCCTTGAGCTTCATAGCCAGCCTCGGCTTCAGGTCCGGCAGGGACTACGACAAGTTTAAGGGCGTAAGCTTCAAGGTCGGCGTGACTGGCGCCCCCATAGTCATTGACAACGCCATCGCGTACCTAGAGGCGAAGGTCGTCGGCAGCTGTGACGTGGGGACTCACACGCTGTTCGTTGGCGAAGTGGTAAGCGCTGAGGTCATTAAGGACGAAGAGCCCCTAACCTACGCTTACTACCAAGAGATGAAGAAGGGGAGGACTCCGCCGACGGCGCCGAGCTACGTCAAGAGTCGTTGAGATGAGGTTGCAGAGCTCTAATCCCGCTACTTTTCTCCTCAATCCTTATCCTTATGTAGTCCAGCGCATCGAGACAACGTAAGCGCGCACTGGTTAGGTCCCTGCGAGACCTTGCGAGGTGGAGTCGATCCGGCTCGTGCGAGTTTTACCAAAATCGAGCCTCCTCCTCGCTTATTAAGGTTAAGTCCTTGTCCTTTGTGAGCGCTACCACCAAGGCCACTATTGCGACCGCGAGCGAGGCCATGCCAGTGCATTGCGTCAGCAGCGCTAGATCGACGGTCCTAGCCCCCAGCTGGAACTCGTAATTCACGGGCTCGCCCAGGGATACCGTGCGAGTACCTATGTACACGACTTGGGTCCACAGCTCCCCTGAGCAACGTTGCAAGAAACCGTCGCGATCGTAGGTGCCCTCGAAGTACTTAATGCTTAGACGGGGCTCGACGCGCACCCCTCTAACGATCAGGGACACCCGTCCTTCGACATTTCTCAAGGATACTTCCTTGTCGGCTTTGCTCACGTCGTAGAGGAGCCCTGCGGCCTCGAGCCTGCTCAACAATATCCTCGTAGCGTCGGAGGGGATCTTAGCTATCTGCTCCTCGACGTCCGGTAGCTTGAAGACGGCGAAGTCAATGCGATCCTCTCCTTCGACCGTGTACTCTAGCGTGACGGCCTTTGCTCTGCCCTCGACGAAGACGCCGCTCGAGGCGCACGCGGCCCCGATGACCAGAGACGCCACGAGCGCCGCTATCATCGCCTTAGTCGCGCCGCTCAAGCCCCTCTTGGCAAGTGGCATGAAGACGACGTAAGAGGGCCAGGGGTGCGATCTGGCCACCTTAAGGCAATGAAGCCCCTCTCTGCTGACGAGCATGGGTAGCAATGCCATGCCAGCCACGAAGCCGCCTGCATGAGCGAAGAAGGCCACGCCGGCCCCTAGTCTAGCATAGCCATAGATCACTTGAGTGGCGAACCAAAAGATGAGGTAGTAAGAGGCCCTCAGTCTGAAGAAGGCCAGAGGAAAGAAGGGGATCCACAAGACGAGCGAGGTGCCCGGGAACAACATCAAGTAGGCGCCCAAGACGCCGCTTATGGCCCCAGAGGCGCCAATGGCCGGGATGGCGTAGGCCGGCAGTCCGCTGATGAAGCTGAAGGCGGTGTGAAATATTGACGCGACGATGCCAGAGGCGACGTACAGGGCCGAGAGGCGCCAGCCCCCCAAGGCCTCCTCGACTGCTCTACCGAAGACGTACAGGAAGTACATGTTGAAGAATATGTGGAAGATGTCTGCGTGCAAGAACATGGACGAGAGGACTCTATACGCTTGCTCTAGCGAGGTCATCAGCACAGGGACGAAGCCGCCGACGCCGACCCAGTAATCGCTGACCATGGAGAAGAAGTTCTCGTAGGTCGATAGGGCGTAGGCGAACACGTTGACCGCTATGATGATCGAGGTGGCCAGCGGCCAAACACCAACTCGACTTCGACTCGGGGCCTCGAGGGGCAATCCTAAGCCCCTTCTAAAATGGATCGACAATGAGCCCAGCTCCCTAAGCCCCGGAGGGGACTCAGCGGGCGACTCTTAATAAACTTGCCCCCGATGAGAGGGCCCCTTCGGTCAATTGAGACCTCTCTAAGCCTTCTCGTGTAGCGCGACCTCTCCATTGACGAGCTCGATGACTTGACTAGAGCAATTCTTTAGCTCCTTGTGCATGTAGTGGGTCGCCACGACGACTGTCCCGCCCTTCCTCGCTACCTCTACTAAGTCCTCGACCAGCAGAGAGGCCCTAGCGCTGTCGAGGAAAGTGAAGGGCTCGTCGAGGGCGAAGAGCTGCGGCCTCAGCAAGAGGCCCCTCACTATCGAGACCAGCTTTGCCTGCCCAGCGCTCAGCTTGCTGACGGACCTGCCCTCCAAGCCCCCAAGCCCGTACCTCACGACGTAGCGCTCAATAACATCTTCGTCCACCTTCGCCCCTCTAAGTCTCAGGCCGAGCTCCAAGTTGTATCTCACGGACCCCCTTACCAGGATCGGCTTGTCGTGGACGTAGGCCACCGACCTCCTCAGCGAAGACCTCTCCTCCTCGCCGAGGCTCCAGAACTTAGCGCCGTTCACGACGACATCCCCTCTCGACGGCCTGATCATTAAAGAAAGCACTTTCAATAGAGTGGTCTTCCCGGAGCCGTTGGGGCCCGTCAGGACGTACACGCCCGGATCCTTGAATGCTAAGTTGACGCCCTTCAGCGCGTACGTGGAGCCGTCGTAGCTGTGCCAGACGTCTACTAGCCTTACCTCCATAGCACGCGCTCACCGAACGCTTTCAACATGAGCGCTAGCGAGATGGTTATGCTCAAGAGTACCAGGCCTATTTGGATGGCGACCTCGTAGTCCCCAATGGAGGTTCGAACGGCTATCGCTGTCGTTAACACGCTCGTGTACCCCTCTATGCCGCCGCCGACTATCAGCGCGACGCCCAGCTCTCCTATGGCCCTGGAGAAGGCCAGGAGGTAGGACGAGGTCAGGACTGGCGCGAGCTCCCTCAGGAGCACTTTTGTGGCGCGCCCCTCCGGGCACCCCAAGGACAGGACGAGCTCCCTAGCGCACTCCTTCAGCTCGTAGAAGGGCCTGAACATGGAGGTAAATGCCATGGGCAGGGCGACGAAGAACTGGCCGATTACAATGGCCATAGGGGTGTAGAGCAACCTCGCGAAGCCCAAGGGGCCTTGAGGGTACAATAGCATGTAAACGAAGAGCCCGATGACCGTTGTCGGCACGCCCACCAACGCCTCGAAGACCCCCAAGGCCATCTCCGCCCTCCTCCTCGGTGCGCGCGCCAAGAGGGCACTCAGGGCTACGGCTGAGGCGAAAGCTATGAGCGCCGCAGTGGATGAGACGTAGAGGCTCCTGAGGGTTATGGAGAGTATCGACTCCGACATCGCCGAGACCTCACGTCAGCCTAGCCTCGCCAAGGCCTCCCAAACCCGCTTCACCTCGTCCTCGCGACCCCTCACAGGCCTTATGAGGTCTCCGTACTTCGATGCCAAGAGCTCTTGGCCGCGCGTCATCAAGTAACTCTTGAGCTCTTGTACTACGTAGCGCACGTAGGGGTCGTCGAGGGCGCTGGCCCTCGAGACGTAGGCCGAGTACACGTTGACTAAGTGCTGGGGGTCTCTCTTCAACTCCACAAGCGCTTGAAGCCTCCCCTGGCCCCTAAACCTGGCGTACGTCCCCAAGTCTGTGAGGCTGTAGGCGCCGACGTTCTCGGCCATCAACAGAGTCTGGGCCATTCCCTGACAGCTCTTCAAGTACCAAGGCCTTCCCTCCGGGCCCAGCCCCGCCAGCCTCCACAGTTGTAGCTCCCTGACGTTGGTGCCCGACATGTCCCCCCTGCTCACGAATTTCGCTATCCCTTTCTCGCCCGCGAGGTATATCTTCTCGAAGGCCTCGACCGCGCTCGAGGCATTTCTGACGCCTGCGGGGTCGTCGGATGGGCCCACGATCACGAACTCGTTGTACGCGAACACGGCGAGTTGCTCCACCTTGCCCTGCTCCACGTATTGGAGCTCGAGGGACGGGGCGTGGACGAAGGCTATGTAAGCCGAGCCGTCAGCTAGGACCCTCAGGGCCTCGCCCGAGCCCTTGACCAAGACCTTGAACTCTATGTCGATGCCCGCTGCGTTCTTGAAGTCGCTGAGCAAATCGCCCAGCACTCCGAGCTGGTAGAGAGAAGTCGTAGTGGACACGACTATCGAACATCGGCTCTCGACGCCTCCACAGATGCAGGACGCGACCGCGACTGTTGTCGCAACGGCGAGGAGCAAACCCACAGTCTTGCTATTCACGAATTGTCGACCCCATCGTTATCGTGCGCGTCACAACAAGGGGAGTCAGATAAGGAAACTTAATAAACCTTAAAGTCGCTAGGTACCCGCTAACGTGAAGAAAGACCTTTTTAGCCGTGCTGGCATGAAAAGTTGAGTGAAGGGACTTCGAGGACAAGCTAGCGTAGGGAATTTAGATGAAGGTGGAACTTGTTTTTGGCGATGAATGGATAAGCGTGGATTTGCCAGACGCAGCGCGTCTCGTCAGGCCAGTCTCCGGCGTCCCGCTCAAGCCCGTCGAAGATTCGGGCTCGGCCATTTGGGAGGCTTTGAGAAAGCCCCTTGAAGCAAAGCCCTTGCGTGAGTTAGTCAAGCCTTCTTGGAAAATTACGATAGCCTTTGACGATCCGACGGTCCCGTGCTACGCGCCCGTGTGGGAGACCGCCATCACGATAATATTAGAAGAGCTGAGAAAGGCCGGCGTAAGCAAAAGCCAGATCACGTTGTTGTGAGCCACGGGCTTACACCGCAAGTTCCGCCTTTCAGAGCTTGAGGCGATACTGGGGAGCTCGTGCCTCCCCAGGATCTCGGCGGCAACACTGGCTCACGTTGTCTAAGGGAGATCCTCCGAGCTCCTCTGGTATGTTCATCCCGGTCAAGCCAGTTCGACTCAACTTCTCCAGCAAGGCTCGAGGGAAGGCCCTCTCCTTGATCCAATCACAGATGCGTGGGTCGATCTCCTTCTTGCAAAACTCTTCGATGGAAGCCCTCAACAGCTCCTGCTCCTTGGAAAACGAGAAGTCCATAAGCCTTCTCCTAGACGCCATAAGCGGTCGCTGAAGATATAAGAATTCTCCCATAAGCAACGAGGCCTTGAAAGGAGATCTGCCCTCAAATCCGAAGGCCTAAGCGATAATGCGTGACGCCACGAACTCAGCGTAGAGCTCCGCACAAGGCCCTTCAAGCCATCTCGATGAAGTGTGCCCTTAGAAAGCCTTTTTTAACTGAGCCACCCTCCATAAAATTCTATAGGGAAAAAGAAGGGAGGACCAAGAAGCCCTCTAAAAGTATTGCACTGCCTCCCTCCCCAGTATGTACCTCGCTATCGCGTTCTTCTGTATCTCCTTCGTGCCCTCGACTATCTCTAGTTGCTTCGCGAACCTAAACCAGCGCTCCACGTCGTAATCGGCTATGTAGCCGTAGCCCCCTAGTACGTCGATAGCTAAGTCGCAGGCCTCGACCGCCAGTCTGGCGCCGTACCACTTCAACATGCAGGCGAGCTTCACGGCCTCGTCCATGAGGGTCTTGTCCTCCTTGGCCTTCTCGACGACCTTGGCGGCCCTGAATACCATGGCCTTCCCTAGCTCTATTCTCGTCGCCATCTCCACTATTCGATGCGCCAGTCCTTGAAACCCAGCTATCTTTCTGCCAAAGGCCCTTCTCTCCTTGGCGTACTGAATAGCCCTCTCGAGAGCGGCCTCAGCGGTGGCCACGCCCATGCACCCGATGCCGACCCTGGCCTCGTCTAGGAAGGCTATCGCTTGGTAGAACCCCTTGTTCAGGTTGGCGGGCCCGCCGAGGACGTCGTCGTCCGTGACCTCGACGTCGCTGAACGAGACCTCGCCGGTCGGCGAAGCACGCCAGCCCATCTTGCCCTTTATGGGGGTCACGTCGATGCCCGGCTTTCTCTCCACTACGAATATGGTCTGTCCTCTGTACGGAGGGCTGGCGCTAGGGTCTGTTTGGGTCAGGACGCACGCGACACTGAACGTCATCGCGTTCGTTATGAAGGTCTTGGTCCCGTTGATCTTCCAGACCTTGTCTCCGACCTTCACGGCCCTAGTGTCGAGCACGCGCGTCAGGTCGCTCCCTCCAGCCGGCTCAGTGAACATGCCGGCGCTAGTGATCTCCCCCTTCGCCAGCTTTGGCAACCACTTGGCCTTTTGCTCGTGAGTCCCGAAGTTTATGAGTAGGTTCGCTCCGAAGTGCCCAGCGTGAAGGGTGTTCGCGAGAGGCGGGTCGGCCTTCACGGCCTCGTAGAGCACTATCAGCTCCTCCATCAAGCCGTAACCCTGTCCGCCGTATTCCTCGGGGATCCTCAGGCCTAGGAAGCCATGCTGGCACATCTTCCTGTATAGGTCCCAGGGGAACTCCTCCTTCTCCTCGTACTCCCTCGACCTCTCTGGAGTGAGCTCCTTCTTGGCGAACTCGCGGACGGCCTCTTGTAGCAACCTTTGCTCCTCGGTCAGCTCAAAGCCAGTGAACATGGAACCTTCACCCGCAAGCGATAGACACTCTTTTTTCCTCGACATTTAGAAATTTCTCTTCGCTCTCCTTAATTCCTCGTCATTTGCTTACCTCGCTATTGGTTCCAGCCCCTGCATACACCATTATGGCCGTTTCGTAAGTCGCCACGACTTCATCTCTCTGGTTCTTCACTACGTTTCTAAACCTGACTATCCCTGCACCGGGCTTGCTCTTGCTGCGCCTTGCCTCCACGACCTCGGACTCGACCCATATAGTATCGCCTATGAACACTGGGGCCGTGAACCTCACGTTGTTAAGCCCTAAGAGAGCCATCACCTCCAAAGAAGATACCTTCCGAGCTCGTAGTGCCAACCCTGAGGCTACGCTTAGGGTCAACAGTCCATGGGCGATCCTCTGGCCGAAGACCGTCTTCTTCACGTACTCGGCGTTCGTATGGAGCTCAGTCCAATCGCCCGTCAAGGCTGCGAACATGACTATATCGGCCTCAGTAATGGTCCTGCCGGGTGAAACGAATTTCTCGCCGACCTTGATTCCTGGGATGCTCTCTCCTTGGTCCAACTAAAGAGCCCCGCAATAATCGTGTGACGTGACGTATTAAAAGCTTTACCAGAACGGCCTTAGGGCTTACCTAGCTTAGGAGGAGTTCTATGCAAAGGCTGAAGTGGCGCCCACTTTAAAGGCGTAATACTCCTCTCTCTTATGTGACACTCCATGCGCTCGTTGAGTGAAGGAGCTCGAAGTCGAGGCATAAGAAGGTGCTTAGAGCGCTTAGCGGTCGCTCTTCGAAGGGCTAGAGAGCTCATGAAGAAGCGCGACGTAGCGGGGGCTTTAAGCAAGCGACCCGAGCCCTCAAGCCAAGGCCTGCGACCTTTAGAGGGCGAAGAACCGCTTGAGAGATCTGGACCATCGAGGAAGGCCGGGAAGGCGAGGACCAAGAGGTCCAGAGCTGGAAGGAACAAGCCCAGAGGGTCTAGGAGGAAGAGAAAGAGGAGAGCTAAGAGGCGGAGAAGTGGGAAGGCGGGGGCGCCGAAGCCGTGAGCTTTTTGATGTGAAAATGTAAAATAATGAATTGCTCTTAAGTCGACGTGGGATTTGAAAGCGGGACTGTAGAGCGAGCGCATGCAGGTGAGCGGAGTACACGCCGTTGGCCAAATAGAGCTAAATTTGATGTAGCCGCGCGGCGAGGCCCCTTCTGCCACCGAGACTTGTGGAACTCACGCATCGGGCCTCAATATTTCTTTGAAGAAGCTTGCAACCACGCCGCACGCCTCTTCTTCGTAGCCGAACCAGAAGTGGTCAGCCCCTTCAATCAAGAAGACCTTCGTCTGGCCGTCGACCACTTTAGCTAGCTCCTCAATCGAAGCGCCCACGAACTCGTCTCTACCCCCCAAAACTACGAGCTTCGGCCTCCTGACGGCCCTCAAGAAGTCGAAGTCGTAAAGAGCGAGGGGAGGGGACACTAAGGCTAAAGCGTCAATGCTGGGGTCTTCCAGTGCCGCGCGGGCGGCTACGTAGGCTCCGAAGGAGTAGCCAGCAATGCCCAACTTAGTAATTCTAGGCGAGCTGATGGATCTGAGGAAGTTGAGGGCCGCTCTCGCGTCTCGAACCTCGCCCACTCCCTGATCGTAGGACCCCTCACTCGCGCCCACGCCCCTAAAGTTGAAGCGTAGGGCTACGAGGCCCGAGGCCTCTAAGCTCTTGCACAGCCCCTCCACTATGGCGTTGTACATGGAGCCGCCGTAAAGGGGGTGCGGGTGGCAGACCACCACGCCAGGTCCCTTGTCAACGTCAAGTGGAAGGTGCAATATCCCCTCGAGGACTAGGCCGTCGCTCTTGAAGCTAACAGCTCTCTCCACGGCCGACCCTCTGAGAGATCTAGCAACGCCTCTGTTCCGTTAAGAGGGGCACGGTTAAGCTAAAAACCTTAAGCCTGCGGGTGCCTCACTGACAAAGGACATGGCCTCGACGTAGCTAAGCCCGCGTCGTTATGAAGAGCTCGACTTGTAAAAACTTTAATACTAAATAAGTTGTAATATTTTTTAATATGTGAGAAATTTGATTGAGGCGGTTGGCTTGTTGGATCCCGTCCCCTTGGGGGTAGGCAGCTTAGACAAGGTCGTTGATGGCGGCCTTTCCAGAATGGACCTAATGTCCTTGGCTGGCAATACTGTCTTCTCGCATCAATCCCTACATCATGGGGACTTCGAGGGTATTAAGGCTAAACGCTTGGCGGGTCCCCGCATGGCGTTGGCTTCATCACTGGTAAAACCACGCGAGGTCAGAACGGTCCTATACAGGACGTTCAACGACATAACTAGGAGCCTGGCCTGCGTCATCGAGCCCCTCAAAAGGAGGGTTACGATGTCTAGGCCAACGCCAATAGTCTAGGAGGGGCGTAGAGGTGGCTGTTCAACAACCCAGAGTAAAAGACCTCGACGAAGTAATGCTCCGGGCTATAGACGAGGGCTTGAGTAGCGCCGTTGGCGAGACGGGGGCTAGAGCCCTATACTACCACTTCGAGGCCTACACCAATCTTCGAAGAGAGGACGTGCTCAAAAAGCCCGAGGCCTTCGTCGGCTTCCTCAGAAGTGTATTCGGGGCTGGGTCAAAGATCCTTGAGAGGATGATCATACAAAAGCTCTGTAGCAGATTCGGCATAGGCCTCCAAGAGATCAATACTGACGACTTGGCGGTGGTGATAGAGAGCCTTAAGATGATGACCAGAAGTGATAAGAGAAGGACTGGTCGCGTGACCAACATCTTCTCCACGTGAATGGCGAGCCCCTCGCTCGTAGAAAGCCTTAGCGCTCGGCCTATGTGTAGCGGGACAGCGTAGCTAGAAATGCTAGAAATAAGCGTAGTTGAGTTGCAAAAACCTCACGTTGCACCTTGCTAATAGAGCTACTGTGGAGGCTTAAACTCATAGAACACCAGGCCGCATCTGCTGCACACGTTTACAGAAGCCCTAACCTTCCTAGTCTCGCCCACGGGCAGCAGGATTAAGCCATAATTTGCTGACGAAGACCCACATCTGGGGCACTTACCTTCGTACTCCGACAAGTTTCTCGCCCCTCACTATTCCAATTATGAGGGCCAAAAATAACGTTTCGAGCAAGCTTGAGCAAAAACTCTGCCTCTTTATAAAGGCGAGCTCGTTTACGCATCGCGCAAATCCTCACGAGGCGAAGATGTCCTCGCAAGGATTAACTGAGAACTCAATGTGTTGTGGCCAAGCCTGTCCTCAATATGAGGGCTCACTCAAGGGCAGCAATTGGCGTTTGTCGCGACGGCAAACGGCGAGGGCAAGACCGACATAGCTCCTAGGGGCTCCTTAGGTCGCCGGACGACGAGGCCCTCTTCTGCATAGAGATAGCGGGCCCGAAGGTGCTCGAGAACTCGAAGATGGCTATAGCAGTCCTAGACTTGAGGGGCTCTAGGGGCTGGGGGTTGTCGAGTATAATCGTTATATACTCTTCTCCATTAAAAATTAACATTGTAGCGGTGGAGTGAGTGAGGCCGAGTTTAAACAAGTTGCTCGGACCGATACTACTTGCGATGGGGGCGGGCCTCATACTCTTCGTCGTGTGCATAGCGTACGGCGAGTACTCAGCCGCTCGAGGCATCGCGTTGCCCCGCGACGTACAGTCTTCGCTCACCGAGATGTTATCGCTCTTCTCAGTCGTGGCCGTTAAGGCTATATTCTTGGCGTTTATCGTCTGGGGAGGGGGCACGCTCCTATCCAATGGGATCAAGTTGCTCCGCGAGGAGGGGAAGGAGGAGAAGGGATGAGGGTTGAGGCCATCGGCGGTCCTCGTTCTAGCGATGGGCTTCGCAATCGTTGCGCTCCTCCTCCCTCTCCTCGTGTTTGCCATTGAGGCAAAGCAGAACCCGGCCCTCCTCGGAATCCAGATAAACGTTGTTGCCCTCAACCGATCTCACGTAGCCTTGAGCGTAACGCTCTCCTACGTTGGGACAATTCCGCTCACGGACGCTCGGCTAATGGCCGGCAACAGGTCCATAGACGTGGGGGATCTGCGTGAGGGGACGACGAGGACAGTTACCATACCCCTGAGCGTCAGCGAGGCGCTGAATCTGCGTCCATCGGACGTGAGCCTCCGATTCAAGATAATGGGCATCTACGGCGTGGAGGTGAGGGCGATTGGCTAAGGACCTCGCGAAGAGAATCTCGCGAGGAGTGATCGGAGTGGCAATGGGCCTAGTGTACTATGCGCTCTACGTAGCCGCGCTACCAGCGATGTTTCAAAGTATAGCCGGGCTTCCAGTGGAGCTCAGGCCCCCCGTGGACCCCTCAATAGCCTTGGCGCTCTTCATAGCGCTGGGCGTAGCGGAGAGCATCGTGCCAGCGGCCGTGGGCGCGACATTCGGCTTGCTGTCTAAGGCTCTGGGGTCCCTCTACCTCTACTGCGCAACCAACGGAGGAGTCGTTTCGGCGGCTGTTGCGGGCTATCGCGTAACGATCGACATGTCCATACTGATTTACGTGATCGTGGCCGGGAGCGTAATAGTAGGCGTGGTGGACGCGTCCACGCAGGCCTGCGAAGGAGCCTCGAAGGTTTAAGAGGTCGGCGGCTACGACCCTGCTCCAACAGGTTGAACGCTTCCGTCCGCCAGCATGTATAGGTCTAACCATGCTTTTATAATGCGACGCTGGCACCGCGCTACCTCGCCTCGCGCCTTCGACACACGGGCGCTGGAGCGGTCTTCGAGTTTGTCGGTGGCTCTGAAACCTCGCCGTCACTCCTACCAGCCCTCGCCTCGTTGCGACTTGCTCGAAGGGAAACCTTCTCGTAAAACTTATAGTTCTGGGGCAGATATTTAGTTCTGGGACAGAATTCATGTTGTTCGATCCTAGGCCGAAGTCTAGGAGGGAGGAGCTGTTCGATAGGAGGGAGGAGCTCGAGGCCCTCCACGCGAACAGAGACGTCCCCATAACGATCATAACTGGAATTAGGAGGATAGGCAAGACGTCCCTCCTGAATGTGTTCTTGAGCGAGCTCGAGGTTCCGAGCATAGTATTAGATCTGAGGAATCTAAAGAGCAACTACGGCGTGAGGGACCTATACGAGCTCCTGTCCAGGGCCCTCTCCTCTCGGCTCCACAAGCTGATCGAGCTATTGAGGGGCCTCTCGTCGATAAAGATAATCGGCACTGAGGTCCAGATCAGGTGGCGGGGCCGGGGCTCTCTAACGCTGTCAACGCTCTTCGACCACCTGAATAAGAGGCGGGTCGTGATAGCGTTCGACGAGGCGCAGAAGCTGCGAGGGCCTAGGTCGAGAGAGGTCCTAGAAGCTGTTGCGCACGCCTACGACTACGACGAGAACGTGACGTTCGTGTTTACTGGCTCAGAGGCGGGCCTTCTCTACGGCTTTCTAGGCATAGACGACCCCTCCTCGCCCCTCTACGGGAGGTACTGCCTTAGGCTGACGCTCGAGAGGTTCAGCAAGGACGTCTCCGCGGAATTCCTCAGGCAAGGCTTCAAAGAAGTCGGCCTAGACGTCGGTTCGAGTGTTATAGAGGAGGCGGTTGAGGCCTTTGACGGGATACCGGGCTGGCTGACCTTCTTCGGCAATGAGTATGCGAGGGGGGCGAGGGACCTCAAGGTCGTCAAGGAGATGGCCGTCGAGTTGGCCTTGAGGGAGCTGAAGAACATCGTCAAGGAGAGGGGCAAGAGAATGGCCCTGGCCCTCAAGGGCATAGCGGAGGGGGCTGACACGTGGAGCAAGCTGAAGAGGTTCGTAGAGGAGAGGGAGGGCACGACAATTTCTTCCAGCGTCCTCTTCAACGTCGTGAAGAGCTTAGAGGACCTGAGCATAGTAAAGAGCTACAAGTTCTTAGACCCCATATACGAAGAGGCGGCCAAGAAGCTCTAGCAGCGTGCTTCAGGAACGTCGAAGCCAGTTCCAACCACCTTCGTGTGACAACAACACCACGCGTAGTTAAGAATTGCTTAGCAAAATCATGAAAGAGGTCGTAGGAGCCCCTTTACTTGATCCCTGCGCTAGCGCTCGAGTCGCTACGATCATAGCGGCGTCTCAAGGCACAGAATCAATCCTAGAGACCTAACCCTCAGTCGCTTCTTCGCTTCTCCCTCAAGGCCCCCTCCCAACCCTCCACTTCGCCTTCAACGACTTGGAAAACTAGATCGGCCTCAACCCCCTCCGGGTCTAAGCCCTTCAACTCTTTAAGCCACTTCCTATAACGCTTCTCGAGCTTTCTAAGGAGATGGCTAAACTCGAAGACCAGTTGCCCGCGAGTGACCTTCGAGACTCCGTAGAGCTCGATCGTCCTTATCTTGGAAAGGTCGAAGAGATAACCCCCTGCTCTTGGCCACTAAATAGACTTGGTACAAATACGCGTCGATAAGGTTTATGGGCCTCTCATAGCTCTTAAACCTCAAAAGCTAGGGATGGCTGCGATAACCCTTCGTCCTGCCCTCCAGGACCCGCTTGGCCAAGAGCCCCTCCCTCCAGAGAGCGACGAGCCTGATCCTGTCCAAGTACTTAGGGTGAATGGACCACAACCTCATAGAGGGCCTCAAAACAGCTCACTATAGACGAGGGGTTAAATCCATTCTTCGAGCTTACCTCGGCCCTAAGAGCGTAGGCCTTGGCTACGAATAAGCGGCGAAGTGTTAATGTTTCTTAATTGTCAAGACTCCAATCTTACTCTCGCAACGCGCCTCCTCATCTGAAGTTTAGACGTATTTGCGAAACACATCCTCATCGATTAAAGTGATAGACTATTTGAGTGCGGTACGAAAGGTTTTTTCGGCCAGTGGCGCTAAAGATCGTCAATGGTGGATGGTTGTGGTGAGCTTCGAGTTTACTGAAGAGCAGGAGCTCCTCCGGAAGGAGGTTCGGGAGTGGTGCAAGAAGAACTTGACCCTCGATAAGGTCAGGGAGATGGACACCAAAGGCGAGATCCCGCAGGAGGTGTTCAGGGGTCTAGCTGATATGAGGCTCTTATTGATGACCGTGCCGGAGGAGCACGGAGGGGCGGGTAGCGACTGGACTAGCGCCTGCATAGTGGCCGAGGAGCTGGGGTACTCAGACATAAGCATGGCAGTACCCGTGGCCTTCTTGGTCCCGACGGTGTGGGGTTACATAACCGACAAGTACTGCTCGGACGAAGTCAGAGAGAAATTCGTAAAGAGGGCAGTTAAGGGCGAGGCCTTCATAGGGATAGCGTCGACAGAGCCCCACGGCGGCTCCGACGTCGCTGGGATAAAGTCGAGTGCTAGGAGGGAGGGGGAGCACTGGGTCTTGAATGGGCAGAAGGTCTACATAAGCGGGACCGAAGAGGCGAAGAGGATAGGCGGGGGCTACTTCACGCTCGTGAGGACCTCGCCTCCTCCTCCAGAAGCGCCCCACAGGGGCATAACCGCCTTCTTCCTGCCGATAGACGCTCCAGGGGTCGAGGTCGGCAAGCGCTTTGAGGAAATGGGTAGGATGGCCATATCGTCTGGGAGCATAGTCATAGAGGACGTCAGGCTGCCGGACGCCTATCGAGTGGGTGAGGAGGGCAGGGGCTTCTACTTGGCCATGGAGGGCTTCGACAACGCGAGGTTGCTCATAGGCGCGGCGTGTTGCGGAGCGGCGCAGAGGGCCTTGGAGCTCGGGATGCAGTGGATCAAGGAGAGGACTGCCTTTGGAAGGCCCATCGCTAAGTATCAGGGCATACAGTTCGAGCTCGCGGACCTATGGGCCGAGCTGGAGGCCCTGAGATCGCTGGTCTATCGAGCGGCTTGGATGAACGACGAGAGGTACAGGCGCGGACGCTTCGCGCCCCGAGAGGTCACGAAGTACATCGCCGCCGTCAAGCTGAAGGCCACTAGGCTTGCCTTCCGAGTCTTCGAGAAGGTGCTCTTGTGGATGGGCGCTTGGGGCTACACGAAGGACTGCGCCCTCGAGATGGGCCTCCGCGGCGTAATGTCGTACTACATAGGCGCTGAGGGCACCCTCAATATCCAGAGGCTGATAATAGCTCGAGAGCTCTTGGGCAGGGAGTACGTAAATTGAGGCGATCATCGTTGCGACTTTGCAGGTCATTTATGAAGCCTTGAGCTTCTCTTTCGTCAAGGTTCGTGGGCTAGGCTTTTAGTGGGTCATATGAAGAAGTCATGTATTGCTTCTTCTTTGGAGAATTGCAAGGATCGCTTTGTAAAGCGAGGCCAACGCCACAGCTATGCTCAAGCTCAAGACCAAGCCTTCAACCACTTCCACCACCAACTCTAGCCAATTGAGCTGTCGCTTAACAGCGTGCTTATAGGCAAGTCAAGGAACTTGAAGGCGCTCTCCTCAAATCGGCTTTACAACGCTTTCCGCAACTATAGAACCAGTCTAACAAGGTCCTAGCCGATTGATTAGCTCAGCGAAGTTTTAATTAAGTCCTCTAAATGGCGACTTCATTGAGCCTCATCGGCCTGCTCTTGTTCAAGAGCCCCAACAACGAGATCCCTTAAAGCAAAGCAGTGCTGGCACCTTCAAACGTTTATTAGCAAGCCTCCCAAATACAATCTTATGGCAGAGGGGTTACCTAAGAAGGGCTTGAGCAAGGAGGAGATTTTACAAAGGCTGAGAGAGTACTCCGTCGACGACGCGGATCCATATAGCGGAAGGCTCTTCACGATAGCCTTTGAGCCAGGGGTTGAAGAGCTCAGGGACGTGGCTTTCGAGGCCATTAAGATGTTTGCTTTCAAGAACATGCTCGACTTCACTGAGTTCCCGAGCGCGATAAGGATGGAGAAGGACATAATCGACGTGGCGAAATCGTTGATGCATGGAGACGAAGAGGTCGTAGGGACGTTCACCTTCGGCGGGACCGAGAGCGTCTTCCTCGCCGTGAAGGCCGCTAGAGACAAGTTCTTGCTCAGCAAGGGCGCGATAACGATTCCGGAGATAGTCATGCCAGTCACGGGGCACCCCTGTTACGACAAGGCCGCAGAGTACATGGGCCTCAGGGTCAAGAGGGTCAAGGTGGACGAGAAGAGCCTAACGGCCGACGTCGACGCCATAAATGAGGCCATAACCGATAACACGGCTATGATCGTTGGCTCAACTCCAAACTGGCCTTTCGGGACCGTGGATCCGATAAAAGACCTCGCCGAGATAGCCTTGGACAAGAACATATGGTTGCACGTGGATGCGTGTGTCGGGGGTTTCGTACTCCCGTTCATGAAGAGGCTAGGAGCCAAGATACCCGACTTCGACTTCAGCATCGAAGGAGTGTCCTCAATATCCTTGGATCCCCACAAGTACGCTTACGCCCCAATAGGGGCCTCGGTGGTGCTCTTCAGGAAGAAGTTCTACAAAATGTTCTCCCAGTACGCGAACATAAGGTGGCCGGGGTATCCGATAGTCAACCCGGCCGTCCTGTCCTCTCGCTCTGAGGCCTCGTTGGCCGCTGCTTGGGCGGTCCTCCACTTCTTAGGCGAAGAGGGCTACATGGAGTTGGCTAAGAGGCTGATGAATGCTAGGGGCAGGATAATGAAGGGCTTAGAGGAAACCGGCTACAAGATCATGGGCGACCCGACAGTGATAGTCGCCTTCACGTCGGAAGACCTCAACCTCTTCAGGCTGAGTGACGAGATGGCCAAGAAGGGGTGGCTCTTCCTGCCGCAGAAGGGCATACCCAACATGAACATCCCTCCGAGCGTGCACTTGACGATAACCCCCATACACGACCAAGTCGCGGACCTCATGATCTCCGACCTGAAGGCCTGCACAGAGGCCGTGAAGAGGATACCTCCAAGCGAAGCGGAGGGCTTATTGGACATATTTGGGACCATATTTGGCATGCTGGTTTCAGGAGAGATGGACTTGGCGACCCTCGGCAAGATATTCACAGAGCTGGAGAAGACGCTTAGCGTCTACGGCGATAGGATACTTAAGACGCTGGGCATAGAGAAGGGATTCCCCAAGGAAATGGCCCTGATATACGAACTCCTGGCTACTCTCCCCCCTGAGATAGCGGAGCTCCTCGCCAATTACGTCGTCATAGAGGTCTTCAACAGAGGGGTCTGACGACTTCAAGACTTGCCCGAGACGCGCCTTGCCCACTCAACACCCCTTTTACTCACTTGCGATCCGCTAACCGAAGGCCTTGCAAATCTTCTCTCTCATAATCTCAGACGCCACCTCTCTCAATAAAGACCTCAAGTTATGGTTCGTGTAGGCGATGGCTAGGGCGACCCTCGGGGGCAAGTCCTCCAGTCCTCTCAACTCCTGCGGGATCTCGACGCCGAAAGCCGAGCATAAGGATTCGAGAGTCACGTCCTCTCCCTCGAGCTCGCAGAGCTCAAACAACGCCCTAATAGTTTCACGTAACGTCAAGGCCCTCTCCTCCTGAAGAACTCGACGGGGTCTAAGCCGTAGAACTGCATCCTCACCAAGGTCCCCTCGTACGGGTCGCAGACCTCCTCCTCCAAGTTGGCCGCCAAGAACTCGTCTATTTTCGCTAGCCTCTCCACGAGCCTCCTCCTCTCATCGGAGGGCATTATCCTCGGATCCGTCATGGCCGCCACGTGGAACCTGACGTTGTTGTCTAAGAGCGCCTTCACCGCTCTAAACGGCAACTCAAAGAACTCTCTAGAGGCCCCCGTCCTAGCCTCGAAGGCCCTCGGCTCCCCGGCCTTGAGCGAGACCCTCACGTAAACCTTCTTGAGCCCAGCTATGTCCTTGACATAGCTTTCATCGGCTCCGAAGAGGATGCCATTAGTCTCGAGGATGAACAACCTCACCTCGTCCCTCTCCTCGATAAGCTCCAAGAGCTCGAGCAAGTGCTTCCTGCAGAGGGTAGGCTCGCCGCCGCTTATCCTGGCCTTGGTGACCCTCCACTTCTTCGCCGTCCTGACTATGTTCTCGCAGGCCTCCTCGGCCGTGTAGTACTCTCCATAGACCTCGGGGAAGTCCCTGCTGAAGTCCGTCCAACAGAAGAAGCACCTGAGGCAACAACCGACGACGTAGCCCGTCGCTATCCCTCCGTAAACTCCAGTGGCGTAGAAGGCCGTGTACTTCCTGGCCCCGTTCCGGCAGACGACCTTCTCGGTCTGCTTGGCGACGTCGATGGGGTTGAACACATCCCCCCTCCTTATCATCCTCGGATACTCCTTGAGCATTTCGCGTTGCCCAAAATGTAGAAGTTATGCAGAGGGACTTACCTCCTTCCCCTTCTTCAGGAGCTCCTCGAAGTACTCACTCTCGCTCTTGCCAGCGATCCTCTCGAAGTACTCGTCCCTCTCTATCCCGGCGATTATCCTCGCCAGCCTCTTCTTCGCCTCGACGTCCCCTCTCCTCCATATCATTATCTTCTGCGCCTGCGGCGAGCCTGCGCCGTGCAACGACTCCACGAGGTGTGCGCCTATGGACAGGGCCTCGATGAGCCTGAGCATTCGAACCCTGTATTCCGTTGGGACCCCCGCCACTCCCTTGAGGTACTTCTCCACGTACTTCCCGATCTTCGGGTGCTTGTAGTCCTTCTCCGACGGACATGTTGCCAGCAAACCTCCCGCGATTTCTTGGGCTAGCCTAGACCACTCGTACGGGAACCTTGTTATGAGGAGCTTCGTGACGTTCGCGAGCAAGGGGTTCGGCATGTAGGCTCCTGAGGGCGTCCTGTAGCCCTCGTAGGAGCACGCGAGTGAGCAACACCAGCAGGCCTCGGCCATAAACATCATCTCCGTCAGCTTGTCCACTATGTGCGAGGCGTTGGCCACGCCGTGGTACTCGGCCACGTTCGCCGCGGCTCCTACTAAGACGTCGGCTACTCCGACCTTGCAGCCACCGTAGTTCTGCCTATGGAAGGTCGCGAAGGTCTCCACGAGCTCCCCCGCGAACTCGTACTCGCCGCACATGAAGACCCTCTCCCAAGGCACGAAGACGTCGTCGAATATTATGAGGGCCTCTCCGCCGACGGCCCCGTACTTCGCGTTCCCGCAGTCCATTACGCTCTCAAGCCTCCTCACCTCGTTCGGTTGCCTGCCGAAGACTAAGTAGACGCCCTCGGCGTCGACTGGGACGGCGAAGGAGACCGCGTAGTCCTTGTCCTCCGGGCCTAGGGCCCTCGTTGGCATGACTATTATCTCGTGGGAGTTCGCAACCCCGGTTATGTGTGCCTTGGCGCCTCTCACGACTATGCCGGCCTCAGTCTTCGTAACCACGTGGACGTAGAGGTCCGGGTCCGCTTGCTGATGAGGTCTAAGGCCGCGATCGCCCTTCACGTCGGTCATGGCGCCAGCGCACATCAAGTCGTTCTTCTGGACGTACAGTAAGTACTTCTTAAGCCTCTCGTGGTAGTTCGTGCCGCACTTTCTGTCTACGTCGTAGGTGGTTATGTACAGCGCGTTGAGGGCGTCTAACCCCACGCAGCGCTGGAAGCAAGCCCCAGTCCTCTGGCCCAAGAGCCTCATCATCTTCACCTTCTTCACGAGGTCGTCGGTGCTCTGGTGGATGTGAGTGAACCTGTTGATCTTCTCCCCCGTCAAGTGAGACCTTGCTGTCATGACGTCCTCGTACTTAGGGTCGTGGGCAAGCTCGTAGGTCATGGCCGCTGCGTTGACGTGAGGCCTAAACACGGGGTGCTCGACTACGCTCTCGACCTCTTCGCCCATGAAGTATATCTTTGGCTTGAGCCTCTTCAGGGTCTCTACGTACTCACTCCCAGTCATCATCTTTTACTCGCCCCTACACATTAACTCCTGTAGGAGGGTGTAATCTTTCTAGCGAAGACTTCGAGGACGAACATGGGTCCGGCCCTAAGTTGACCAAGACGAAGTGCCCCACTCACTTTCACGTACTCCTCCACCTTGTTCGCGCAGTCTTCTGACGTTCCAACTATCGAGAACTCAACGACGACTTCGTCTGGAGCGTTCTTGCCGAACTCCTCCAATCGTCTGAAGCCCTCCTCCGTGAGCGTCACGCTGGCGTACACGTCCTCTGGTAAGCCGCTTGGGAGCTCCGTAAGCGTTATAAATTGAGTCACATGAGGAGAAGGGCGGATGATAGAGCAAGTACTCTACATAGTCGGGCTGGCGGCCGCGGTCTTCATGGCCTTCAACATAGGCGCCAACGACGCCGCGAACCCGATAGACCAGGCCGTCGGCTCTGGGGCTCTGAGGCTGAAGCAGGCCCTCGCCCTCTTCTCCACTTTCACTATCATCGGGGCACTCCTCCAAGGAAGTTACGTGATTAAGACCCTAGGGAAGGGCATAGTGCCAGAAGAGCCAGGGATAGACATAGCAGGGGCTCTGTTGTCAGTCGTGGCCGCTGGAGCGTGGATACTCACGGCCACCCTTCTCCGACTACCGATATCCACGTCGCAGAGCATAACTGGCGCCGTGCTTGGCACGGGCGTGGCGTACGCCGTAATCGGTAGGATAGGCCTTCACGAGGTTAACTGGAGCATCATGGTGAGGATAGCACTCAGCTGGGTCGTGTCCCCCTTAATAGCCATGAGCTTATCAGTCCTCCTCTACTTCCCCTTCGTTAGACTTCAGAGGTTCCTCGTGAAGAGGGGTAAGAGCGAAAAGTTGCTGATAGTTCTCCACGTGGTCTCGGTGGCTTTCGCCGCTTACGCCTTTGGGGCGAACGACGTGGCGAACGCTACTGGGGTCTACTTGACGATAACCGAGAGACAACTCGGATTGCCGACTCACGAGACCATGCTCTTACTCTCCTTCTTGGGCGGTGTCTTCATAGCCATAGGAGGCCTCACCTTGGGCAGGAGGGTGGTGCAGACGACCGCCTTCAGGCTCACGAGGTTGGACCGCCCGAGCGGCGTAGCCGCAGGCTTTTCCCTTGCGATGACGGTGTGGCTCTTCACGACGATCCCCTACATGCTCTGGGGCTTCGGCATGCCCATCTCGACGACTCACGCGAGCGTCTCGGCGATAATGGGCGCTGGCATGGCAAAGGCTAAGAGCTTGAGAGGGATAAACCTCAAGGTCGTTGGCTACATCGTAGCATCATGGCTTTTGACGGTGCCCGTGACCATGGGGATTTCGTCATGTCTCTACGTTCTTGCTCACCACCTCTTGTCTTCGTCATGAGAAAAGTATATATCTTTGGCAACATGACAAAACTAGCGTCCTTGCTGGTGAGAACCTTTTGGCTACTTGGATATGGGCATCTAAGAAAATCGAGAAGGAAATAGCTTCCAAGTGCTTAGAACACTGCCTTAGGGTCTCGAGCGTCGTTGAGAGCCTGATATCCCTGCTCAAAGCGATAGAGGAGGAACGCCTTGAGAGCACGACCTCGATATTCGCCGAGGTCATGGCGGCCGAGAGGAAGGCGGATGAGATGAAGAGGGGCTTGATATACGACCTGTCGAGGGCGACGTTGCTGCCCCTCGACAGGGACTACGTGATGAGGCTTGTACTGAGGCTGGACGACGTGGCCGATTACTCTAAGGCCGCCGCCAGGAGGTTATTGATTGCAACGAAAATAGGGATACGCTTCGACAAGGAGTACGTGACGAGGCTCTTAAGCATGGCGCTAAAGCTCCGTGAGGCCATGGCCCTAGTAAACCGGGCGCTTAAGGAGATAATTGAGAGCCCTCAAAGGGCGCTGAGCACAGCCGACGCGATAGAGCGCGTAGAAGAAGAGGTCGACGATATGAGGACGTCTCTCTTGGAGTACGTGTTCTCGCAGTGCGATGAAAGGGGGCCCAAGTGGTGCGCCCTAGCCAAGGAAGTGGTAGACGAGGTGGAGAACTCCGTCGACAGGTGCGAGGAAGTAGCGGACATGATAAGGTACATAAGCGTCAGCTTGGCATCCGTCTAAGTCTTAGAGATCTGCGCAAGGCGCAAATTTCAGAATGACGTAGGGTTGCCGAACTACCCTCCGCACGATTGGACGCTCTACGCTGACTTAATTCGAGGAGGACCTCGAGGCGACCTTAAAGCAAAGGCCTAGCGCTGAAGCTGTAACCCAAAGAGTCGAAGCTCCGTCCTCGAAGGATGTCTTCGACAACTCTTATATGCTGTTCGTAGAGATCCTCTGGAACAGATCTAAGGGGTGGGGGTCGTGTCGGAGGAGGCTTTGAGGCTATTAGGTAATGTGGCCGTAAAGGAGATAGTGAACTGCCTCAAGTCCGGAGAGAAGACCGTCAAGGACGTGGTCGACTGCCTCAATAAGATATCGCCCACGGGCGTGCAACCTCTGGCAGTAGAGCTGTACTTGTGGCTCTTGGCCCAGAAGGGCTACGTGGAGGCGAAGAGGTCAGGGCCCACGGCATCGTACTCGCTGACAGAGAGGGGCAGGGCCCTTCAAACGAGCTGACGTCGAGGTGCAGGCGACCGCTATAACGCATGGTGCCCTCTTTTAACGCTTCATTTACACGACTTCGTCGCAAGGCCCTCGCTTATCTCAAGTAGTCCTCGTACAACCTGTCTATCAGGTTGAGTAGCGCACCGCTTAGCTCTCTGATGAGCCTTCGAGGTATAGTGCTAGCCCTCGGGCACAGGGGGTCCACCGAAACTCTATCGCCATCCTCCTCATACACCAGCGGGTATAGGCGGCACCCCTCGGGCCTATCGGGGTAGATTGTGCAGGAGTTTGTGGCAGGGTCGAGGAATACGCAGTGCCCGTCGACGTTCTTGAGCCTCGGCATGCGGCCTCGCCCGTCGACGAAGCTCTCTTCGGCGAAGCCCAGCCTCTTGATCCTCTCTATGTCCCTCTTGGTCAGCGGCATTCTCGTGTCGTAGCAGCACTTGCCGCAGAACCCCTCATTGACCTTGCAATTGACGTATAGGGTCGGGTACGAGGAGGACAACTAGCTCAACCCTCCTCAGCATACTAGAGGACAAGGGATAAATTAAGCTAAAGACGTCCTTCTATCAGAGTGAGCGAACGTGAACCTCGTGAGGGAGGTTAAGCACGTCGCAGATATGATTTTAGAGTCCAAGAAAGCAGTGGCCTTGACGGGGGCTGGCATATCGACCGAGAGCGGTATACCGGACTTCAGAGGCCCTCAAGGCCTCTGGAGGCAGGTGGACCCTAAGACGAGCACCATCCAGTTCTTCTGGCAGTTCCCGGACCTCTTCTGGCAGTTCATAATAGATAAGCTGGAGAGCTTGATGAGGGCCGAGCCCAACAGGGCCCACTACGCCCTGGCCGAGCTGGAGAGGATGGGCAAGCTCAGCTCGATAATAACCCAGAACGTCGACGGCCTCCACTTCAAGGCGGGCTCCAAGAACGTCATAGAGCTCCACGGAAACATGAGGGAGGCCGTTTGCTTGGGCTGTGGCCGCACCATTTCCATGGAGGAGGCGATGGGCATGGCCAAGAGGAATCACTTACCGCCGAGGTGCGAGTGTGGAGGCGTGCTCAAGCCGAGCGTGGTGCTCTTCAACGAGCCCCTGCCCGAGGAAGCCTACAAGAGGGCCCTCTTGGAGAGCAGGACGTGCGACTTGATGTTGGTCGTGGGCACGTCTCTGCGGGTGTACCCGGCGGCCTACTTGCCCGCCATCGCTAAGCAGAGGGGGGCGAGGCTCGCCATAATAAACATGGAGCCGACGCCTTTCGACGACGTCGCCGACGTAGTGATTCAAGCCAGAGCCGGAGAGGCCTTGCCAGCGATAGTCGACATCGTGAAAGAGGGTCTGGGTCAAAGGTGATGGCCTCGAGTAGGCCCTCCTTCAATGCAGATGTAGGGGCCCTCAGTCGCAAATGAGGTTCAACGGATTGGAAAAATTAACTTAGGGGGCTTAACGAATTAACGAGTTGAGCGCCCCTCGAGGCCGTCGATGATGAACACCGGCTTTATCGATCGATGAGAGAAGCCGAGCGCTTCTGAGACTAACGGGGCTACTCACCGTCGATAGGTTTAAGTAGTCGAGCGTTGCCCTCCCCTAAGAAGGGTAATGGGCAATTTAGGAGAAGACCTTGTGGAGGTTAGGGTCACAGGAGTAGCCATGACCGCTACGCCTCAAGGGCCGCTACCCGTAGCCTTCCTCGAAGACCCCCAAGAGAGGGTCTTGCTCTTGGTCATGGACGGAGCACAGGCGCTGAGCGTCAAGTACATGCTAGATGGAGAGCCCGTGGAGACGATACACGGCTTCATGCTCGACGTCTTGAACCAATTGCATGTAAAAGTTAAGAGAGCAGTGATTTACGGCATGAGCGGCTCGAGGTTCTTGACGAAGATAGCTCTAGAGACAGGCGAGGGGCTCAAGGAGGTCGAGGGCAGGACCGGCGACATAGTCGCCCTAGCCTTCATAGCGAATGCGCCCATACTGGTCTCCAGCGAGATATTGAATGAAGTGGCCATAAGCAAGGAGGAGCTCTACAAGCCGGTCGAAGAGGAATAGGAACCCCGAGAAGAGAAGGCCTAACAACCTCCACCTTTTTGACGCTCGAAGATCCACGGCACTCGGAGCCTAGTGAGAGCCAGGCACTCGCTCTGAGGTCAAGGCGGCCACCTTCTCTCTTATCTTAGTCGCAATAACCTCTAGTTCGTCGTAATCGCTCCGCTCAGCGGGCCAGTAGACCTCGATCCTGTCGCCAATCCACCTCGGTATCACGTGCACGTGGACGTGGAATATGTGTTGCCAAGCGGCCCTTCCGTTGTTCTGGAGTATGTTGACCCCCTCGGCCTCCACGGCCTCCTTGACGGCCTTGGCCATTAAGCACGCCACGCCGAAGACGTGGGCGGCCTCGTCGAAGGGCATCTCGAACACCGTGTCGTAGTGCCTCTTGGGTATGACCAGCAAGTGCCCCCTGTTCACAGGGGCTATGTCCATTATCGCCACGCAGACTTCGTCTTCGTAGACCTTCACGGCCCTCTCGTTGCCAGCGACTATCTCGCAGAAAACACACCACCTGCTCGCTCTAGCCAACTCCGCGCCCTCCACTCTCGTTGAGTAGCTCCCATCAGCCGACTAGGGGGGCTCTTATGGACGTCCTCTCGTCCTGCTATGAGCTTTGCGGTCTCATCTGCTCTAAAGCTGGCATGGAGCCGGTCAAGGACGAGGGGTCCGAGACGCTCGGCCCCTCATGCGAACCATCTGCACGAGACAATGAACGTCAGGCGGCCCCTCTCAGATGGGCCCCCGACGAGAGCTTGAGTGGAAAGAGTTTAACGTAGCGACTCAGCTCCCTACTCTCCAGACTGCTATGCGACTCAAGGACGTCGTAATTGAGGCGTTGAGGTCCGCTAGGGCTCGCTTCTTGAAGCTGAGGGGCTCTGAGGAGGCTCGCAAGGAGCTGGGCATGGGCGCTGGCGGCGACGTCACGAGGGTCATAGACCTGGAGGTCGAGAGGGCTATAGCCGAGTCGCTGGCCGAGAGCTTGAGGGACTTCGTCCTCGTGAGCGAGGAGAGCGGGCTCAAGACTTATGGAGGAGGCGGGTGCGTGGTCGTCGTGGACCCCCTAGACGGGAGCACGAACGTCTTAAGGGGCTACCCCGCCTGTAGCTCGGCGATAGCGATAGCCGAGGGGACAACCCTGAGCGACGTGGTCTCAGCTGGCGTAGTGAACCTCGTGACCGGCGACTTCTACTATGCCGAAAAGGGCTTTGGAGCCTACTTAAATGGCGAGAGGATAAGGCCTCGTAACACTAGCAAGGTCGAGGACGCGCTCATAGCTTTCGAGTTGAACGTAAGGGGACAGATAGGCGGCTACGTGTCGAGGGTAGCGGAGCTCGTAGAGAGGGCGAGGCACGTGAGGCTCATAGGCTCCGACGCCCTCGAGATATGCTTCGTGGCCTCGGGGACGTCGGACGCCTTCGTAGACTTGAGGGGCTTTTTGAGGGCACCCGATTTCGCAACCTCAGCCTTCATCCTCAAGGAGGCCGGAGGTATTATAACCGACGCTGAGGGCAGGGAGTTGAGTTGCAAGCTTGAGCCCAAGGCCAGGTCAACGATAATAGCCGCCTGCACTCCAGAGCTCCACGAGGACATAATGAGAAGGTTGAAAAGCACTCGATAGGGTTGCGTGGGCTTAGAAGGTAGTCCCAAGATAGGGCCAAACGTTTTTACACTTGGGCTACGCTATTATTAGGAGAACTCGTTGGCAGGTGTGAGCATTGCTGACGCCAGCACAGATCGTGGCGATATTCTTCTTAGTCCTAGTGATAATTATAATATTGGCGTCGTCGATAAGGGTGGTCTACGAGTACGAGAGGGCAGTGATGTTCAGACTTGGGAGGCTCTTAGGGGCCAAGGGCCCCGGCCTGTTCTTCAGGATACCAATCGTGGACAGATTTGTGAAGGTGGACCTGCGAGTCGTCACGGTGGACGTCCCGAAGCAGAGGATAGTCACGAAGGACAACGTCTCCGTGGACGTGGACGCAGTCATATATTACAGGGTCATGGATCCAGTGAAGGCGGTGACGGCCGTGGAGAACTACGTCTACGCGACGAACCTCCTCGGGCAGACGGTCCTCAGGGACGTACTTGGACAGTCTGAGCTGGACGAGCTGCTGAGCAAGAGGGAGGAGCTGAACAAGAGGCTGACGCAGACGCTCGACATCCTCACTGACCCGTGGGGCATCAAGGTCACGGCGGTCTCGATAAAGGACGTGAGCCTCCCGGAGAGCATGCTGAGGGCCATGGCCAAACAGGCCGAGGCCGAGAGGGAGAGGAGGTCTAGGATAATAGTCGCGGAAGGCGAGCTCCAGGCCTCCAAGATCATGGCCGAGGCGGCTAGGGCTTATCAGGAGCAGCCCATAGCGCTAAGGCTCAGGGAGCTCCAGACGCTCCTCGACATAGCTAGGGAGAAGAACCTAGTCATAATAGCTCCCCAAGCCCTAGGCGAGCTGGGCACGGTGATAGGCCTAGCGTCGAAAGTCGCGGAGAAGGGGAGAGGGTGAACTGCTACGGAGTGTCGAAGGACACAAACCCTCTTTTTTATCTTCGCCCTGGCGGCTCTTGCTTCGATAATCGCGGTATCGGCCCTCCGCGCGGCTGGACTGTCAGACCCCTTGGTCTGCGTGCTGAGGATCGAGGGGACCATAACCCCCGCTACTGCGATATACGTCGAGGAAGGCTTGAGGCACGCCTCTTACGCGAGGGCCTCTGCTGTGGTCCTAGCCCTGAACACCCCTGGGGGCCTCTTGGACTCAACGATAAGGATACTGGACTTAATAGAGCAGTCGGACGTCCCTGTAATAGCTTACGTCTACCCGCCCGGGAGCGCTAGGGCTTGGTCAGCTGGAACCTACATATTGGTGGGCTCTCACGTGGCAGCTATGGCCAGCCACACCATCATAGGCTCTTGCCAGCCAGTCGACTTCATGGGCCAGCCCATAAACGACACGAAGCACATAAACGCCCTTGTAAAGCTCATGGAGACGAAGGCCGAGGAGCGGGGCAGGAACGTCACGGTCGCCAAGAGGTTCATAACGGAGAACTTGAATTTAAAGGCCGACGAGGCCTACAGGCTTGGCATAACGGACGTGCCGCCCGTGGACGGACTGGTGGAGCTATTGAACTTGGTGAACGGCATGGAGGTCAAGACCAGAGCCGGCTTGGTGAAGCTGGAGACCTCCGATGCGGAGGTGGTGGAGTACAGCCCCTCCCTGAGGGTCGCGGTCTTGACCGTGATATCCGACCCCCAGATAGCCTACATACTCATGACCGTGGGGCTCCTAGCCTTGATATTCGGTCTGGCATCGGGGATCTACCCCTCTGCCATAATAGGCGCTATAATGACCATATTGGGCGTCATAGGGCTGGGGGCTACGCCCTTAAGCCTCGGGTCATTGTTGCTCATAGCCCTTGGCCTCACATTGTTGCTTGTGGAGGCACTGACGCCCGGGTTCGGCCTCTTCGGCATCTCGGGCATAATATCCTTGGCACTGGGCGCTCTCTTGGTGATAGCCTTCGAGCCCACTAGGTGGATCGTGAGCCCGGAGTGGATCGGGACCTTCGTTTGGATAGTGGTCGCTATCACGGCCCCCATAGCGGCCTTCGCGGCCTTCATGGCCTACAAGGTCGTCGAGGCCAGGAAGAGGAAGCCCGTCTTGGGAGCAATCGTGGGCGAGGTCGCCGAGGCCATGGACGACATGGAGGAGGGTGGCGAGGGCTTTGTGATCTTCCGGGGGGAGCTGTGGATGGCGAGGGCTTTGAAGAGGGTCGCCAAGGGCTCTAAGGTGAGGATAGTCGCCAAGGAGGGTCCGAGGCTGATAGTGGAGCCGCTCGAGCAAAAATAGCGATTGGTAATAATAGCGAGCTAATGTCTCAAGCACTGGCTACGAAGAAGGTCCTTGTCCCTCTACCTCTCTCTGGAGTATCTCCAAAACCCTCCTCAATGGGATGCCCAGCTCTCTCGATATCTTCTTGAGGTCCTCGTACTCTGGCTTGACCCTCAGGGCCCTACCATCCAAGGCCTTGGCTTCCTTGACCGCTACTTCGAACCTCTTCCCGCAGACCTCTACCTCGAGTTTTCTCTCGAGGCGCTCGACAACGAATCTGAAGGCCTCGAGGGCCCTGACGCCTAGGGTCCCGAGCTCCTCGATCAGGGCCTCAGCTAATTCAGAGCTCCTCTCGGGCTTGGACAGCACTCTAACGACGTGCGCGGGCCTGCCCTTCTTCCCCACGCCCGTCAAGACGACGACGTCTAGGGCCCCGAGCTCGAGGAGCCTCTCGACGGCGTGGCCCAAGACCTCTCCCGTGACGTCGTCGACCGTCGTCTCGAGGACTACGACCCTCTCCCTGGCCACGGGGCTCGGACCCTCTCCTAAGACCGCTCTGAGCACGTTCGGGACGAGCTCCAAGTCCTTCGACCCGGCTCCGTAGCCAACGCCCTCGACCCTCATCGGGGGGTAAAAGTCGACAACCCTCTTGGCCAAGTTGACGAGCAACGCCGCACCCGTTGGCGTAGTGAGCTCGTGCTCTACCGCTAGGTTTGAGTAGGCGAAGCCGTGCTTGCGGAGGACCTCCAATGTCATCGGCGTGGGGATCGGCAGAAGCCCGTGAGCCGTCTCGACTGCGCCAGAGCCGAGGGCTGGTGGGGTCGTGTAGATTTCTGAGCTCAAGAGCCCAGACCTGTCGAGCAAGGCGACCGCCCCGATGACGTCGAATATCGTGTCTACGGAGGCTACCTCGAAGAGCTCGTGTCCGGGGCCGTGGACCCTCGCCTCGGCGTCGCAGATCTCGTCCGCGACCTTCCAGGCTACCTCCTTTGCAACCTCGGATAGGTCTAGGCCCTCTAGGACCCTGCGGAGGTTGCGCTTGAAGGCCTCTGGCGTGACCCCCTTGAGAGACTCCCTCGCGCTGAGCTCGACCCTCTTGGCCTTGACCCCCCTCCTCTCCACGTCGTAAACCTTGAGCTCGAGGCCCTCGCAGTACTCGACCTCCTTCTCTATCGCAGAGGCTACCTCGTAGAGGCAGTCGACCTTGCCCGTGAGGTCCACTAGAGCCCCTAGGAGCATGTCGCCTGAGATGCCAGCTAGCCTCGGGTCTAAGACTAATATCTTCACTTACCCGACGACCCCCTGAACTTGGCCACCCTATTGGCTATGAGGACCGCGGCCACAGCAGCGCCGACGCTGTTGTCTATGTTGACCACGACCAAGCCCGGCGAGCACGACTGGAGCATCGACAGCAACGCCGCGACCCCCCTTCCGCCCAAGCCGTAGCCCAACGAGGTCGGGAGGCCTATGACGGGCACGTCGAGGACCGAGGCCAAGACCGACGGGAGGGCCCCCTCCATCCCGGCTATCGCCACGACCACGTCTACGTCAACTTCCAGGAGCCTCTTGGCGGCGTCGAGGGTCCTGTGGAGGCCGGCTATCCCCACGTCGTATATCGTGAGAGCGTCGCAACCGAGCTCCTCGACCAAGAGCCTCACCTCGTCGGCTATCGGCAGGTCAGCCGTGCCGGCGGCCACTATCCCGACCCTCCCGCCGTGCTTGGGCACCCTGTAGCCCCTCCTCTTTATTACGGCCACTCTACGCGACGCGCTCAGCACGACGTCGTAGTCCCCCTCGAACCTCCTCACGACCTCGAGCTGATCCTCCCTCAGCCTAGATGCTATGGCCCTGCCCCTAGCCTCCAAGAGGCCCCTTATGGCGAGCTCCAGCTGGTCCGCGCTCTTGTACTCGCTAAGTATTATCTCCGGGACGCTCTTGCGGATCTCCCTCCCGACGTCCAGCTTGAGGATGTTAGCCATCTCCTCTATCACCAAGATCTTCAGCTGTTGCTCGACCTCTTCGACGCTCAAAGACCCGTCAGCTACCTTCCTCAAGAGCTCCCTTAGGGCCATTCTCGTTCCTCAGAGAAGAGGGTGTTATCGGGCTTGAAAAGCTTATTCGCCTGGCTAAGCCTTTGACGCCCAGAGTCTGGCTCAAGAGGTTGCTCGAAGGATCAACCTTCGACCACAAGCTTATTACCTTAAGCTTAGTCTAGCTCTGGGGGCTGGCGATGCGCCTCTTCAGGGACAGGGACTACGTTGAGACCGCCGAGGGGCTCTTCTTCACCGTCGTCGGGAACGTCCACCCGCCTAGCCACGTCATTGCCTATCTGAAGTACGTCCCGAGCCCCAACGGCAGGTGGGGGAGGGAGAGGAGGTTCAAGCGGGCCCTCCCCTACTACACAGTGCCGATGCTCTTGGACACAATCAGCTACTTGAAGCAGAGCTACCCCCACTACGTCGTCTTCTTCGAGGAGCTCGGGGTAGAGATGTCCGCGGTGCCCTTGAGCAAGGTGTTGAAGCACCACCGCCCCGAGGAGAGGTTGCGAGAGATGAGGGAGGGCCCTAGGGACGAGCTGGAGAGCGCGGCCGTCGAGCTGGCGGAGGCGATAGCCGACGAGGCCGGCATACCCGTCAACGACCTCGGGGTGACGGGCTCAATCCTCATAGGGATCCACCAGCCGTTCTCCGACATAGACTTGGTCGTCTACGGGAGGGAGAGCGCTCTGAAGGCGAGGGAAGCCCTGCGCGAGCTCTACAAGGGCCCTAGGAGGGGAATTCAGGGCTTGCCGAGGCAGAGGCTCGAGGACCTATTGGAGAGGAGGCAGAGGCTCTTCTGCTTGTCCAAGAGCGAGGCGGAGGTCATATGCGCTAGGAAGTGGAACAGGGGGCTGTTCAAGGACAGGGAGTTCTCGATACACCCGGTGAAGAAGGAGGACGAGGTGAAGGAGTCCTTCGGGGAGTTCAGCTACAAGCCCCTGGGCTTGGCCACTATACGGGGCGTCGTGGTCGACGCCTCAGAGTCTCTCTTCATGCCCTCCAAGTGGCTCGTCGAGGACGTCGAGTTCGTGGACGGAGCGAGCGTCGAGGGCTTGAGGGAGATCTGCAGTTACGAGGGCCTTTACATGGGCGTCGTGGACTCTGGAGAGAGGTTAGAGGCCCGGGGCAAAGTGGAAGCGGTTTGTCGAAGAGGCGAGCTGAGCCACTATAGGCTATTGGTGGGGTCGCCCGAGGCGCGCGGCCGCGACTACGTCAAGCCGCTTCTCTAGTCTAATGCTCCATCGCGTCAACCGGGCCCTCAAGATTAAGCCGATCGTAGCGGTAGGCTTCTTCAGAGAGCTCGAGGATGGCCGTGAGAGCTGAGTGACGACGACAAATGCCTTGCAGTTTTCTGAGATCAGACATCTACCACTCCTCGGGCCTAGCCGTTTCTCTTACCTTGCCCTGAGGGTCATCGACTAGCCTCCACAGCCCCCTCTTGATGTCTAGCAACGTTATCCCTAGCACGCTGGCCACGAAGTCGCTTAGGAGGACTTCATGGACGTGAGGGTTCACGATGACATTGACCAAGACCTCCTCGGCTCTCTATCGTCTAAGACCAACTCCATCTCGATGGACGATTCGTAGTAGGGAGCACTTAACTCGCCGCCACCAGTGTCGAGTAGGGCGAAGGCCGTCTCCTCCGGAGGCCATAAGCCCAACCTCTTGGCCAACTCGACCGGTATGACTATGTCCGGGGCATCGGTCTCAAAGCCGCTGTTGACCAGGGCTGAGGTCTCGATCGCTTTATTGTCCTTAACCAGCCTGACTCTCACCCTACAGGCCATCTTAATGCCCCTTACGCTGGGATATAACTAGGATCTTCTTCATGTAGCCCAGCCTCTTCCTAGGCCCCGAGAGCCTCCTGAGCCTCCTCAGCACCTCGAGCTCCTCGTCGCTGAGGGCCTTGGGCAACCTCTCACCTGAGATCTGTACTGCGTAGGTGCTTATATCATCTTTTTGATCTGAAGGGGGAACAAGGGCGCTGGTGAAGCGGTCTTCTAATAAAACTCGGGGAGCGGCAACAGGCTTTGGCAAGCTTCAATAGTCCTCGACCGCTCTCGCTTCATGAAGTACTCGCCTGAGTGTAGCGATCGCATCGCCGTAGACCTCAAAGCCCCGCTTTATAGCATCTATGACGAAGAGGTTCTTGCCCCTGATGTTATTTACGACCTCCTCCAGTGGGTAGACTGTCACCTCGGCGTTGACGTCTTTGATTGCCGTCAGCACGAACCTATCGCTCTTGCTAGGGGCCACATCGGTTATGACCAGTAGGTCTATGTCGCTGAGCCCCTCACGAACCTCGACTTGGCCACTGACTCAGCTATTATTACCGACCTCGGATGGTATTTCTCTACAAGCTCGGCTATTAGCGCCTCGAGGCCCGGCTCACTCATCATCCTTCTCAATTTCTCTCTTAGCGAGCTCGAGGATTTCTCTCGCATACTCCAAAGCCCTCTCGGCATCTTCTTGGGTGTAGTGCTTGTGAGGGGCCCGCTCGGCCAAGCGCTTGGATACCTCGTCGGTATGAAGAACCTGTCGAGGTACTGAGCCCTTCGCATTAGCTCGTCGGGCACGTCGACGACCCTCTTGGCCTCCTCCATCAACTTTAAGACGCTGTGCATTGGGTTGTAGCGCTTGAGCCTCTTGATTAGGAGGGCCTTGAGGGTCTTTTCGCACGCTTGATGTGAGAGGAAGGCGGCCTTGCTATACCTCTTCAAGTTGTAGAGGTCCTGTGCGGTGAAGTAGTCGTCGAGCGCCTTCTCAAGCCAGTCTCTGTACCTCTCGTAACCCATTGACCAGCCATCTCGCAGCCTGACGTTGGCCCTCAATCGTAACCTCGTGGCCTCTGCTTTAATGCGTTTCTCCGATGCTTGCCCGACGATAGTCGCACTGCCGCCGAGGACGAGGGCCCTATTATCGCAGTCGTGTCCACAGTCATGCATGAGCACTTCCACGTCCTGAAAAGGATGAGCTTAAGCTCGTAAGGCGTTGAGAAAACGGATATAAAATCGAGGACAGACTCAAGTGAGGGCGCGATGATTGGTCCCCCTGTCGTGATTCGTGAGCCTTAGGGACCTCGCTGAGCGCCCCGCATGACTAACTGCTTCGCGTCATAGTTTTCAGCTCTCTAAGCTTAAGGTCAGCTCCACTGACGGTCAGCGACTTATC